>Ga0209100_1002100_pt1 | contig 12783 bp, 10 predicted proteins | sample lystaG_FD_185480 | JGI IMG/M metagenome (GOLD analysis project Ga0209100, IMG submission 185480) | Glacier valley bacterial and archeal communities from Borup Fiord, Nunavut, Canada, to study Microbial Dark Matter (Phase II) -... | ecosystem: Environmental > Aquatic > Freshwater > Ice > Glacier ...
CGCAGGACCTTCACAAAACACGCAAGTTGAACAAGGTGTTATCGCGCAAGGTGCCGGGTTCAAAACACCACAAAAGAGCACGCCGTGACTTGGCTAAGCATCATGCGCATACCGCCAACAAACGCCGTGATCATCAGTTCAAGTTGGCTCACCAACTTTGCGATGTCTACAATACTTTGTATTTTGAAGACCTGAATCTGCAAGGCATGAAGGCGCTCTGGGGACGCAAAGTATCCGATCTGGGCTTCGCCAGTTTTTTGACCATCCTGCGTTGGGTGGCTTTCAAGCGGGCGAAAACGGTGATCAAGATCGATCGTTTCGCACCTTCCACGAAAACTTGTTCAGGTTGTGGCGCTCAGCACCAGCTCACGTTGCGCGATAGAACTTTGTCCTGCGCCTGCGGTCTGGTGATCGACCGGGATCACAATGCCGCCATCAATATCAAAGTCTTCGGGGCATCGAAGACCTACCAGACCGTCGGTCAGCCGTAGGTTCGCCTGCGCAGTCGGGTTTGACGGTAGAAGCCCCTGCCTTTAGGCATGGGGAGTATGTCACCGGAATAGGTACGTGCGATCTAACATGCGGTTTGATTGGCTGGTGTCCCACGGATGCCGGAGATGAACCGCTTTTCTGCTCCATATTGAGAATCCGCTGTGATTTGTTGAACTGACGGCCTACCTTAACACCCCGCATGGAGCCGCTTGTGACCATTGATTAACCAGATTTTGCGGTGAACCAGTAAGCATGAAACCTTACCCGCCCACCTGAAAGACTCGCTGACATGACGGCAAAGCTTCTTCGGCACAGTGTAGCACACGTCCGTAGAGCGCTGCCACCACAACGAGCGCGAGGCAATAACCAAGCCGATCATTTCTCCTTTCCCTCTATTGAGTCCAATTTTTGATGCGTTTGCCTTGCGACCCGCGCAAGTCCGATCTTGACAAAGCTGCACCCTGTCGAGTAAAATTCAAAGCACAATCACATACGTTACAGACTGTGATCGGAAGTAGTAAGCTATCGTATAGCGAGCGGGGTTCGGTGCAAGCCCGCAGGCATCCAGCGAATGCCGTTCAAAGCTGAACTCATCCGTAAGTCGCTTTGCCGAAACTGAATTTGCAGCAATGCAAATGCAGCGTAGCCAAAGCCGTGATACGCACGTTACAGCGAAACGAGCGGATGCTCGTGTGACTGCTTTTGGGTCCGTGGCGCAGCTGGGAGCGCGTCTCAATGGCATTGAGAAGGTCAAGGGTTCGAATCCCTTCGGATCCACTCATCAGCAGTATTCATCAAGCATCAAGTAGGATGGTACCGCGAAGAACAGACCTCTTCGTTCCTGCATCTTTATAGCAATATAAGGGCGCAGAACGTTGAGGTCTTTTTTTGTTAAGTTTCTGTTGCATCTTTAATAGGCACGGCTATTGCATACGTGGTAACATTGAGTCAGATCATGTTCGTGCCCACTTTGTGTATCCGTATCCGAAATGTATCCGAATCGTCTAGTATTTGATAGTGAATGAGGATGTCATGCCAAAGAAGCAAAAGAAACCCGGTATCGGTGACCGCCTTCGTGACCTCCTGACGCAGCTTGACCGACTGCTTAACCCGCCGCAGCCTGTCCCCGTCCGCGTTCCGGCGCGCGTCCGCCTGCGTTAAGAAGCGCGCTCTTTCGAGAGCAGTTTGATTAACAGCTCGACAGCGGTTCAGGGGTCAGGTTTATAAAACCTGACCTTTTGTTTTATTTGTCCAAAGCGTTTGACCTATAGTATGGGAGTCTCCGAGCATGACCGATAGACCCAACAAGTATTCGCCTCATCAGATTGAAGCCGATTGGCAAGCAAAGTGGGCCGCCGATGGCCTGTATCAATCCAGAGTCGATCCGACGCGCCCCAAACATTATGCGCTGACCATGTTACCGTACCCATCCGGCAATCTGCACATCGGTCATTGGTTCGCCATGACCCCATCCGACGCACGCGCCCGCTTCAAACGTATGAACGGCTATAATGTGTTGTTCCCGATGGGTTTTGATGCATTCGGGCTGCCCGCCGAAAACGCCGCGATCAAGAATCATCTGCATCCGGCTAAATGGACATATGCCAACATCGATCGTATGCGTAAGCAGTTGAAATCGATGGGCGCGATGTTTGATTGGTCGCGTGAAACGATCAGCGCTGACCCGGAATATTATCGCTGGACGCAGTGGTTCTTTCTGCAATTCTTCAAAAACGGGTTGGCCTATCGTCAGCGCGCAAGCGTCGATTTTTGCCCGCACTGCAATACCACCCTGGCGCGTGAACAGGTGTGGGGTGACGATCGGCACTGCGAACGCTGCGGAACGCCGGTGATCAAGAAAGACCTGGAGCAATGGTTCTTCCGCATCACTCAGTACGCCGATCAATTAGCTGATCACAGCCAGATCAATTGGCCGGAACGCGTGGTCACCATGCAGGATAATTGGGTGGGGCGCAGTGAAGGCGCGCACGTCACATTCCAAACGGAGAATGAAGACGAGCTGACGGTTTTCACGACTCGACCGGATACGCTGTGGGGTGCAACGTTTATGGTGCTGGCACCCGAACATCCGCTGGTGGATACGGTCACCACGCCCGAACAGCGCGCCGCCGTGGACGCTTATCGCGCCGCTGCGATTCGCCAAACCGAGATCGAGCGCCAATCCACTGATAAGGAAAAAACGGGCGTATTCACGGGTGGCTATGCTGTGAATCCGGTCAACGGCGAGAAAATCCCGATCTGGATCGCTGATTATGTGCTGATGAACTACGGCATGGGCGCGATTATGGCCGTGCCTGCACATGACCAGCGCGATTTTGCGTTCGCGCGCAAGTATGAGCTGCCGATCCGCGTAGTGATCCAACCCGACGGCGAATATCTGAATCCTGATACCATGCCTGAAGCCTATACGGGTGACGGCTTGCTGGTCAACAGCGGAGATTTCAACGGCACGCCCGCCGCTGACGCGATCGGCAAACTGACCGACTGGATCGAGGCGCATGGGCGCGGCCACAAAGCGATCAACTACAAGCTGCGCGATTGGTTGATCAGCCGCCAGCGTTATTGGGGATCACCGATTCCAATTGTGTATTGCGATCAGTGCGGGATCGTCGCTGTGCCGGAAGATCAACTGCCTGTCTTGCTGCCCAACGATGTGGAGTTCATGCCGACGGGTGAAAGTCCGTTGAAGTTCCACGCGGGCTTTTTGAATACGACGTGCCCCACTTGCGGCGGTCCGGCGCGGCGCGAAACCGATACGATGGATACGTTCATGTGCTCGTCCTGGTATCAATACCGCTACCTGAGTCCGCACTACGAGAGGGCCGCGTTCGATCCGGTGGAAGCCGCTTATTGGCTGCCCGTCGATCAGTATACGGGCGGCATCGAACATGCGACTATGCACCTGATGTATACGCGCTTTTTCACCAAAGCTATGCGAGATTGCGGTATTTTTGCGGATACCGACGCGCTGCGCGATCCGGCGCTGCCACCCGCCGATCAGGAGCCAATGACGGCGCTGTTCAATCAGGGGATCATCCTGGGCGAGCCGCGCGCCGGACATTTCATCGTGGCTGAGGGCACCTGGGAAGGCGAAAAGCTGAACGCGCACAGCATCCGCGCGATCGATGAATCCGAAGCAGCCGATCAAGATGGCGCTGATCACGTGGTGGGCGAAATCTGGAAGCGCGTCGAAACGCTGTTGGATGTGCATACCGCCGATGGGCGCGAAATCACGGTCGAAACGTATGACGGCACCACCTATGAGATTCCGGGCGTCGGGCTGAACGCCAGCATCAATGATTTGCGCTATCACCTGGACGTTGAAAAAATGTCCAAGAGCAAGGGCAACGTGATTGATCCTGACGAGTTCGTCGGCAAATACGGCGCGGATGTGGTGCGCGCTTATCTGATGTTCGCTTTCCGTTGGGAATTGGGCGGGCCGTGGGATAGTCAGGGCATTCAGGGCGTCGTGCGCTGGCTGAACGATGTGTGGGCGATGGTCACCGACGGTCGGCCTAAAATGAGCAGCGACGCTGACTCAACAGATAGCGACGTTCGGGCACTGCGCCGCAAGGTTCATCAGACGATCAAGCGCGTGACCGATGGGCTGGAAAATTTTGGCTTCAACACCACCGTTGCCGCGTTGATGGAGTTGAAAAACACCATGATTGCCGCGCGCAAAACATCCGTCGTCAATAGCCCGGCATGGGATGAAGCGATCCGTACCTTGCTGCTGATGATGGCACCGATCACGCCGCACATTGCGGAGGAATTGTGGGCGCACATCGGCGGCGCGTACAGCATCCATACGCAAGCGTGGCCGATCTATGACGCGGACGCCGCCAAAGCCGACACGATCACGCTGATCGTGCAAATCAATGGCAAAATCCGCGATCGGATCGACGCGCCCGCCGATATCAGCGAAGACGACGCAAAGGCGCGCGCCCTGCATAGCGCTGCCATCATCGAGCACTTGAAAGGTGGCGAACCTAAAAAGGTGGTGTACGTAGCCGGGCGCGGCATGATCAATATCGTGGTGTGAAATAGCATTGACCCCTCCCTAAATCTGCCCTATCCCGGCCTTTCCCATCCTTGGGAAAGGAGTATTCCCCGATTACAGGGCGGGACTTTCACAGCACGTTCGACTCCCTTGCCCTGTAATCGGGGAAAGGGCAGGGGTTAGGGGTCAACGACTTTACAACAGCCTCGAAATGGCAGCGTGAGGTAGTGGCATTATCAGCACTTTGGCGGCATGATTACGTACTATGACTACACTACTGATTGCGACGACGAACGCTGGAAAACGTGACGAATACCGCACGCTGTTGGCCGATCTCAAGATCGAGTGCCTGACACTCGACGAGGTTGGCCTGACCGCAACCGATGTGCCCGAAACGGGCGATACCTTTGTGGCGAATGCGCTGATCAAGGCGCAAGCGTACGCAAAATTATCGGGCTTGCTCACCCTGTCCGACGACTCCGGGATTGTGGTCGATGCGCTGAACGGTGCGCCGGGCGTTTTGTCTGCGCGCTATGCGCCCACCGTGGATGAGCGTAATACTAAATTACTCACTGCGCTGACGGGCGTACCGTTCGATCGGCGCACAGCGCACTTTGAATGCGCGATCGCGTTGGTCACGCAAGCCGATGTGACGATCATTGCGGAAGGTCACCTTGCCGGACATGTCGGCTTTGAGGCACGCGGCACGCATGGTCACGGCTACGATCCGGTGTTCGTGCTTGGCGACGGGCGCACACTGGCTGAGATATATCCTGTCGAAAAGAACATGCTCAGTCACCGTGCCAAAGCATTCGCGGCGCTGTACCCGATGCTGCAATGCGTGCTCGGCCTGTGACGTGCGCCTGTGATACCCGAATTTAGCGCGTGACGGTTCGCAAAAATCGGCTATACTCGCTGAATGTTTACTGATCCGGTCGCTAACCCCTACGATCCGTTCACACCTGTCTATGATCCGACGCGTTTTTTCGGTAGGACGGATGTGTTCGGCTTCATTCAACAGCAGCTTATTGTTGAGCATCACCCGCACGCCATTGGCTTGATCGGCCAGCGCGGGATCGGCAAAACGTCGCTGCTGTTGCAACTACCGACTCAGTTGGGCGCGCGCACTTTGATCGCCTATATTGATTTATCACGGGTGGCCTACGATGAGGCGGGCGGCTTGCTGTCGGCTATGGCAGATGCAGCGCGCGCCGCCTTCGATGTAGTCGGCATCAGCACCTATCGATTGCCCGCCACGCCCGAACATGTCTCGGCAACTGAATTGGAAAGTTGGTTCGCTGAAACGTATCTGGCCGTGACGCTTTCGGCGCTGCACAACAATCGGCGGCTGCTGTTCGCATTCGATGAAACGGCGGCGCTGTTCGATGCGCTCGATCGACACGACGTAAACGCCGATCTGCCTGACTTTCTGAGTCGACTGCTGGCGCATGACGAACGGTTGAATATGCTGTTCACATTGGATGCCGCCGACGAACCGCGCGCCGATGCGTTCGCGCCCTTGGCCGATCCATTATTGCGCCGCCGTGTCTCGTATCTGGATAATGGTGCTGCTGCGTCGCTCACTCGTCAACCCGCCGCGCCTTATTATCAGCTTCAGGATGAAGCCGTCAACGCGATCGTGGCGCTCACAGGTGGCTCGCCCTTTTTGCTGCACGTCGTCAATCGGCTGTTGTTTGAGCTGTCAGAACTGCGCGGTCATCGTGGGCTGATCACGTTGGCGGATGTGCGATCGATCCTGCCAAATGCCATCGCCGAAGCAGATGCGCTGCTGCGTCCGGCCTGGGAACGCGCCACGTCCGGCGAACAAATGGCGCTGGCAGTGTTGGCGGCGCTCACCGAAACGAGCGGCGGCAGACCCATTCAACTGGATGACGTGCGCGGTTGGCTGCTGCGCGAAAGTGAAGCGCCCGTCGAGGAAACTTCATTAGCTGCCACCCTGCGCCGACTCGAATATCGCGAAGTGATCCGCACCTTTGCCAGCCGCCGCTACACCTTTGCCAGCGGCCTGCAACAGCAGTGGCTGCTCATTCACGGTACGCCGCCGCCAACAGCCGCCGCGCCTTTGATCGCCGCCGGAGTGTCGCCGCGCCGTTTGGCCGTGCCGCTGATTATGATGATCGTGGTGGGCGCTTGCCTGGTTCTGTTGATCGGACGGCTGGCGCTTGGCGCGGTGAACATCGCCGCCGCTGCGCAATCGCCAACGGTCACGCTCGGCTTGAATTTGGCGGCCACTCAACATGCCATCGACGCCACCAATACGCAGCTCGCAATCCCGACCGCGACGCCCACCTTCACGCCTACAGCGACCTTTACCGCAACGGCCACAGCTACGCGCACTCATACCGCAACCGCAACCCCAACATGGACGGCTAGCCCGACTCACACGTTCACGCCCACCCATACGCCCACTCGAACAGCGACCGCCAGCGCGACTGCAACCATTACCGATAGTCCGACAGTCACCAATACCGTCAGCCGTACCCCATCGCCAGTACCGCCATCAACTACGTTCACCACGCCGCCGCTCGTGCCGACCAGTACGCCCACCGCATCAATCACGCGGACGGTCAGGAATACGAATACCATCACGGCAACCGCCAGCCTGACCGCCACGCCCTTGCCATCCAACACGCCGACGGCCTCGATCACGCTGACGGCAACCGCAACCGCCACGCCGATCCCTAGTCCATCGCTCACGCCGACTGCCAGCGATACAGCGACTGACACCCCCACGGTCACGCCAACCGGCACCCCATCCAGTGCTGCGGAGCAATTGCCCACTCAGCGCTTGCGAACCGCGCGACCTGCCCGCTAAAGTGCGCCGATATTCGCTATAATCGGGCACATAGGACCGCCTACCGAAAGCTGAAGCAGATTGACTACAAACCGCGCTGGCAACCGTTCGCTGAAACGTCTGATCGACCAGATTCACCCACGCCGACGATTGGTATTGTGGGGCTTGCGATTGATCCTCGGCGCGATGTTGTTGGCGATTTCCGAGATCGTGATGTGGCAGAATCCACCCGCGCACAGCTTGCTGGAATGGGCAACACGGGCGGTACTGTACGTGGCGCTGGCTGCGATATTGATCGATGTGACCGTTCGTTTTCAGGCGCACGAGATCGCGGCGCTTGGGCTGGTATGCGGATTGTATGGGCTGGTGTGCGGAACGATTGTCACTCATAACGCGCTGAATGCCCTGCCCATCAGCCTGATTGTGCGCGCTTTAGGTTTACAGACTGGCGCTGCTTTTTATGGCCTGATCTTTTTTATCAGCGTCATGCGCGGGCGGCAGGTCGAGCCGCGTGAGATCGCGGGCGCGGCGGCGATCGGGCTGCTATGGGGAATCTGGATCAAGTGGTATCCGGCGCAAGCGGCGGTTGGATGGGGCAGCGTCACGATCGAGTCGGCTACCTTGTACATTGTGGGCGCGTTCGTGATCATCGGCGCGTTGATTATTCTGATTGCGCCGCGCTTCCGTGTGATCCGCGAAACCGATCTGCAACTGCTGTGGTGGGAGTGGATTCTCGTCGGCATTCCGCTGTTCATTGCGCTGTTGGTGGGCATGTCGGATGAAAACGTGATTCCGGCACTGCCCTTTGCGCTGGTTACGGTGATCGCAGGCTTTGTGATTGGCGGTCTGTTTTTGCAGAAACATGGCTTTGAGCCGTCGCTCATGGCTGAAGTGACGATCACCGCGCCGAACGCTCAAACCTACGTGATTCTATTCGCGACGTTTTTAATTGCGGGCGTCATTGGTGCGGCGATCATTGGTAACAACGTCGACTCGATCATTGGCGCGGGCGCGTATGTGCTGGTCGGCACGATCGGCGCGTTGTGGCTGCCAGTGGCCTTTGCGCTGGTCGGCTTGCGGGCTTATCGGCGTGAAGATTAACGTGGCTACATCGGGTATAATCAGCGTGCTCAGCATTATGTTTGGCAAACATAGCGTTTGCCACTTGGCAGAGCTTGTGAGGGACTAAAACAATGGTAGACGTACAAAGCGGCTTTGCCCCGATCAACGGCGCAAATTTATATTACGAAGTGGCGGGACAAGGCCATCCACTATTGCTGGTACACGCGGGCGTTGCCGATAGCAGCATGTGGGACGATCAGTTCGGCGTATTTGCCGAGCAATACCGCACCATTCGCTATGACATGCGCGGCTATGGCAAGAGCGAACCTGTCGCTGGCGAATATGCTAATCGCGACGATCTGTACGCGCTGTTGAAGTTTCTGAGCGTTGAGCGCACGCATTTGATCGGCTGCTCAATGGGTGGCGGAACGTGTATGGATTTCGCGCTAGAGCATCGTGAAATGGCGTCCGCGCTGATCATGGTAGCTTCTGGCCCGACTGGCCTTGATTTGGGACTGCCGCCGCCGGATGGGTTCGAGGCGATCGAAGCTGCGGAAGCCGCCAAAGATTGGGATCGCATGGCCGAGCTTGAAACGCATCTCTGGTTTGATGGCAGCAAGCGAACGTCAGATCAAGTGGATCAAGCGGCGCGTGCGCGTTTGCTGGCGATGAATCGACGCGCCATCGAACATGCCGCTAAGCAGCTTGGTACGCATGTCCCGCCGCTCAAGCCGAGCGCTGCCGATCGGCTCAATCAGTTACAGTTACCCGTGCTGGTTATTTACGGCGATCGCGATGTGCCGTATATTCAAGGCGCTGCGCTTTACATGGGCGAAAATTTGCCGAACGCACAGCGAGCCTTGATGATCGGTACTGCGCATTTGCCGAATATGGAGCGCCCCACCGAGTTCAACCATCTGGTGCTGAACTTTCTGAAACAGCTTTAACAAAGGTGTTTGACTCCCTTCCCCGACTACAAGGGAATGCTCCTTCCCCACGGATGGGGAAGGCCGGGATAGGGCAGGGCGGGGGTTAGGGATCAACGCACTCGCTAGGATTTTACCGTCGCCGCCTCTTGGACTTTTGGCTCTTCTGTGCCGTGACCAAAGAATTTGCCGAGCGTCGTACCGATTGTGAAATTGCGCATGTATTGCAGATTTTGCGGCGTGAAGGCGCGCGGCGTGATGCCAAACTTGCTGACCAGGGCGTTGTTGCTCACTACATTGGGGACGGCCAGCAAGTCTAAAAGCGTGGTGCTGACGGGCGGGCTAGGCAGTACCGTTTGCATGATCACCACCGCAGGCCGCAATAAAGGCACTGGCACATTGATCAGGAGTCGCGTCGTGCCGAGCGCTTTCAATACGCGCTTGACAATCTCGTCGTAGGTCAGCACTTCGGGGCCACCCACTTCGTACTCCTGGCCGATGGTGGACGTGTCATCCAGACTGCGCACGAACGACTCCACCACATCACCGACGTATACAGGCTGAAAACGCGCCTGACCATCACCCACCACCGGAAACACGAACGGCGACATCTTGATCAAACGCGCCTGCACATTGGCGAATTCATCTTGCGGCCCCCAAATCACCGACGGGCGAATAGCCGTCCAATCCAGGCCGGACGCCGCGACGTACTCCTGCGCAATGCCCTTGCTGCGCAAAAAGCGCGAGGATACTGTGGCGCTGGCCCCGTTCTGGCACATATTGATGAAACGCCGCACGCCCGCTTGTTTGGCAACATCAACTACATTGATCGTGCCTTGCGTGTTGACCGTCTCGTAGGTGCGCTTGCCCTTCTCGATCGCAATCGCGACCAGGTGGATCACCGTGTCAACGTCTTCCATCCAATCGGTTAACGTTTCGGGGCGCGTGACATCACCCTTGACGATCTGCACTTTGCTTTCAATATCGGCTAAGCGAACCAGCGCTTTGTCTGGATTGTTGACCATTGCGCGAACCGGCTTGCCCAACTGGACGAGCCGTCGAACCAGATTGTTGCCGACATACCCCGATGCGCCTGTAACGAGAATCATAAACGGCCCCCAGTTTCAGTTTTAGATAGTCTCAGAAATTTTGGTAAAGCTAGTGGTGTTCAGCTTACAGTCAGATTGTAGAGAAGTCCTGACCGTTTGCAAAGTCGTTGACCCCTAACCCCTAACCTTTCCCCGATTACAGGGCAAGGGAGTCAGAGGCTGTAATGTTATGATTTGAGCGTCAGCAGGTATGCTACCAAATCTTCGATCTGCTGCGGAGTCAGGTCTTTGGCGTAGGTCTGGTACATCAGGCTCATGCCATTGGCGGCGTAAACGTGATTACCATCGTTCGGCACCAGATAAGCGTTCGGGTAAACGATCGAAGTGCGGATGTAGGTTGCGGCGTCTTGGCCGGGAACGCGCGATGCGGCACGCGCGGCGATCCCTTTTTGCGATGGACCCACAATCACCGAAGTATCAGCGACCGAATGGCAGCTTGAGCATTGTGGCGCACCGCCGTTACCCTGTTTGAACAGCGCTTCACCGCGCGCTGCATCGCCCGTGATGCCAGCGGGTGCCAGTGCAACGGTGCTGCCGGATGTGCTGCCCGATACGGCAGGCGCAGCGGTTGGCGCATTAGTCGCGCTTGGCGGAACGGTAGTGGATGTGGCCGGAAGGTTGGTTGCTGTCGGTGGAATGAGCGTGATCGTCGGCGTAGCAGTGAGCCTTACAACGGTGGGGCGTATCGTCGGCGCGAACGTGGGAGCAATGGCAACCACGACGCCTGAACTATTCGCGCCAATGGGCAGCAAGCCGACTTCAGTAGGCAGTGCGCGCGTGGGCAGCAATTGCGGTGGCAATCCGGCAGGCGTGCCGCACCCGCTCAACAGGATCAACGCGCAAAAAGTTACGCAAAGTGTAACAGGACGCAAGGTTTGAAACATGGACGACTCCCTACAGTCGAAAATAGTTCGAGGCTACATCAGAATATGCCGCAACGCTTGTGATAATTATAGCAATTAAGGTGATACCAAGCGAACCAAATCCAAGGGCACTCCTATTGAGGGGAGGGAAGGGGAGTCGAACCGCGTTTTTCAAAATCCCTTGCCTTCAGAATTGCGCCTTACCCAAGACCTGGGAAAGATCGGGATGAGGGCTAAACGTGAAATTTCAAGGCGGATTCTCTTTCACTGTTGTTACACACACTATCGCTTCATACCGGATGTGCTGTCATCAGCAGTGGTTCAGGAGATTCCAGCGTTATATTAACCCGTGCTTCGAACATCATATCACCTTCGACGAAGTGATAAACAAGGGTGTGGTAGAACGGAGTTTCATAAAGCCTCACAACCATTGTAAAACTGTCTTCAGATGTCCAGGCGCCGCTGGTGGCGATTGGTGTGGGAGCGGACATCCAGCGTTCGTTAAACAAGGCAGTCTGACCCGGTTGCCACGTGCCATAGCCACAAGGGATTGTCTCCTCACCCATTGCTGTTTTGATGCTGACCGTACAACCAACGTCGGCAAAATCCAACGCGAGGGTTTCGATCTTAAGATCGTTCGCATCGACCTCGTAAGTTCTACATTTGTGAACATAGGCGTAACTCCATCATAGGTTGTCGGTATGTTAGAACAGAGCTATAGAGTCAGAGGCTTATAAGTTCTAATGGCAAGCCCACCCTGCATTATAGCCTGAGTCAATCAAAGCAGTGACCTTGTTCGATGTCCGCGATCAGTCCCAGGCTCTCTGGCTGTCACCCCAATGCCAGCCGACCGAACGAATGAATCCCGCGCGCTACGCTGCTAAACGCGCTCCAGCTTTTGCAGAAATGCCGCAGGGTCGATCAACTTTTGCGCAGCAGCCCGTGCCGCCGCGCGCTCCGCAGCGTTGGGCAAGCCCAACAGCACCAACAGCCGACAGCGTTCCAGCCGACATTGACATTCGCGGTACACGCTGTCGCTTGCGATCACCCCGTCAAGCTCGCGGCCACGGGTATGCAGCGCATTCTCATAGTTGCCACCCGCTTCGAGATAGGCGCACAACGCCTGATAATAGTATTCTGACGAAAGGTTATCAAGTTTGCCCATGTCCGCTACCGCGACGGTATACTGACGGTGGGCAGCGGTTTCGTCGCCCACTTTGCGTGCGCATACGGCCTGCCACAGCGCGAACTCGGCGGAGTGCCGCTTCGTATTGGGCGCGCGCTGTGCCGCCAGCGCCCCTTGCTCCGCATAGCGGGCGAGTTCGAGCCAATCGCTGCACTGAAAGCCGATCAGACACAACAGCCGATAGCCAGCCGCCGTACAGGCGTTTTGAAACCCGGCGGGCATATGCTCGACACGTTCCATGTAGCTTTGTGCTGCCTGAAATGCCTCGTCCAAACGTTCCTGCATGATCAGCACATAGGCACGCTGGAA
>Ga0209100_1002109_pt1 | contig 12767 bp, 15 predicted proteins | sample lystaG_FD_185480 | JGI IMG/M metagenome (GOLD analysis project Ga0209100, IMG submission 185480) | Glacier valley bacterial and archeal communities from Borup Fiord, Nunavut, Canada, to study Microbial Dark Matter (Phase II) -... | ecosystem: Environmental > Aquatic > Freshwater > Ice > Glacier ...
CAGGCTCAGGCTCAGGCTCAGGCTCAGGCTCAGGCTCAGGCTCAGGCTCAGGCTCAGGCTCAGGCTCAGGCTCAGGCTCAGGCTCAGGCTCAGGCTCAGGCTCAGGCTCAGGCTCAGGCTCAGGCTCAGGCTCAGGCTCAGGCTCAGGCTCAGGCTCTGGCTCTGGCTCTGGCTCTGGCTCTGGCTCTGGCTCTGGCTCTGGCTCTGGCTCTGGCTCTGGCTCTGGCGAAGCGTCGTCGACTGGGGTCGCTATCGCAAGTTCAGCGGGGAAAGGGACCGGTACGGGAAGGCTCGGGAGCTCCATCGGCTCCGCTTCCTCAAGGGGGCGAATGATGTCGGCGATATCCACCTGATCGGCGACTACCTCGTCGGAAACCCGACGCACGGGCGGCATAGGCATCGCGCCGCGCTCAAGCGCAATTCGCGGGCCAGTCGGGGGCTCGACCGGGAACCGACGCGCCACACTCTTGTAGCCCGCACGTGAACGCCTTCTGCGCATAGCGTCCGAGGCGTTCGCAATCTCGAGGCGCTTACGACGAGACATCGCGGCCCACCAAAACAAACCTAGGCACCGCTGCGGTGACCGCAATCAGTACCGCGCCACCATAGATCAGCAGCTGCCCCTTGAGGTCGGCCGAGACGAGGACCGAATCGCCGGGGCCCTTGCCCCCGTAGAACATGGTCGCGGCCGCCCAGACGCTCGCGAAGGCGATAAAGCCGGCCCACGATGCCCACGTCTTCGCAAAGATCGCGGCGCTCGCCACGAGGGCAAGCACGAGCCCAATCCCCAGATATCCTGCAGCACGATGCGCCCCAGCACCAACGGTGGCCACGAGTGCCCCCAGGATGCCGGACGCCAGCACATTGACCGCCCTCTTCAGCATGATGCCAAGAATAGGCGACACGGCCGCGGTCCCCTCACGCACACGGCGATCGGGGAACCGCTTGGCCTATCGTTACGCGTTTTGCCTCTTGGCGCGCGACGCCGCGCGGCCCCGCTCCGTCTGGTCAAGGATGACCTTGCGGATGCGCACGTGCTCGGGCGTCACCTCGACACACTCGTCCTCGCGGGCAAACTCAAGGGACTCCTCGAGCGTGAGCCTGCGCGCCGGCGCGAGACGCTCAAGCGTCTCGGACGTCGACGAACGAATGTTGTCGAGCTTCTTTTCCTTGGTGATGTTGACGTCCATGTCCTCGTTACGGGCGTTCTCACCAACGACCATGCCCTCGTAGACATCCTCGGTGGGCCGCACAAAGAACGTGCCGCGGTCCTGAAGTGTCATCAGCGCGTTCGAGGTCACGGGACCGGTGCGGTCAGCCACGAGTGAACCGTTGGTGCGGTACTCGATGGCGCCCGTCCAGGGCTCGTAACCCGCCGAAATCGACGACGCGATGCCGGTGCCACGGGTGTCCGTGAGGAAGGTCGAGCGGAAGCCGATGAGGCCGCGAGCGGGAACCAGGAACTCCATGCGCACCCAGCCCGTGCCGTGGTTCGCCATGGTCTCCATGCGGCCCTTGCGGCTTGCGAGAAGCTGCGTGATGGCTCCGAGGTGCTCCTCGGGGACGTCGATGGTCATGTGCTCCATCGGCTCGTGCAGCTTGCCGTCGACCAGTTTGGTGACGACCTGAGGCTTGCCGACGGTGAGCTCGAAGCCCTCGCGGCGCATCTGCTCCACGAGGATCGCGAGAGCGAGTTCTCCACGCCCCTGGACTTCCCAGGAGTCGGGGCGGCCGGTGTCGACCACCTTGAGGGAGACGTTACCGACGAGTTCCCTGTCGAGACGGTCCTTGACCTGGCGTGCGGTGACCTTGGCGCCCTTGACGCGACCCGCGAGCGGCGAGGTGTTGATACCGATCGTGACCGAGATGGCAGGGTCATCCACCGTGATGAGCGGAAGGGGGCGGGGGTCGTCGACATCGGTCAGCGTCTCGCCGATGGTGATGTCTTCGATTCCTGCGACGGCGACGATGTCACCAGGCCCGGCGCTCTCGGTGGGGACCCTATTGAGGCCCTTGGTTTCGAGGAGCTCCGTGATCTTGACGGTCTTGAGGGAGCCATCGTGGCGGGCCCATGCGACCATCTGACCCTTCTTGATGGTGCCGTTGAAGACACGCAGCAATGCGAGGCGGCCCAGGAACGGCGAAGCGTCAAGGTTGGTCACGTGTGCCTGCAGCGGCGCACCCTCTTCGTACGAGGGGGCGGGGATGCGTTCCATGATGACCTTGAACAGCGGCTCGAGGTTAGTTCCCTCGGGCATCGTGCCATCGGCCGGCTCGATGAGCGAAGCGATACCCGCCTTTGCCGAGGCGTAGATGACGGGCACTTCAAGGAGCGAGTCGATGTCAAGGTCGGGAACCTCGTCGTGCAGGTCGGAGGCAAGCGAGAGGAGGAGGTCGTGCGTCTCCTCGACTACCGCGGCGATACGCGAGTCGGGCCGGTCAACCTTGTTGACGACGATGATGACGGGAAGGTGTGCGGCAAGAGCCTTGCGGAGCACGAACCGCGTCTGAGGAAGAGGACCCTCCGAGGCGTCGACGAGGAGAACCACGCCGTCAACCATGGACAGTCCACGTTCGACCTCGCCACCGAAGTCAGCGTGTCCGGGGGTGTCAATCACGTTAATCGTGACGCCGCCGGGGATCGAGGCTGCGCCGGTGTAACGGATCGCAGTGTTCTTCGCGAGGATCGTGATGCCTTTTTCGCGTTCGAGGTCACCGGAGTCCATAGCGCGATCGGTCACATGGGCGTGGTCGCCATAGGCGCCGCCCTGCACCAGCATCGCGTCAACGAGAGTGGTCTTGCCATGGTCAACGTGGGCGACAATTGCGACGTTGCGCAGGTCAGAGCGCAGGGGCATGCGAAGAACTCGATTCAAGTTGGGGCGCGGGCCCGAAGCGGGACCACCCCCCATTCTAGCGACGTGTGGCGGCCTTCGGGCGTCGCCTCCTCACAAAGGGGCCGAAAGCCTGCACTCTGGGGCCCCAAATGCCGCCGGCAGCGGAACGACCTAGCGACGGTGATTGCGCGACCATCGTCGTCGGCGACGACGCTTCCCCCGACGTAGATACCAAATCCGAGTGGATCGCCGCGTACAAGTATCGACTCCCTCTGACCCGGGGCAAGCCCCGTGACCCCAAAGGCTCAACGTCACACGAAATGGGCCGATGAGGCGCTAGAACGTTCCATCAGAAAGGTCTGTCATGGCTCTCCTCGCGTCACTGCGCCGCACCACCGATTCGTCGCAGCATTCACTCATGTCCCATGTCGCCTCGGTCAAGCAGGTCCTCGAGGCCCTGCCGACGCGTGTATTCGTGACGGACACGAAGGGGACAATCGTCTACGCCAACCGACTCGCAATGGTCACGCTTGGGGAGATCGGCGAAAGCACCCGAGCAGAGTTTGGTGTGGATGCCCAGAACGTGATCGGCTCCCCGCTCTCCAAGTTTCAGCAGGCGGGCGCGCTTGTCACCAACGCCAACGGCTACCCGCGCAAGAGCGTCCTCCACTTCAACGGCATCACGCTCACCACCATCGCCGACACATTCACCAACGAGAGCGGCGAAGTGCTGGGCGTCTGCCTGACGTGGGACGACGACTCAAGCGCCGCATCCATCCGCGAGACCTCATTCGCGACCGCAACCCGCCTCCTCGCTCTTGGCGAGTCGCTCGAGGCACTCACGACACAGTTGACCCTCCAGGCGTCCGACACCTCCGAAGGCGCCCAGACCGCAGCGGCGGCCGTGGAGCAAATGAGCACGTCGGTGCAGGAAATCGCCAACTCCACCACGCAGGCGGTCACGGTGGCCCGCGAGGCAGTGACGGCCGCGAGCACGGCATCGGACCGCGTGGCGCAACTTGATCTGTCGAGCCAAGAAATCGGTGTCGTGGTCAAGCTCATTACGTCGATCGCCGAGCAGACGAACCTGCTCGCTCTCAACGCCACGATCGAGGCCGCACGCGCAGGCGAGGCCGGCAAGGGCTTCGCCGTGGTCGCATCCGAGGTCAAGGAGCTCGCACGCGAGACGGCCGACGCTACCCAGCGCATCACCAAGATGATCGGGACGCTGCAGGACGACAGCTCGCACGTGACGACCGCCCTCACGGCGATCACCGACCTCATCCACCAGATCTCCGACGCACAGACGTCGATCGCGGGCGCGGTCGAGGAACAGAGCGCCACGACAAACGAAATCAGTCGATCCGTCAACGACGTTGCCCAGACCGCCGAGGCGACCACACACGACATCTCGACAATCGTCGATCAGCTCGACCTCGTCCACGACGCGTCAAAGGCCTTGCGCGCGATCTCCGAGGACGAATAGGCTCCGACCGCCCAGGGCTGGGCCTCATCAGAGTTATGGAACGATGAGCCCATGCAGGTCTATCGCTCGCGCGGCTCTCTCGTCTCTGGCTGGCTCTGTGTCGGTCTCGGTGTGATTCTGGGAGTCGGTGGTGTGATGGCGGCCACCGACGGCAGCGCACAACAAGGCATCGGCTTTGGTACTGGCCTCGTCTTGGTCGGCGTCACCTGGTACCTGCGTCCGTCGCTCAACGTGACGGACGAGGCAGTCATCGCCAAGAATGTCGTGCAGACCGCGGTGATGCCGTTGTCACGGATTCGCGACCTCAGCGTGAGCTGGTCTCTCGAGGTTCACGGCGACGACGGTATGACCATCCGGTCATTCGCCGCGCCGACGTCGCGGACCACACGCTCTCACGGGAGGCCCCGCGACCGCGCCGAGGCGCCTTCGCCCGAGCAAACCGGGCACGAGGCTTCGCGGCCAGCGACGATGGTTTACGACGCGTGGCAGAAGTGGAAAGCGGGCCACTTTGACTCGCACGGGGACGCGGCTGCGACGCCGTCCGCGACTCGCTCGCTAGACCCGATCGGGCTGGGGCTCGTTGTCATGAGCCTCGCCATGGGAGTGGTCGGCGTCCTCGGCTGAATCGAGAGCGGCTACCGCGGCGGCCGCTACCGCTCCGACGACCACAGCGAGGACTGCATCCACGTTCGCGTCGCTCAGCGAATCGTCCTGGGCGACCAGAGCTCGGGGTTCGCCCATTTTGACCACGATGACTCCCACAAGCACCAGCGCGGCACCCGCCATCTGAACCGGTAGGGGTGTCTGGCCCAGTAGCAGCCATGCAAACGTCGCGGCGGCGATGACCTCCATCAGTGACACGAACGAGGCCAGTCGTGCACCCAACGCACGGTTCGCCGCGATCCCTGTCACATACGAAACCCCTGCCGTGACAACGCCGAGCACCAGGGCGACGGCCCACCACGGAGCCGAGAAGCCCTGGAACGCCACATCCCCTGTGGCCACGACAAACGGAAGAATTCCGACGAGAGAGGCGCCGATGAGGACGACCGCCGCCACCACCGCGCCACCCGAGGCAAGGGCGATCGGGGGGAGGCCGTTTGACTCGTCACTGCCGATGAGGAAGTAGGCAGCAGCCCCCACCATGGCGCCTAGCGCCCATGCGACGCCCACCAAATCAAGGGCTCCCCCGCCTACGACATTGAGAAGCAAGAACAGGCCTGCCGCCGCGATCCCCGCGCCGGCCACGGTGACGCGCGAGGGCTTGTTGCCGTGGCGAGCCCACAGCCACCCGACCACCGCGACCGGCGCCGTGTATTCGATGAGGAGCGCGACGCCCACGTCGAGGCGTGCCACGGCGAAGAAGTAGAACAACTGGGCCGCGGCGACTGCGAGCAGGCCGTAAACAACGATGACGGGCGCGCCCTTGCGCAGCAGGTGCCACTGGCCGCGCATCGACATGAGCCCCGGCGCCAGGAGAAATATCGCCGCGATCGAGACCCGAACCGTGGTCGCAGCGCCAGCGGACCAACCGACATCCATGAGTCCACGAGCGAGCGCGCCAGACATGCCAAAAGAGGCCGAAGCGATCAAGGCAAGCGGAATGCCGCGCGCGACAGCCGAGCGCTTCACGTCAGGAGTCAAAGTGGTCATGACTCATGACAATAGCGCCCGCCTGGTAATGTGTCAAAATGCCTTTCACTCATGACACTGCCGAGGCGCTCGACGCCGCCGCGTGGCTGGCAAACTCGCGAGAATCGCCGGACACGCTGTCCACCATGGAGCAGCTCAAGGCCTTCTTTGACGAACGCGGATACACCGGAAGCCGCCCCACCGCGAGCGACCTCACGGAGCTACGTGCGGCACGGCCCACGTTGCGCGAACTGCTCATTGCGGGGAGGGACGAGGCGGTTCCACTCGTCAACGCAATCCTCGAAGAGGCCCACGTACTCCCCCGCCTGGTGCGCCACGGGGACAGCGGATGGCACATCCACGCCACGTCGGACGATCGCCCACTCGCCGAACGCATCCTCGTGGAGACCGCCATGGCTATGGTCGACGTGATCCGCGCGGACGAGACAAGTCGCCTCGCGACCTGCGCACGCGAGGGATGCGAGGGCGTCGTGTTCGACCAGTCACGCAATCGCTCGCGCAAGTACTGCTCGGTGGAGTGCACCAACCGTGAGGCGGCAGCGGCCTACCGTGCCCGCGCGTCGGAGGCCGGCGAGGACGAGCCCTCGGCTTAGCCCCGCGCCTGCGGGTTGTAGGCCGTGACTTCAATCTCGATCTTCATGGCCTCATCGAGCAGGCCCACGACCTCCATGGTCGCCGCGGGACGGCTGTGCCCAAACCAGCGACCAAAGACGGGAAAGCAGCTCTCCGCATCCGCACGGTCCGTGAGCAGATAGCGCACCCGAACCACGTCTTCCATCCCGAAGCCCACCGACTGGAGCGCCTTGGAGATGGTGGTCAACGCCTGCTCGGCCTGCTCGACGACGTCGCCAGAGATAGACATCGCGTGATAGTCGTAGCCCGTCGTGCCCGAGACCCACACCCAGGGTCCCTCGACCACGGCGCGCGAGTATCCGATGGTCTGCTCAAACGGCGAGCCGGAGCTGATCAGGCGGCGGTCGGTTCCCATATGCGTATCCCTGCAACAGAGCGGCCACTCGCCGCTACCACTTCAGGTTAACCGTCCCAGCAGGGTCCCTGCGCACAGCCGTCGCGTTCCCCGCCACACGGCGGTAGCGTGTGATCACTGCACGCGACGAAAGGCGTCCCCCATGGCGAGCAAGAGCAACGAGACCTGGTCGGCCGAGGAAAAGGCGGCGATGAAGGAAGCCGTTGCCGAGGCCAAGCGAGCCAAGGGCGCAGCATCCAAGGAGGCCGACCTGCAGGCGTGCCTCGACAAGATCGCCGGCATGGCGCCTGCCGATCGCGCGCTCGCCGAGAAAGTCCACGCCATCGTCACGGCCGCCGCCCCCGAGCTGGACGTCAAGACCTGGTATGGCATGCCCGCGTACGCCAAGGATGGCAAGGCTGTCGTGTTCTTCCAGGACGCAGGCAAATTCAAAGCGCGCTATTCGACTCTCGGCTTCCAGGACAGCGCCGCGCTCGACGAGGGCACGATGTGGGCGACGTCGTTTGCGCTGACGGCCATCGACGATGCGGCCGCGGCGCGCATCACGGAGCTGGTCAAGCGCGCCGTGGGCTAATACGGCGCGGTCGCGATGCACGGCGATGCGTCTCGTGAGCACCGCAAATCGACATTCACTGCTCGCGGCGGGCTCAAGGCGGAACAGAAGTGTTGATTTGCGGTGCTCACGCGACGCTCGGGAGTGGGCCCGGCCGCCCGATGGCGAGACGACCGGGCCCACCTGTGCGTCAGATCACTGATTGATCGATCGACGTCCCCCGACGCGGGTCCAGACCAACAACACGATGATCGCGCCGATGATGGAGCCGATGATTCCGGAGGGCTGCAGCAAACCGTCGGCCGCGTCCTTGCCAAACAGCAGATAGCCGAGGAACCCACCGACGAACGAGCCGACGATTCCGATGACGATGGTCGTGCCGATCGACATGCTCTGCTTTCCGGGCACGATTACCCGTGCGAGCAGTCCTGCAATGAGGCCGACGATGATGATCGTAAGAATGAGTCCCAACATGAGAGGCGCCTTTCCAGGAGTGAATATGTCGATTGAACTCAACCACCCCTAGGGCTGTGACGGTACACCCCTAGGGAGGGTTATAGTCGTGCCATGGCAGCGCCCACCAGCCCCATCAAGGTCGCCCTCGTCGATGACTACGACGTGGTGCTCCTTGGCGTCGCGACCATCATCGACCAATACCGAGATCGCGTCGTGGTCGCCGAGATCGACACGAATAAGCCCGTGCGCGACGCCGTCGACATCGTGCTGTACGACTCGTTCGCCCAGCCGGAAGCAGACAATCAGGAGATCGGCGCGCTGGTGCGCAACCCCACCAACGGCCGCGTCGTGGTCTTTACCTGGAACTTCCATCCGGACCTGATCGCGAGCGCCCGCGAGCAAGGGATACGCGGATACCTTTCCAAAGCGCTGCCCGCGGCCCAACTCGTGGAGGCCCTCGAGAAGGTGCACGCCGGCGAGTTCGTCGTAAGTGACGTGCCCGGGCGGGTGGGCCCCACCACCGGCCTGGACTGGCCTGGGCGGAGCGAAGGCCTCACCGCGCGGGAGTCAGAGGTGTTGGCACTCATCACGCAGGGATTGAGCAACGCGGATGTCGCGGCCCAGACCTACCTGAGCCCCAACACCATCAAGTCCTACATCCGCTTGGTCTACCGCAAGATCGGGGTCGAGAGCCGCACCCAGGCCGTGCTGTGGGGCGTCAGTCACGGCTTCGTCCCCGACCATCACCGCATCGATCACTGGCGCCGCGGACCGTGACCTCATCCCAGCGCGACCAGGTGTCCTGATGCCTCCCCGCTCCCCGCTACCCCAACAACACGGCCTCGACGCCGCGTGGGTGCGCACCCCCGGCCCCGAGCAGGAGGCAGCGCCGCCCTGGGCGACGATGCGCGACTTCCTCATGGAACGGCTCCCGGCGCGGGCGATGGTCGCGGACATGCTGGCCGCGGGCGAGTTCGTGGACCAGGCGGGCCAGCCCTGGAGCGGAGATGAGTCCTTCCGGCCTCACGCTTTCTTGTGGTTCCATCGCGCGCTCGCGCCCGAGACCCCCGTACCGTTCCCCATCAAGGCGCTCGAGGTCAACGAGCGCTTCGTGGTGGTCGACAAGCCGCACTTTGTCGCCACGACCCCGCGCGGGGCACACGTCACGGAGTCCGCGCTGGTCAAGATGCGTCTCGCCTTGGACCTGCCGGAACTCGCGCCCGCGCATCGGCTGGACCGCCTCACTGCGGGCGTGCTGGTATTCACCGCACGCCGAGAGTACCGCGGGGCGTACGCCGGGGTGTTCCAATCCCGCGACGCACACAAGGCGTATGAGGCGCTCGCGCCATTCGACCCGGCCCTCGAGTTCCCCCGCCGCATCACCGGCCGCATCGAGAAGAGGCGCGACAGCCTGCAGGCCCAGCTGGTGCCTGGGGAACACAACACGGAGACGCTCGTCGAGGTCGTTGAGGTCAGGGGCGGCTACGCGCGGTACCTTTTGACGCCCACCACGGGCAAAACCCACCAGCTACGGGTGCACATGGCCTCCGTGGGGCTGCCCATCCTGGGCGACTCGCTGTACCCCACCGTGATGAACGTGCCCACGGACGACTTCTCGAGCCCGCTCCAGTTGATCGCGCGAGGCCTCAGGTTTACGGACCCGGTCGACAAGACCCCACGCGAGTATCAGAGCACGTTTGAGCTCGAATGGCCCGACGCTTCACCACAGGCGTCCGAGCCGGCCCGCCCAGGGATACCCGAAGCGGTCTAGACCTTCTTAACGACGCTCGACTTGAGCTGCATCTGCCCAAAGCCGTCGACCTTGCAGTCGATATTGTGACCATCGAAGCCCTCGATGAGGCGGATGGCCCGGACCTTCATTCCCACTTTGATCGACTGGGGGAAGCCCTTGACTTTGAGGTCCTTGATGATGTTCACGGTGTCGCCGTCGGCGAGCGGTGTGCCGAAGGCGTCCTTCACCACGGACGCGTCCGCCTCGGCCTCGGCCGCGGCCTCCGCCTGGCTAGGCGACCACTCATGCGCGCACATCGGGCACACCAGGAGTGCGCCCATCTCGTAGGCGAGGTCACTTGAGCAGTTGGGGCACAGCGGCAAAGCGTCAGGCATGGGGTCACTTTCGAGTGGGGGCGCTGGCTGCGCCGCATCCAATGTACTCGGCGCGCCACCCACCACCGCGTGAAGCGGCACGACGCCACCGCCGCCCGCGGTGGGAGCGTGGCTGATAGCGTCCACAAGATGAGACGCCACATCACTGTCGCTGCCACGATCGGCCTCAGCCTGGCCATCACCGCGTGCACGCCGTCGGGGGGCAGACCCCGCCGGCACGACGACGAGCGTGGGCACGGAGGTCACTACGAGCTCTACGACGAGCACCATGGCGGAGTCGGTCGCAGATCAACAGTTTCCCGACGTCCTGGCCGCTGAACTCGGTGCGAACGGCGACGGGTTCACGATCGCGGTGACCATCTCGTCCCCCTAAGACACCCCGCAGCGCTACGCAGACGGATGGCGAGTGCTCACGCCGGAAGGCGACGTATTGGCAGAACACGAACTGGGGCATGACCACGCGAGCGAGCAGCCCTTCACGCGCACAAGCGGCCCCTTCACGATTCCCGACGAGGTCACCGAAGTCGTCATTGAGGGGCGCGACCAGCAGAACGGGTACGGCGGTAAGACCGTGGCAATCGCGGTGCCGCGCTCACGCCACCTCCCGCCCAGCGCAGTACGCCCCGCAGAGCCGCGCCCAAGGCGGCGAAGTAGCCGCCTTGGCCCCTGAACCCTCACACCCGTGCGGCGTAGAATTGCGTCAGGAACCGTCTCTGGTTCCCCAACAGTGGGAGTCCGGATGTCCGGCGCCGATCAGACTCTCCTTTCGTCGCCCAGGGCCTCGCGCAGCGACGCCTCGCCCAGCGACGTGTTGCTCACCCTCGGGATGCTCGCGCGCTCATCGATGAAGCACGAGCGTCGACTACCTATCCATCCTCGGCACCTGGACCGAATCGACCCCGACATCCGCGCGCGGATGCTCGTCGAGCACGGGTACGGCGCCGATTTCCACGTGGAACCTGGGTACGTCGAGTCACGCGTGGGAAGAGTCGCGGAACGCTCCGAGGTGATCGAGTCCGCGGACGTGTTGCTCCTGCCCAAGCCGCACGCGGCCGACCTGGAAGCTCTACCTCACGGTCGCGTTCTGTGGGGCTGGCCGCACTGCGTGCAGGATGCTCTCATCACACAGACGGCAATCGACCGTCGGCTGACGCTTATCGCCTTCGGAGCGATGAACCACTGGACTTCCACGGGGGACCTCAGCCTGCACGTCTTCCACCAGAACAACGAACTTGCCGGCTATTGCTCCGTGTTACACGCCTTGAGTTTGGTCGGACTCACCGGTGACTACGGGCCGCGCCTGACCGCGGTCGTCATCGGGTTTGGCGCGACCGCTCGCGGAGCCGTCACCGCGCTCAAGGCCCAGGGGATCCACGACATCCAGGTCCTCACGCAACGCGGCGTCGCCACGGTCGGCTCACCGATGCACAGCGCGCACCTCGTCCGACTCGACACCGACGGGCACCCGACCCACCTCAGCGAGGTCCAACTGCCGGACGGAAACGTCGTACTCCCCCTATTTCTGGCTTCGCACGACATCGTCGTCAACTGCACGCGCCAAGACGTTGCCGCTCCGTTGACCTACCTGCGGACTGAGGACCTGAAGCCATTCGCGGCGGGGAGCCTGATTATTGACGTTTCATGCGACGAAGACATGGGTTTCGAGTGGGCAAAGCCCACAGGCTTTGACGAGCCGATGTTCACGGTGGGGCAGGGAGTCAACTACTACGCCGTCGACCACAGCCCGTCTTACTTGTGGAAATCGGCCACGTGGGAGATGAGCGAGGCGATCCTGCCATTCCTACGCACCGTCGTGGAGGGACCGTCCGCGTGGGCGAAGAATCTCACCATCTCTCGTGCAATCGAGATCCAGGACGGAGTGGTCAAGGACCCGCGCATCCTGAACTACCAGGGCCGAGAGGCGCTCTACCCGCACGCCCCGATCGCATAGCCACCCAGCGTCTGGGCCGACGTGGCGCTCGTCGGCAGGCGCGCCTGGGCCCCCATAGCACCACCAGAACGATCCATGAGCGGCTCATGCCGCCGTGCTCCAGATCCATCCACCGTCCATCACAAACGGGTTGTAGTGATCTGAGCCAACCAACCCGACGGCGGGACACCGTTAGCTTGGTCCGGATTGGTCCGGATTGGTGCGAACGGGAGAAGCGCCGCGGTCACACGGGAATGGAGCCCGGGACGTCTGTCGCCTTAACAAAACCCCGTCGCGAAACACGCACGTCTCTAGAAAGCGACACTGCAAAAGGTCGATGCACAACACAGTGGACGCATTTTCGGGCAACTCGAGCAGACAAGCATTGCTGTCCGCAGCACGACCCAGCGTGACGTCCGCCAGATACCAGCATGACGTCAAGGCACGGCGGCGCAGCTCGGGCGGTGCCATCCGTACGGACGACGTTCCGCGGCGGATTGAGCGGAGATGGCTCATCGGATAGGGCTCGAGTCTCATTCGCCTGTCCGTACAACGGCCCCAACGCTGTGCGGTGCTTTCCGCGCAGTGATCTTGGTCAGAACATGCGAGTAGGGGCCCCCATAAATGGGGGCCCCTCTCGAAATTATGTCCGGCAGCGTCCTACTCTCCCACACCATCTCCAGTGCAGTACCATCGGCGCTGAAAGGCTTAGCTTCCGGGTTCGGAATGGAACCGGG
>Ga0209100_1002111_pt1 | contig 12761 bp, 16 predicted proteins | sample lystaG_FD_185480 | JGI IMG/M metagenome (GOLD analysis project Ga0209100, IMG submission 185480) | Glacier valley bacterial and archeal communities from Borup Fiord, Nunavut, Canada, to study Microbial Dark Matter (Phase II) -... | ecosystem: Environmental > Aquatic > Freshwater > Ice > Glacier ...
AGGGGATGGCTTTGACCGCGCTTGCTTCGCGGATCGGGAATCGTTTTTAATTGGTCTATGAGGGACATGGACGGCTACTTTTATGATGATTCCAGTCCATCCTCATTTTTCTCTCTAGACCTTGAAACCACCCTGCTTGTTTGCATCAGAGAAGGGGTCTCTACCGAGTCATCAGTTTCCTAACTGCCAGACTTTGTAGTAGCCGCATGTAGCTTTTGACGCTGTTCGTCGGTCAAAACGGCATCTTCTTTTGTGCGTCCCTCTTTTTTGACCGCAGCCACGCTTACTTTCTGCTCAGGGGTTAGCTTTAGAGAAGCTAGCGCTTTGTGGAAGGAAAGCTTTTGACCTCTAGCCGCTTCTAGCTGAGACTGCTGCTCTGGAGTCAATAGTTTTTGAATCTCCGCACGGGTCATGTCTTGAATCTTTTTAAGCTGTGCTTTTTGGGGAGCCGTGAGATTCAAATCTAAGGCAGGTTTAGCTTGAGCCATCAAAGAAGGAGACTGAGCGAATGCAGGAATCATCGGGACGCAAGTCAGCGTTGCGGCTAACACTGCACTAGGCAATAGTTTAATCAAGTTCATGTTCGGTACCAGTAATAGAATGGCTAGCTTGACGATCGAGAAAAGATGGTCTGACTGCTGAATGGTAAGAAACTTCAGCGTTGCGGCTCAGGTCTAGTCAGCAAACTCGACTTCATAGTTTCCGTCACTGTCAACCGTGACTTGATTGCCTTCATCATCAACCGTAGAGATGGCTGTATTCCCGTCTTCATCGACACAGACCGCAGTGTCAACCCCGTTGTGAGCGCATTCGACTTCTCCATCTGCTTTGGCAGGATGGGCAAACACCAGCAGACTGGCAGCAGTAACCATTGCCACTATGCAAACAGAAAAGAGTTTTTTCATCATAATCAGCAGTATTCAAAGAGTTAACAGGCTTAGAATTTGAGGAATCACAACTTTGCAGTTGAAATTGTGAACATAGCTACATGAATGCAGTGCTAGCGATAGATTTAAACTAGCTAAGAAATCATTTTTATTTATCAGAAGAACTTCTATAAACGGACGAGAGGCAGATAGAGAATTGGTTGTATTTACGTATTGTGAATTGAGGTAGGTGTGATAGTTGACGAGCCAACCTTTAGCGCTCTGCAACAATTCCATTTAAGGTCTGTCTTTGCACTAAGATACGGTCACTCTTTACGATCGCTCACCATCACTCTCTATGCAAAGATTTCTAGGGCTGGCATTTTTGATGGTGCTGTTGGTGGCGCTCCCAACTTGGGCGAGTCAGTCGTTGGGGGTGGTTTATCCCCCTGCGGATCACCAAACGACGGCAGCGCGAATTTTTTTGATTGGCTCGGCTCCGATCGCGGGTTCTGTCTCAGTGAATGGTCACGCGATCGCCCGCAGCCCCGGCGGACATTTTGCCCCTAGTTTTCCATTGCAGTTGGGTGAGAATCTATTTTCGTTGCGCTATCGAGATCAGGAAGTCAAGATCAAGGTGACGCGCAAATCGACGGAGCCTGTTGCTCCAGAAGGATTGGCGTTTGGTCAGAATTCTTTAATGCCGATCGCCGAGATCGCCCGATTGCCAGGAGAGCTGGTGTGTTTTGGAGCGATCGCCCCGGCAAACGCGATGGTGTCGGTCAAACTGGCGGATCAGATTATTCCATTGCAGCGTCAAACGGCGATCGTCACCTTGCCCGAAAATTCTGGAGTGTTAACGGGATTGACTCAACCCACTCCTATCAATGGAGCAGGACAGTATGCAGGATGCGTCAAGGCTGACGCGGCTGGAGAATTAGGTCAGCCTGAATATCTCCTGAATGTGAAAGGAGCCAGTTTTGCTCAAGCCGCTCCTGGAAAGGTCAAAATCCTGGCTCCTGCCCAGCTAGAAGTTGCCGAAGTGACGGCAGATCAAGGCGTTGCTCGAACGGGAGCCAGCACCGATTATTCGCGCTTGACTCCTCTCCCAAAAGGGACTCGCGCCAGCGTGACTGGGCGGGAAGGCGAGTGGCTGCGGCTCGACTATGGCGGATGGATTAAAAGCGGCGAGACTAAAATTGTCGCGAGTTCGGTGCCTGTACGATCGCTAATTCGCGGAGTCACCTCTCGTCAAAAAGCCGATTGGACAGAGATTCTCTTCCCGCTTCAGGTGCCCATTCCCGTTACAGTTCAGCAAAGTAGAGACACGTTTGTTTTGACGCTCTACAATACGACCGCCCAAACCGATACGATTCGTCTCAGCAGCAATCCGTTGATCAGCTTTCTAAACTGGCAGCAAGTTGAGCCGGGAAGAATTGACTATCGATTCTTGCTCAAATCGTCTCAGCAGTGGGGCTACAAGCTCCGATATGATGGCACAACGCTCGTGTTGTCTCTCCGAAATCCGCCGAAGAGTGTCCCCAAACGACAGGCAAAATCCCTTGCAGGTGTGCGGATTCTGCTCGACCCAGGGCACGGCGGACCCGAAGATTTTGGGTCACGAGGTCCGACGGGCTATCCCGAAAAAGAGGTCGCGTTGATCACCTCAAAATTGGTGCGATCTCATCTCCTCGATCGAGGCGCAACGGTCTTGATGACTCGTGAAGCCGATGTAGATTTGTTGCCCAACGATCGAGCCGCGATGATTCAAACAATGGAGCCAACGATCGCCATCAGTCTCCATTACAATGCACTGCCGGACGATGGCGATGCCTTCAACACCAAAGGCGTTGCTGCGTTTTGGTATCAGCCGCAGGCGCAGGATTTAGCCGCCTTTCTGCATGATTATTTAGTCAAAACCCTCGATCGACCTTCCTACGGCGTTTTCTGGAATAATTTAGCGTTAACCCGTCCCACTGTTGCCCCTTCTGTCTTGCTAGAACTGGGGTTTATGATTAATCCGATCGAGTTTGAGTGGATCACAAACCCGCAGGCGCAGCAAAAATTAGCCCTCGCCTTAGCCGATGGGATCACAGAATGGTTGGTGCAAAACCGTGAGCCGATCGCCAACAGTCATTAGAATGATAAAAACACCACAAGGGGGGCGCAATCGATGCCAGGGCAACTAGTATTAGTCGATGATGAACCTGGACTGCGCGAGGCAGTGCAAGCCTATCTCGAGGACAGTGGTTTTGTAGTCAACACGGCTAGCAACGCCAAAGAAGGTTGGGAACTGGTTCAGCAGAAACTACCCGACTTGGTGATTACCGATGTGATGATGCCCCAAGTCGATGGCTACCAGTTTCTCAAACAACTCCGCGAAGACCCCAGATTTCAATCGCTGCCCGTCGTATTTCTGACGGCTAAAGGCATGACGGGCGATCGCATTCAGGGCTATGCAGCGGGCTGTGATGCCTATTTACCCAAACCCTTTGACCCCGACGAGCTAGTGGCGATCGTGACTCGTCTCCTCAAGCAGCGAGAATCGCTCAAAGCGTCGGGTGGCAGTGGTGACGCGCCTGATGTCGCAGATATGGCACGTCAGATTGCCGAGATTCGCGCGATTTTGATGCAGAGAGGCGCGATCGCTCAATCGACCCCTTCGGTCAAGCTTGATTTTACTCCTAGAGAGCAAAGCGTTTTAGATTTGGTGGTAGACGGCTTGATGAACAAAGAGATCGCTCGTCGCTTAGAAACCAGTGTCCGCAATGTCGAGAAATATGTCAGCCGTCTGTTTAGCAAAACTGGAACCAACAGCCGAACGGAGCTAGTCCGGTTTGCGTTGGAGAATGGCTTGATCACATCGTCATGAACCCAGTTCGCTGATCGGGTTGTCAAAGGTGAGGCGGAACGTCGTGCGATCGCTGCGTTCAGCCTCTAAGGTTCCTTCGATTTGGTGAACTAACGATTGGACAAGCTGTAAACCTAAAGAATCTAGGCGGCTGAGGTCAAAATCAGCCGGGAGATTGCTGCCGCTATTGCTGACTGTTAGAGTAGTTTGACCTTCTGAACTGCTTTCGAGACTTACCACAATTTCGTCGATCGAGGTTTCTTGAAACCCGACCGTGTGGTTCCGAGCATTTCTTGACTGTTGCCAAGCCGCGACTTCTTGCTTCAAATGTTGATCAGGAATCCGACGATCCAAACATTCAAGGCTTGAATTGGATTTTTTCAGCGTTTTGCGAATCGTTTTGTGGGAAATCTGCTTGACGTGTCCTAATTTCACCATCCGCTCGGCGAATAACCGCAGCGTCCATCGCACTCGCCCCGCTGGAGCTTCTGAACATCCACCTAAACGTCGTCTCCTGGTCTGCATTCACCGCCCTACTAAAGTCTTGATTTGGGCAACAACCAGTTTAACTCTAACGGATTTCGTCTGATGACGCTTTTCTCTCAGCCACAGGGCACTAATTCCCAATAAATTTGCTCACGCCTCAACTTAGCCTTTTTGATTCTGCGATCGAAACCGTCCTGAGATAAATTCTCGTTTTTTGAGGTGTTTGGTGTCTCGTCCCGTGACTCGCTCTCGCCACATCTGAAAGCTAGAGGGTTTCATCTCGCGCCGCATCAGGGCGATCGTTTGCGGTTCGGTCAAGCCAAACTGAAGCTCGATCGCGTCAAAGGTCGTTCGATCTTCCCACGCCATTTCAAGAATGCGATCGAGGGTTTCGCTATCTAACTCTGGTAAATCCATCTTGCCCATAGAACTCACTTTCCCCATTGTATCGGCAGGGGTAAGAAGCAGTGGATTCGCCCGATCGCTCATAGTATAAGTGAAAATCCCACAGAATCAACCTGTCTACCCTACAGGAGTTAGTTTGCGGCTTTCTTCGAGTGGTTTAACAGGCTCGATCGCTGGAAAATGCTGATCGACTAAACCAGGAATTTCTTTTGCATCAATCTTGCAATAACGAGCTTTTCCAGGCATCACCACATTGGGACCTTTGCTACAGTTTTTCATGCATCCTGTACCTTTGATGGTGACGTGATCATCAAGCCCTCGATCGCTGAGTGCCGTCTCTAATGCCTGACAAATCGCTCGACCGCCTCGCTTCATGCAGCCCGATTTTTGGCAGACGAGAATCGTTTCTTGCGATTTTTTGACCACAGGCTTGGCAATACTGACCGTAGAGATCGGAACAATGGGTTCGATGAAGTCAGCTTTGAGTTTAAAGGTTTGAGTGTCTCTATCGAACTTCTTTCTGCCAGACACGTGCACCCAATCGCCCGGAACCAAGACGCGACCCAAGCTAGTCCGTGATTCTTTTGTGAGCTTAATAGAGCATTCGCCGTCGGCGGTCGCAAGCTGCAAACGCTTGATTTTATAACCATCTTCAAGTTGGTATCCCAGAAAGCGCCCCTCTAAGCTGAACGCGGTTACTTGGTTCGCCTGAGACTTTGCCATTATCAAGCTCCAATGTTGCAAATGATTAGTCTTTGTTTATTGAAAATAATATTCAACAACGCTTATCACTTAAGATTACAACAAACTTTTCTATTTGCAAACTCTTCTCATTAAGAATTTAAGAATTGACACGAGCGATCGTCCACATCCCGTAGCGTCCATAGCTTGTCGTGCGATAGTGTGATGGCAGCAATTCCTGAAGGCACCATGTCGGCAAATTCTCCGATTGTTCTAGCACTAGATTTTGATGGCGTTGTTTGTGACGGACTGAGAGAATATTTTCAAACGGCATGGCGAGCCTATTGTCAGATTTGGAAGCCTGATGATGAGACTCCCAGTGAAGAGTTAGCGCCTCAATTTTATCGATTGCGTCCCGTGGTCGAGTCGGGTTGGGAGATGCCGATTTTGATTCGCTCCCTTGTCTTGGGCACTCCAGAAGACGAGATTTTGCAGAACTGGGCAGCGATCGCGGCTCAATTCATCACAGATGATGAGTTAAGTGCGGCGAATGTAAGCGCGATCGTTGATGAAATTCGCGACCAGTGGATTGCCACAGATTTAGAGAGTTGGTTAGCCGAGCATCGCTTTTATCCGGGTGTGGTAGACCGATTGCGTGAGGAGTTGGCTTCAACTCAATGCGTCATTATCAGCACAAAAGAAGGACGCTTTATTAAACAACTATTGCAACAGCAGGGGATTGTGTTATCCGATCGACAGGTCTATGGCAAAGAAGTCAAACGTCCGAAATATCAAATTCTCAAAGAACTAACTCTGGAGTATGGAACGACTTCGATTTGGTTTATTGAGGATCGGCTCAAGACACTGGAGACAGTTAAAAAACAGGCAGGATTGGAGAATGTGACGTTGTTTTTAGCCGATTGGGGATACAACACGATCGCAGATAGACAACTCGCCTCAGAGGACGATCGGATTCATCGTCTGTCGTTAGAACAATTCACCCAAGATTCCGCAAACTGGGGCGTTGAAAAATAGTCAAACGTTGACATCTTAGCGGCACTCTGTCACAAGGGTAGGGCGACGAACAAACATCAGTGTTCTACTCAGTTTGAGCCAGTTTTGCAGAATAGATGTGCCACAATCGATTGTTTGCTGAGGCTCCGTCTACGAGCGATCGGCGCAAAACGTAAGTTCCCTTAAAGGTCTGCACGGCTCGGCTTTGAGTGGTTGCCGTCAAAGTCACCGGAACGGTAACATATTGCGAACCCGCCGCACCTTCTATGTCACTCGGTTCGCCAATCTTGACTTGAGTCGATGCCGTGTCTGCAAAGCCATTTTTGAACGCTTCAAGGGTTTGACGACTGGCTGACCCGTTGTCTTGCCAAGTGCGATAGGCTTGCTCATAGTCTCGGCGATTAATGGCGTTGTAATAACCCTGAATGACTGCAACGGCATCCTCTGATTGAGAACTGCTGTCTTGAGGTGAAGCTTTTATTGCGGGAGTCGAAACTGCGTCGGTTTGCAGATTAGACGGGGTAGGACTGTTCTTGAGTTCTGAGTTCTGAATCGAGCTACAGCCTGACATCCAGCCAAGCATCAAAACGCTGACAATTAGAAAATGAGTGGTTTTCATAGGAGTTTTTGATCGAGAAAGCTGCTTTGTCTATAAGACCAGACACACGCCTAAAGCAGGCAGTTCCGCATCAAAAAATACCATTGATCAGATTTCCGTCTACAGAAATACTCTGGCTATCTCTTTAGAAATAGAACGCTCGGTTTATCAACAAGTCAATATCTCAATGATGAGTGAGGCTATCGTGTTGGAAACATAGCAAGATTCCGCTCATAAAAAACTACAATGCTAAATCTTATAAATTATTTATTGAACGGGCTAATCTTGAATATTCAGGCGATCGTGGTTTTATTGAAAACTGCTAACCACTGATTCCAGCATTTTCATAGAATATTGATTGCTGAAAGTTTGACCACCGAATCGAAGCAGGTATGCTGTTGATGAGACACTACCCAAACCTATGCTTGATCTGACGAAACTCGCGCAGCAAATGCAGGGCATCAGCCAACATCTCAGCGTTGAAGCCGTAGCAACTCGGCAGCGATTAGAACGCGCCCAGTTTTTGATTGAGCAAGCTCGATCGCATCAAGACGAATTAGTCGAGCTTCAAGAAACCTGGCGAGATCGGATGATCTTTACGGCGGCTACCCCGATCGAGCCACTTGACACCTACCTCGACATTAGCGCCGCTCCGATGGCACACACGGCGATCGCGACCGATGGTTCTCAAATTGCTCCCAGTCACCACGAAATCGCCTACTGTTATCTGATCAACGTCGGGCGAATTGTCTTGCACTATGGGCAAAGCAAATTGCCGCTTTTAGACAGCCTCCCTGAAGTGTTTTATCGCCCCGAAGATCTCTATGTCTCTCGTCAATGGGGCATCCGCACCGAGGAATGGATGGGCTATCGCCGTACCGCATCTGAAGCGACGATGTTGGCAGAGCTTGCCTGTGCGCTCAATGACGAAGGTAGACGATCGCACCTGCGCGAACGGGGAAACCTTTCAACTCAGCTCTCATTCATCACTCATCCGTCGGTTGCGATGGTCGATGGCTCTCTGATTCATTGGTTTTTAGAGCCGATGCCCCACGAAGCGAGAGATATGATTCTCACGCCCATTCTCAAAGCGTGGGATCAGTTGCGATCGCTCCGCGTCCCTTTAGTCGGTTATATCAGCGCATCTCGAAGCGGAGAGGCACTCAACTTTTTACGACTGCAAACCTGTCCTTTTTTGGCTCCTGATTGCGGTACTCACTGCGCCGGAAAAACAGAACGTCCGCCTTGCCAAGTGCTTGACCCACTCAAAGATACGGCACTTTGGGCAAAGCTTTTACAACCAGGACAGCGTAGCCCACTTTGGCGCAGTTCTGCCAAGATTTTGGATTTGTATGGCGATCACACGATTCATTTTTGCTATATGAATGTCGGCAGTGAGATTGCTCGTGTCGAGGTTCCCGCTTGGGTCGCACAGGATGCAGACCTTTTAGACTCCGCGTTGAGTTTGACGCTGGCACAAGTGCAAAAAGGCTATGGCTATCCGGTCGCATTGGCAGAGGCACATAATCAGGCAGTCGTGCGAGGCGGCGATCGGTCTCGTTTCTTCGCATTGTTAGAGCAACAAATGATCCGCGCGGGGCTGAGAAATGTGGGCACCTCTTATAAAGAAACCCGCAAGCGCGGCAGCATTGCTTAAAGGAAGAAGCGAGATATCGGGCAGGTGAAATTAGGGAGCAGTGGCGAGGTTAACAGGTCATCATTCAATAGCGTTGCCACTAGCTTAAGCATTGCCTGCTGGCGGCGATACAGTTCTACTTGCTGCAATTGCCAATTGAGAATCCAACATTCTTGTACCCCTCTGGAACCATAGAGCTTGAGTTTGGCTTCTCGATCGCGTTGCTCATTTGCTAGCCCTGGAGACAAAACCTCGATCGCCAATTCTGGCAAATGTCCGGCTTCGTCTAATGCAACGGCTAGCCGAGTTTTACTAATCCAAACGACATCAGGAATTACATTATCAGCATCGTATTTTAAGGCTTTGAGCCTTCTTGATCGGTGTGAAACGTCCATGGCGAACATCTGCATAGTGATTCCGATAGACCCAACATTTCCACAGGTTTTCTGGTGCTTCCAGTGAGGCGCTCTGGTCGCAAATAGTTCTCCATCAATGATTTCATAGCGATTGCTGCTTTCGGGCAATCGCTCAATGTCGGAGGTCGTCCAGTGTATTCGCTCATCGGTGGTCTGGCTCATGGGCATCGTTTAGGGGTTAGATGACAATGAACGTGGCGGGTGAACGACCGCCTTATCGGCGGGTTGACCGCTCTAACTTTAAGGACAGGTCGTTTCACGCTTGCTGAAAGGAAAGCGAAAAGACGGACTCATCCAGTGCCCCTGCCCTGTTTGGGCGATGGGCACGATGGAATCTGATCAGACCGATGGCACCCGAAGGGCAACGACGAGAAATCCTCGATTGGTATCACCTGATGGAGAATCTCCAGAAGGTGGGCGATTCAACCGGGCGCTTGCAGAAGGCGAGTGCTTTGCTTTGAAAAGGACAGGTCGATGCCACGCTGGAGTTGTTTCAGGACTGTTCCCACAAGCAGGCGGACAACTTCTGTGCCTATCTTCGCAAACATCGCCACCGCATCGTGAACCATCAGTACTACCAGAGTGAGCAGATTTGTTCCCTTGGGTTCGGGGCAGTGGAATCTGCCGTTAAGCAGATCAGCCGACGCACTAAAATCTCTGGGGCATAGTGGAATTCAGAAAGTGTGCCACAAGTATTGGCTCACCGCTGTGCTTATCTCAATGACTTACTCACCCTCTGAATCATTCCGTCTGCAAAACTGACATGCTCCCGAACTGTGTGCCCTGCGATCTGACGTGGTATACACCAAGTGGGAAGAGGCGTACCGCGATCCGATCGTCGAGCGGGGGTTTTTCGCCGATGTGGTGCGACAGACCATCCTATAACCAAAACAGGAGAAGCCTCCTGACTGAAAAAAGCATGGCTCAAGGATAACAAACCCTCTCTCCTAATTTTTGAAAGTATTTCAATTTATAACAACAACCGAAAAGGCGATCGCGCCGCATGGAATTCTCTGCTATCAAAGTAAAGACTGCTCAAGTTTGATTTATCGCCTTTAGCCTCACTCGTAGCCCGACAGATCGCACATCGTTTAGCCCCCGCGAGAGTGCCCATGAACAGCCAAGAAACCGTTTCCACTTCCAGTACTTCTCCATCCGCTCAAAGCAGTGGTGGGAGAACTGAACCCTATAAAAATTATTTTGCTCCTCTCCCTGCTGTGTCGCTGCCCAAGGGCGGTGGAGCGATTAAGGGAATGGGTGAGAAGTTTTCTGCCAATCCAGTAACAGGCACCGGTTCGATGTCAGTCCTGAGCGCCATCAGTCCTGGTCGTTCTGGGTTTGGGTCGCAGTTATCGGTTTCCTACGATTCGGGGGTAGGCAATAGGATGTTTGGGCTGGGCTAGAATCTATCGCTGCCTTCGATTACCCGCAAGACCGACAAAGGCTTGCTTCGCTACTGGGGTAGTGAGGAGTCGGATGTTTTCGTGCTTTCGGGTGCGGAAGATCTGGTGCCGATTCTGGTTCAGAACAACCAGAAGAGGTGGGAACCTGAAAGGCTAGAGCCACGCACGGTGGGGGTGAAGACTTATCGCATTCAACGCTATCGATGCCGGATTGAGGGATTATTTGCGCGTATCGAACGTCGGACTAACGCAGCTTGACAATCTTCGCCTTTTGGCGGAGTGTTACCGCGATCGACGCAGGCGCTTTGGATCACGTTTAACTTGATTGCTGCCATTCTCAACTCCGAGCCTGCCTCCTCTTCCTGATTCACGCAAGAGGTCTAATTTTTCCGGGTATTGCCCAGATTCCATGAAGATTGAATGATAAAGTCACTAAACCACTGAAAAAGTAGTCTAGTCTCTAAAGTAGAGATTGCTTAAAAAGCCTAAAATCATATGCCGCGAAACTTGGTTAAAGGTCTTCCTACAAGCCTTATTCAACGCATTTCGGGTTTCACCCTACCAATGCTGTTAGCAATTATTACACCCGTGTCTCCTGTCTAGCTCAACAAGGGGTTGCCGCCTATGAAGGCTCAACGCGTTCGGGAACGCCTTCCAGCTTGACGGATGATGCATATACTTTAGGACCTGGCGATCGGGTTCGGATTGACGTATTCAAACTGACCCAACTTTCTGGTGAGTTTCAAGTTCTGGCAGATGGCTCTTTGAACCTTCCCCAAGTAGGCAGTATACCCATCACCGGAATGACGCTTAAAGAAGCGGCGAATGCGATCTCCGAAGGGTATTCCCGAATTCTTAAATATCCGGTCGTGAGTGTGAATGTGATAACTCCTCGCCCGGTGCAAGCTAGCATTTTGGGCGAGGTCAATCGCCCAGGAGCATACACTCTCACAGAAACCGGACAGATTCCTACCGTAGCACGAGCGCTCCGACAGGCAGGCGGTATTACTCAAATGGCAGACCTGCGTCGGGTAGAGGTTCGTCGCCCTCGGCGCTTCGGCGAGCAGGTGATTAAGGTTAACCTCTGGGATTTTCTACAAACGGGTGATTTTCGCCAAGACGTTACCCTGCGGGCTGGAGATGCGATCTTTGTTCCCACTCTCAGTCAAACGAACTTGGCTGAGTCTATTCAACTGGCCTCAACCAGCTTTAGTGCAGACAAAAGTCAGGCATTAAACGTTGCTGTCATCGGTGAAGTCTACCGTCCCGGTCCTCACACCGTCACTGCTTCCGCCCGCACAGGTGCTGCTGGAGAAACTGGGCAGGCAAGTGGTTCTGGAGGAGTTGAGACACCTCCCACGATTACTAGCGCAATTCAGATTGCGGGTGGAATCAAGCCTCAAGCAGATATTCGTCAAATTCAGGTTCGACGTTTGACTAAAAATGGCAGCGAGCAAACCATCGTGATCGACCTCTTAAAGCTGTTAAAGGAAGGAGACATTAGTCAGGATCTGTTTCTACAGGACAGGGACACTATCGTTATCCCAACGGCAACCACCATTTCTTCCGAAGATTCGATCCAGGTTGCTGCCGCCAGTTTTTCTCCAGACAGCATTCGGGTAAACATCGTGGGCGAAGTGAAGCAGCCTGGAGCAGTTAAGATTCCACCAAATACCCCGCTCAACCAGGCTGTCTTGGCAGCAGGAGGATTTACAACGCGGGCGCGGACCAAGTCAGTCGATCTGATTCGGCTAAATCCGAATGGCACCATTACAAAGCGCAATATTGCCATCAGTTTTGACAACCAGCTCAACGATAAAACCAATCCGGCGCTTTACAACGATGACATCATTATCGTGAATCGCTCTGGATTAACCACTTTTTCAGATGGCTTAAACTCCGCTCTGAATCCTATCACTAACTTTCTATCGTTATTTAGCATCTACAGAATCATTGTTGGCAAGTAGGCGCTTACTAGATTTTTAAAAAGGAAAAATTGTATTTAGATTATCATCAACGAACAAACAGGTTTACGAATCAAACGGCAAATCAGGTAAGGCTTAACGTGTTTCCTCGCACCAGTCGCTTAGCGAACTGATATCAACATGGAGAACCATCAAAATCCTCAGGCATTGTCACCAGAAAACCGCACCGATAAGCGATTTCAGTGACCATCGTCAATCAGACCGGATCACTCCAACGAAGGTGATGAAGGTGGTTTAAATCTCGGTCAGGTTTTTGGTGTATTGAAGCGACGGTTACCTGTCATTGTTGGAGTAACCATTGTTGTAACCTCTGTTGCGATGCTCAAGGCGTTGACCAGTAAGCCTATTTATCAAGCCGGGTTTGAAATTTTGACGCGGCCAGTCACTGTGGAAAATCAGGTTATATCTTCTGTGCCTCAA
>Ga0209100_1002114_pt1 | contig 12757 bp, 7 predicted proteins | sample lystaG_FD_185480 | JGI IMG/M metagenome (GOLD analysis project Ga0209100, IMG submission 185480) | Glacier valley bacterial and archeal communities from Borup Fiord, Nunavut, Canada, to study Microbial Dark Matter (Phase II) -... | ecosystem: Environmental > Aquatic > Freshwater > Ice > Glacier ...
TACTCCATACTTGATCTTCGAATTCCCAGATTTTAAAAATACTAATCTTGGTTTTTAAAAAGAATAGCGCATCTCAACCTGCCATATTAGACTAACTGCATTATCACCTGATGTAAAGGGAACAAACATACTTACGCCGGGCCTCACACTAAAAGATCCTTTCTCAAAGCTTCCCTGTAATTCAGCCTCAATATTATTGAGCGAAAAACTCTTTTTTGTTACCGGTGTATTCGACACAACAACGCTGCCATTTCCTTTTTTTCTTTTTACAAGATTATGGTAGTTTTTATTGGCGGAAATATAACGGGAGCTGCGCAATAAGCTAAAGTATTCATTTGTACCTGCATTTAATTTTAGTGCCGGAACAAGGGAAAATGCAGCATCCGATAATTCTTTTTGAAACACATGACTTATTCCCGCCGAAACATTTACATCGTTTACTGCTTTGCTGGTTTGGGCAGTTTTTAATGTGCCGAAACCATAACCTAAAGTAAGCGTTGGCATAACCCAAGGTTTTTTATAAGTGGTGGAAAAATAAAGCTCATTTGTAATTGGCGTAGTCGGTACGCTTTTATTTCCTGTAAAAAAATAATGGCTGTAATCGGCAACTACATCAAACATTTCTTTGTTGTAACTCTGCAACCCCGCTGTAACCTGATGTACATAAATACCCGCTGAAGGCCCGCCTGCAACGAACCTTGGTGAATACGAAATACCCAGGCCATTTTTATTCCTGATATCTACTATTGGTGCTATTGATAATGAATTATTATAGCTCGTATCAATACCTGCAATGGTAATTGTGGGGACAGGAGTAAAACCAACTCCAACGGAAAAATGAAAGGTTTTGGAACTGTCTTGTGCGGTGCTGCTAAAAGCAAAAGCGATAAAGAAAAGAATGGAGATTATTTTTTTCATAAGATGATATGGGGGTATGTTTTTGAAATGGTAAATTATTAATTAAAAAATAGGAAGTATAATGGGTGATGAAGTATAGCAATAGAAGTGCATAAAAATAGCATTCTAAAAAATTTCCTTTGAGGATAAATATTATAGACGATGCCAGGAAAAAAAATACGGATACAGCATCAATCATGCAATGCACTTTTGAGGTAGTTGATCTCATAATTTTTTGTTAGTTAAGTTTGAGTTGGCCGTTATTTCTTTTGCTGTTATTAAATTCAAAATTACTTAAAATGTTTTCAGTAATTGTTTCGTTTTGCGAAGTACTCGCCGAACTATCCCAGTCATGCGTTTCTACAATTGTAAAAGAATGCTTTGTAAAGCAACATGTATTCATTTTAAATTATCAAATTGAACCAACCATGGCATTGACAGCATGACGCTTTATATTATTATTTATTTCTGCACTTGGTAATATTTTATTGCTGATATGTTTTTACTAATTATTCAAATGGTCCCAATTAATTAAAACATTCCAAACCAATGGTGCATCATGCAAATTGAGAAACCGGTGTAGCGGATCAAAAGTAAAAGCAATTAATCTTCCCGAGCCAACAGGAACATTAAAAATAGCACCATGACCAATGATTGTCTGTTCGTTTTTCACCATGCCTGAAAGCACATAAGGAATATCTTTTTTATCTGTTTCTTTTGCTACGGTTGTTTCTTTTTGGTCAGGCATTCCCAATATTAAACCCGTATATTTTTCCTCATCTTTCAATGGCTTTGTACCATATTGCAGCAACATCATATTCCGGTTATATTTTGCTACTTGAAGTAACGGACCATTGCCTCTGAAAATTGGAAAGACTTCAGGAAATCCATAAAGAATCGGGCTATCGGTTTTTCTTACCTTAACATTTACTACCGAACCCGGATGGAAAAGTCCCGCAGCATCTGCTGTTTGCAAATCCTTTACTACACCGGTGTTTGCAAGAATTTGCGACGAGTTATCAAGGCTGATAATTACACCCGCATTTTCTACAAACTCCCTTAACTGAGCCATGCCTGCAAAACCCGGGCCTCCCGTCATATCACTTGTAGAATCTGGAAACCCGTGTGATGGAAATTCAACTGTTTTGGTATACGGCATCGGGCTAAATTTGCTGTCTATCTCATTTATAAAATCACTGCCTGAGCCGCCTGTTCGTGGAATTAAAATTACATCAAACCTTTTCCGCAATCCTCCTATTTTCAGGTCATCTTTATTGATAGAAGTATAGGGTATTCCCAATTGTTCAAAAGTATATCTTGCCCAACCCTCATCCTGAGTATTATACCAGGTATGGTATATGGCAACCTTCGGTAAGTTTACCGCATGTTCTTTGGCAGCAGAAATATTTTTTGTAGCCTGCAGATCAAGCCCAAATTTTTTGGATAAACTTTTTGCCTCCTCAGCATTAATTCCTTTAAATACAACCGATCCTGCAGGAATTGAATCTTTTACTCCAGCCACCATTATTTTATCATCCAACACCGATGCTGTTGCATTTTTATTTTGTGAGCGAAGCCAATACAACGCCGGCAATAAATAATTTTGTGCCTTATAATTAAATACATAGTTGGTACCCGAACCTTTTATTTGACCATCATAGATTACATCTTTTGTCACAGGTTTAAGATTGCTTAAAACATATTTTATGCTATCTTCTGTCCGCACATTTACACCATATAAATATCCGAGTGTCCATGCAATATCATCGTACGGCGGAAACTTTGCATCTTTAGAAAAATTCTGTTTCGTTAACAGCGATACTGCAAGATTTCGGTAAGGTTGATCGAGCAAAATAACATAATCATTTTTGTTTTTACCGGTATCAACCTGCTGTACTTCTATGTTTTGTTTTCGCAGCTGGTTTATAAGATATGCAGCCATCATAGGGTCACGCTGTTCAGCAGGAATAACAAATGCACGTAGTTTATCTTCTTTGCCTTTTCTGATATTGTTTAACCCTTTTTGATAGAAATTCCGCAACAATACTTTTGCATTATCTGCAGTGTAAGCAAGAGAGGCAAGTACACCGGCTTCCATATAATTTATGTTGTTACGGGATGACCAATAAACCTGTTGTGTGGCAGGATCGGGGCGGTACCATTCTTTACTCGTGACTGCATCACCCGCATATTTCATGTTAGACAAATCACGCAAATAAGTATTTGCGCCGGCATTACCGAAGGTTTCGTAAAAGCGACCAATAGAGTTATGGTTATTGGCTACCCAAATGCCATAGCCCGGATACCAACCATCGTAAAATGCCCACGTAAATGCGCCGGGTAAACCCTGTGAAGCTAAGGCAGTAATATCATGGTTGGCCATTATCTGCCATTCGCCAATTGTTATAGGGTCAACAGTTTCGTTGTATGGCCCTGTTCCTGTTGACATATAAATTAAAGGAACAGATTCGTGGAGATCAAGCATAACAGTTGGATGCCAGTCATAATAAATATTAAAAATGGTTTTTGTAAGTTGTTGAGATACCTGAATACCATCCCGGTTGTTATCGTGAAAAACATATTTGCCCCAATAAGGTGGTGAATAACTGAAGTCATCATCAAAATTTGTCCTCGATTTTGAGTAGCGGTAATACCAGTCAACCTGCTTATCCCGCCCATCAGGTTCTGATACGGGATTGATGATAACGATAATATTTTCACGGATCTTTTTTATGTCTTCCGTATTGTCTGTAACGAGTCTGTAAGCAAGTTCCATCAGCATTTCGGGCGAACCCATTTCTGTTGAGTGAAGCCCTCCGTTTAAATAAAAAACCGGTTTTGTACTGTTGATAATGGGCTTAACATCTGCTGTGCCTACTTTTCTTGGATCAGCTAAAAGTGCCAACTGGTTTTTAAAAAACTCAGGACGTTTCATGGCATCTTCATTGCCAATCATTACCAGGTTAATTGCACGTCCTTCTTCTGTTGTGCCCACCTGCTTTATCGTTATTAATGAGGAGGTGGCTGCAAGCTTTTTATAATAACTGTAGATCTCATCTGTATGATGCATAATGCCCGGAGCACCTATAATATTTCCAAAAAACTTTTGTGGAGAAGGAACCTGTGCATCTATAACAAGGTTGAGTACAGAAGAAGGCAGAAACCTTTTATCTGTAGTAAATTCTTTTATTTTTTGATTGTAAGCTTCATCAATTTGCTGTGCATTTACATGTGTAGATGTAGCCAGTATAAACAAAAATGAAAGACAATGCAGTTGCCGGGTAAATGACATAGTAATTGGTTTTATAAAAAAAGAAAGTAGTTAATATTTACTATTGGTCTGTTCTCTTCACCAGCCATAATTAATTTTGCATAATTAGTTTTACGTTGTGACAGGCTTGCACAATTTAATTGTAAAACATACACAGCACAAAAGTTTGTCTGGTAATGCTTATTTTAAACTTAGGTATTATTTTATTACTGGTTGTTGTCTAAAATAAAAGACAATAAGAAGACTTACACAAATATGTATACAGGCAAAGGCAATGAAATATTTTGTACAGGGAAAGAAATATTACCCGCATCTAGGTTTACGGGCAAATATTTTTTTTCTAAATATGAAGGAGGATTTTATGGAATTATTTAATGTTCTTGGTAGTTGTAAACTTCGTCTCCTGAAGAAATTTTTAATACGGTTTCTGTTATCTAAACACAGGTATTTTTCTATAAATTGTATAGATCAACAGTTTTAATATTTCAGTTTACGGTCTATACCTCAACAATCATCTTGCCCGTATTATCTCCGTTAAATAAGCCCATCAGTGCTGATGGCAGTTTTTCAAAGCCATTTACAATCGTTTCTTTATATTTTAATTTTCCTTCTTTAAGCCAAAGAGACAAATGGCTAAGACCTTCTTCAAACTGGCTTTGGTAATTGCTCACAATAAAGCCCTGCATTAAAACACTTCTGGTTAACAACATTGGTTGCAGTCTGGGTCCCATTGGTATTTCAGTACTGTTATATAAAGCAATTTGTCCGCACAATACAATTCTTGCATTGAAGTTTATATTGCTTATAACTGCATCGGAAATTTCTCCACCTACATTATCGTAATAAATATCTACCGCATTTGGACAAACATCAGCAATAGCTTTTTTAATGTTAGCAGATGTTTTATAATTAATGACTTCATCAAAACAAAATTCTTCTTTCAGCAGTTTTACTTTTTCATCACTGCCTGCTATCCCAACTACTCGGCAACCCTGCAGTTTAGCAATTTGTCCAACTACTATACCAACCGCTCCGGCAGCACCTGACACAACAACTGTTTCTCCGGCTTTGGGTTTGCCAATATGCATTAAACCAAAATAAGCAGTCAGACCGGGCATACCTAAAATACCCAGATAATAACTTGCAGGTGCTATAACTGTATCTACTTTTGTTAGACCGTTTTCTGTAGCAATACAATGTTGCTGCCATGGAAGATTACCTATAACAATATCATTTTCTTTAAAATTGGGAGAATTACTTTTTAATACTTTAGCTATAGCGCCACCGGCAATTGATTTGCCAATTTCAAAAGGAGGAACATATGATTTTGCATCATTCATTCTGCCACGCATGTATGGATCTACAGAAAAAAACATAGCTTCTAACAATACTTCTGTATCTTTTATTTCAGGCAACTCAAATTCATTGGTCTGAAAATTTTCCATCGCAGGTTTACCTTTAGGTCTGCTGATAAGTACAATTTGCTTTGTTGTCATGATGTATAGAATTTTAAGTTCAGATTTTAAAATATGCTTAAGAGCTTTTTAGAATGCTGAATATTTTTTAAATAAATTGATTCTTTCCATTTTATTATATCAGAAGAATCCTAAACATTTATATTTTATTTTCAAGGTAGTAATGCACAAATCATTTAGTTATATTCTTACTTTTCATTGTTAATGTGGCTTTGCTAAAACCATTAAAATTATATTGTTTTGAATAAGCATATTCTACAAAGTCTCAGTGAGACAACCCAAAAAACAGTTGCCCAAAATCCTTCCGAATTTGTTGACGCTGCTTCTTCTTCAAACTGCTGCCAACATAAACGAAAGTTCCATTTTCAAAATATAGGTTTAGTTTTAATGCAAAAGCATTTTTAAATTTATTTTATCAGCCAATAAAGCGGGTAAATAAAATTTGACTTTAATGCCTTGAGTAACAATAAAAACAATAGCAATTTTAAAACCAAACAAAGTATTTAACTCATAAAATATGGCTTCAGGATTTTTTGCATTATTAGATGATATTTCTGCTTTGGTAAAAGCAAGCGCCGCCAGTTTAGATGATGTGCCTGCGCAGGTAGCCAAAACCACCGGAAAAGTTTCAGGCATTGTCATTGATGATACGGCGGTTACGCCAAAGTATGTTGTTGGGCTCGACCCATCCCGGGAACTTTCAATTATTTTTCAGATAGCCAAGAAATCCCTGATCAATAAAATTTTAATATTAAGTCCCGCTGCCTTGTTGCTTGGGTATTTTGCCCCTTGGGCTATCACACCTATTTTAATGTTGGGTGGTGCTTATTTATGTTTTGAAGGTTACGAAAAGGTACATTCTTTATTTAGCAAACACCCCGAAGTGACGACAGAAAGCGAAGCATTAAAAACCATAACATCAGAGGAACTGGAAAAGGAAAGGGTAGCAAGTGCTGTTCGCACAGATATTATTCTGTCATCAGAAATTATGGCCATTACCTACAGCCAGATAACTGACCAGCCGGTTGTAAACCAAATTGCAGTGATGCTTGCCGTAGCGGTTTTTATTACTGTAGCAGTGTACGGGTTTGTTGGTTTCATTGTAAAAGCAGACGATATTGGCGTGCACCTGGCCCAGGATAAATACCACCCTGCTGCTCAAAAATTTGGGCGTGGTATTGTAAAATTTATGCCCCATTTTCTGCGTTACTTAAGTTATGTGGGTACGGCAGCTATGCTTTGGGTAGGTGCCGAAATAATTGCACACGGCATTCCTTTTACCGGTCACCTGCTGCACAATTTAGAAGTTGCACTCGCCCATTTACCGGTATTGGCATGGTTTGCAAAAGCACTTTCTTGTGCTACTGGCGGATTGTTGGTAGGTTTTGTTGTAGAGAAAATTGTAATGCTGGTAAAGATGGTTTTCCGACCTAAAAATGAGGTGCAAAAAGTTTGATATTTTATCTTCTGATGGAGAAAGTATAATAATAATTTGCTTCAGTTTATTTTTTGTTGGTCGATGAATTTGTATATTTCCCGTATAACAAATTAGCAGGCTGGCTTGCTTCTGTGCCTGTTCTTATAACGTTTTGCACAGCATTGATGATAGCCAATATTTATTTCAGATAATCAAATGTATTTACCATTTTGTACTTTGGACTGCGACTGATAAAATCTCTAAAATATGCAGTATGGCTTGCTCCCAAAAGTATAAAAACCCTGTCATTTTCAGTAAGATTTATCCTGTTTAAATTAGCGTACATTCTAATATTACGTTGATAGTATTTGGTGGCTTCATCTGCACCTTCAAAACCTTTTTCACTACCAACGTGAGAAAGCATTTCAGCATTAACCTCAATTAAAAAATTCAGATAAGTATTTTGGTTCGTTAATTTTAATTTGTCAAGTAGATTTAGTTTATCCATTTTAATATTAATCTGCGGATAATATTTATAAGGGTCCTTATAATATTTATTATGCCAAAGCGAGTCTATTGAGTTTACCATTTCTGCACCTATATTATAATTGTAGCTCATTTTATGGTCAATTCCATAAATTCGTTTTGTTCCACTAATTCGTCCTAATTCATACGCCAATAATTCAATTTCTGATGAATTTTTAAACTTCATTTTTGGCGTAGATAAATATTCGTTGTATTCAGATTGAAGCTTTTTATCAAATTCAGGTGGTCTTTCCACAATTATTACAGTTGGTAAAAACTGAGATAGCATTATCGCTATTTCATTTATAGCTGATTTATTATTTTTATCGTTTTTGTCAAATTCAGTTTTGTTTGCATCATTGGTTTCTCCCATGTGGAAAGTTCCAAAATTCAAAATCGGTATTTTTTTTATGTCCTCTTTGACAAGATCTTTAGAAGAAAAATCTTGATCATTTTTAATACTATTTGTTATATGCTGTGCGTTATTACACGAATAAAAAGCAAGAATGCAGCCTGCTAATATTAGTTTATTCATCCTTATCATTTTTGAAGTTTTTAGTTATGGTGTCAGCGTGTCGGTTTAAAAATTACACTGAACACAATACTACTTGATCCACTCCATTTTCCAAAATTTTAAGCAGTAGTATTCGCATTAAAACAAAATGCCTATTGTGCCACAAGCACCCTTTTGTACCAATAATTATTGTTGGTCTTTAGAGTGTGTGCCGGGGTAGATGATATTAAAAATTTTCTCAAATACAATTGGGGATTAGCAACTATAAAATATGCTCATTAAATATTTAGATGAATTATTACTTAGATTACTTTCTTAGATTTTAAACAAAGCAAATAAATCAGTCTGTTTTTTATAAATAAATACTTTATCGGTTCTTAATGAAATAATCAAAAAATAAATGATTGGTAGCAGTAACTCCAGGTTGTAGCAGAGCTGTAACAATAACACATGCAGAGCCTATAATTTAAAAAGTAAAAACATAAATCATTTTACTAACCGTTTTTATAAACGACAAAAAAAACAAATAACCTTTTAGGCACAGTTACAATTATTGTTGGTAAGCTTGGCTGCTTGCTTACTCTTCCATATCAACAACGGCAACATTGAAAGTACTGCGACGATGAAATGATACGGTAAAGTAAATTCAGTTCTTCTTACATGGTTAAAACAAAATCGCAGCAGAATAATGGATTTACGCAACGTTTGGTGAGGAAGTCACAATGCCGTATATAGGGTCAATGATTGTTTTTTATTGTTATGGTTTTAATTCAATTTTCTATTTTTCAAAAGTTAATGATTTGGGGAGCATCAAAAGAAACGGAACAGATTTTTCGTAATTTAATCCCTCATAGAATAAACCTAACCTTGCTAAGTTTTTGTAATAGCTGTCTACATTTTTGTAGTAATAATTTTCTGATTTAATATACCAAGCCCGCTCACCTAATTTTTCGGCCAAAAACCATTTTTCTAACAGTCGTGAAATTGTGCTGTTGCCATCGCTAAACGGCTGAAGGTTTACAAATGTCAAATGGATGAAGGCTGCATAATAAAAAATTTCTTCAATGGTTAATTCATTATCTAACAGCATTTCTATTTCCTTCCACAACTTGCTGTATTGTTTTTTTACAATGGTCATGGGTGCTGCTTCGTATTGTATTCTTCCGGTTTTGTGTTCCGTTACCAACATTTCTTTTTGGCGAAGTACAGCTTGTTGAACTTTAGGTAATAAGTTGGCTGAAATAAATAAATGAGCTTGCAAAAAGTTCTTTTGAGTCAACTTATTTTCTTTAGCAAATAAGTATGCCTTGTATAAATCGTTTGACTTTTCTATAATTTCTGCCGGGTATTCAATATTCAGCATTTTATGTTTTACATAACTATCCAATTCCATTTGTTCGCCTTCAATTTTTAAAGATGACATAACTGATACCGAAGTAAAAAAAGTAAAACTGTGTGGCTCCAATTGCCGATACTCAATTTCGGAAAATTCTTTTTGAATATCAATATCCAAAATCGATTTCCATATTTTAAAATTCTGATGTTTTTTTAATTTTTCCATTGCTTGTTTCTGCTTATTTGTTGTATTTATTTCTTTGTCAAATTCTGAAATAATTTTTTCTTCAGCAATGTCTCTGCCCTTGCCGGACTTTGCGTTAATCAAACATAATACTAAGGAAAAGGAAAATTCAGTTTTACAATCATAACCCAAAAACTTTTAACCCTCTGCAGGAATATGAATAGCTACCAACGTTCCATTCCCCGGCTTTGAATTCCATTCAATCTGTCCCTTTAAAAAATTTATTCTCTTCTGCATATTGTCTAACCCAATACCCGTAAATTTATTTTTATCAGACGTATCAAAACCTTTTCCGTTATCCTCAATAGTGGCATTTATTCCGGTTTCATCTTTAATCAATGCGATATCAAGGTTAGATGCTGCGGCATGCTTTATAACATTATTTACGCACTCCTGCAATACCCTGTACAAAACAGTTTCAGTGTTTTTATTTAAAGTTTCATTTAGTCCTTCAGTATACAGTTGTACTTTTAAAGAAGGGCTTTCTATCTGTTCTATAAAAGCTCTGACGGCAGATGCCAAACCCGTTTTTATTAATGCATTGGGCATCATGTTGTGAGATATTGCTCTTACTTCTTTACAGCTTTCATCTACCAAAGCCATTGCTTTTTCATAAGCTGTTTTTTCTGCCGGCTCCATGCCGGTATAATTGTTTAGTAAGGACAAATTCATTTTAGCAGCACTCATCATTTGCCCAACACCATCGTGCAAATCACGGGCAATTCTTTTTCTTTCATTTTCCTCTGCTTCTATCACAGCTTCAGTTGCAATTTCCTGTTGCCTCATTACCTCCTGTTGCAATTTTATATTTTGTTTTATTTTATAGCGGTTATACAGTAAATAAGCAAAACCTAATCCTGCAAATAATAATATTAAAGCAACAGCAATATAAATTCGGTTTTTACTTATCGTTAATTTCTGAATGGTATTTTCTTTATTAAGCAAAGCAATTTGTTGCTCCTTTTTTTCGGTTTCATATTGCGTTTGCAATTCATTTATTTGCTTGGAGGAGTTGGTGGAAAAGATTGTATCCACTATGCTCTTGTAAAGGCTTTGATAATGAAAGGCAGAATCAGCCTTCTGTGTGAGGAAGTAATAATTGCTTAAATCATTATACACGTCTCGCAAAACATCTAAATTATTTTCCTGAAGTGCCGTTTTTTTTGCTTGTATAAAATAAGGGAATGATTCCGATACCCTACCGAGCCTTATCAGGTCTTCGCCAATATTAGTGGCACATGCAGCTTGTTTGTTTTTATTCTCTAATAAGCCCGCAATGGCATAAGCTTTTTGATGGTATTGGAGGCTTTCATTTATTTTGCCAAGAGAAGTTTTTAAAAACCCAATGTTATTATAAGCGCCCATCAATGCTACTTGATCATCATCTTTCTCAAATAAAACGCCAGCCATTTCTAAATAACTGGCAGCACTATCATAATTATTCTTTTGCTTAAAAACTTCTCCAATGTTTACATAAGCTCGTGCTATGGCGCTGTTGTCATTCGCTTTTTTTCCACTTACCAGTGCTTTCCTTGCGTAAAATTCACCTTGTTTAAAGTTGCCCAGCTTCTCAAAAAGGGTAGAAATGTTAGTGCTTGTTTTCCCAATGAAAGCATCGTCTTTTAATTCTTCCGCCAGTTTCAAAATTTTAAATTGATAAGTAGCAGCAGTATCATATTTACCCAGCTCCTGGTATATGATGGCAATTTTATTAAGCGAACTTACCAGCAGTCCTTTTATGCCAAGCTTTTCTCTGATGGCCAATGCAGCTTTGTTGTTACGTAAAGCATTTGAGTAGTCGCCACTGTAATATTGCGCTATGGCAATATCATTATATGCATTGGCAGTAAACTTTGGTATGTTTATTTTATCTGCAATTAATTTTTGCCTGTTGGCATATTGTAAAGCCAGTGTAGGGTTGTTGTTTGCATATAAAAAAGTGAGTTCAGATAAAGTTTTTATTTTGCCAGTATCAGTTTGCTGTTTTGCAAGGTCTTTTAATAAACTATCTGCCAAAGCGTTCGTTTGGCAAAAAGTTTTTTGAGCAAATAAAAAAATGATAAACCAGATATTTTTCATCTATTAAGTTTTGGGTAAATAATATACAAATAACAATTTTTTTACTGTAGCTCCATATACCCTTTGTTGGGTATTTTATTATTTGAAATATTATTTTTAAAGTGAAGTATTACTTTTGAGATGAAAACTTATATTTTATCACCCGATCAGAATCTTTTATTAAACTGTAAAATTATATTAGCAGGACGCATCAGGACAATTGAATAAAAGATGGAAGAACTATAAGCACAATTATAAACATGAAAAAACAGCTGTATAGCAATTGCAGGATTAAAAATTAAATTTGTATAACCACATCAGGATTTATTTATTAACCTGTGTAGTTATTTAGGACGGAGCAGTAGGGAACTTATAGGGATAGGGAACTTATAGGGAACTTTATCCGTAGTAAAGCCTTAGAAAGGCTATGCTTTGCCTATTAAAAGCCCAACCCCTATTCAATGTGTAGGTATTTAGTAAATATCTCACACAACCCGTTTTGCCGCTTCTCCCAGTAATATTACACCGGGTTTTTTGCCGGTCTCAAAACTGCCCGCAATCTTATCAATCCCTAAAGCCTTGGCCCCGTTTATTGTAGCCCATTTCAACGCAGTATCCAGGGCAATTGTTGGGAAGTTTTTGCAAACGGTTTTTACCTCTTCAAAAACATTTAGCTGGTTGTTACTGGCATAGCTGTCAGTGCCAAACACAAGGTTGCAGTTTTGTTGCAGCATCATTTCTACATCGGGCAGCGTATTTTCAATGTATAAATTGGCGTTGGGGCAAAGGCAGTAAAAAAGCTGTTGGTTACCGATCATGCTTGCTGCAAAAAGCAGGTCCTCTTTTTTGGTAAACGTATTGTGCACCAGTATTATTTTTTGCTGCTGTGTAAAATAAGGCAGCCAGCTTTCTAAAGATCGTTTGCCTGTTGGCAAAAACGAACTGATGTCAATACCAAAATTGCTGTACAGTTTTAAAAAGTCACCGCTTTTGTTTACGTACAGTTCATTTTCTGCTGCAC
>Ga0209100_1002117_pt1 | contig 12754 bp, 12 predicted proteins | sample lystaG_FD_185480 | JGI IMG/M metagenome (GOLD analysis project Ga0209100, IMG submission 185480) | Glacier valley bacterial and archeal communities from Borup Fiord, Nunavut, Canada, to study Microbial Dark Matter (Phase II) -... | ecosystem: Environmental > Aquatic > Freshwater > Ice > Glacier ...
ATCTGGTTCTGGATCCATTTTTAGGATCGGGAACAAGCGCACTGGCGGCAAAAAGTCTGTCGCGAGATTATCTCGGAATCGAAATTAAGCCTGATTATGCAACTCTGGCTGCATGTGAATTAGCAAACCGCCTTCTTTGAGAGTCATGAACTATGAACGAACAACAAAAATTGCTGACCTTGCAATTTATCAATGATAATATTGACTCGTTCCACGCAAGTCGGCTACGTTTTCTACATGGGCTGAAATTAGAGGATATTCTTAGACGTAAAAACCCCTATCTGTTCAGAGCTAAAAATATACAAACAGCAGATGAGCTGGTAAATTCGATTGTTGATGCATCCTTGTCTTCTTCTGAAGAAGGTCTATTCGGTCGTTTCTTAGAAGAGGTGGCAATTTTTGTCAACAACCTTCTTTTTGGCGGGCAAAAATCTTCCACAACAGGGATCGATTTGGAATTTAATCGAGATGATACACGCTACGTGCTTGCTATTAAATCTGGATTGAATTGGGGCAACAGTAGCCAACATGCCGCATTGCGATTAAACTTTTCGAATGCAGTTAAAGTTTTACGCCAATCACGCCAAGTGCGACATGCGCAAGCTGTTTTAGGAATATGCTATGGACAATCACAAACCATTGAGCGCGGCGATTATACTTTAATGAGCGGAAAAGACTTTTGGGAGTTCATTTCAGGAGATGCGGAATTGTATATCGATCTGATCTCGCTGGTTGCTTTCCATAGTCAAGAGCACAATGAGCGGTTCTTTTTGGAAAAGCTTGACGCTGTGCAAAGAATTACTGATGACTTTGCAGCAGAATTTTGCGGTGAACTGCGCCAAGTCGATTGGCAAAAACTAATAATTTTCAACAGCGGACCAAAATCACCACGAAAAAGTAGAAGTCGCAAATAACTTTAACATGTTATGACGTTCAACGAACAGGTTTACGCGTTAGTCCGCAATATCCCATCCGGCAAGGTGCTCAGCTATGGCCGTGTGGCGTGGCTGCTCGGCATCCCGAAGGGCGCTCGCGCAGTGGGTTGGGCATTGCACGCGCTGCCGGAAGCAACCGATGTGCCGTGGCAGCGCGTGATCAGCGCAAAGGGTTACATCAGCAATAAATCTACACCCTATGCGGCTGCTATTCAGCGCGTACGGCTTGACGCGGAAGGCATCGCTTTTGATGCAACCGATCATGTCGATTTGGTGCGCTTTATGTGGACACCTTCAATTTGGGAGGCACGCGCAATTATTGAAGCAGCAGCGCACTAAATCGAGTTTTGTAATGCGGTATCACAAATACAATACAGTATGCAGGCATCAGGTTAAAACTTTGTAAAATCAGGTATACTTATAAAACCTGCGTACAGGTGTCTCTTTATTTGAAGGTACCACATGCAAATGTCCACTGAATCGCCAATTAAAATAGAGCGAATAGATTTTGCGCAAGAAGTTCGTGCCGAGCGGCTTTCTACTTTATGGAAAGCGACGCTGGCTTTAGCACTAGTCGTCATATGGGCAACGCTTATCCTGACGGCATTATCAGTTGGCAACCTGACAAACCTGATATTTCCGGTCATTGCTATTTTTGTCGGCTGCCTGACCTGTCGCTTTCTGCTGCTGCACCACCAGTTTGGCGCTGCGGTTTGGGCCTACTCGGTCGGTGTTTTCGTCACGGTCGGCCTGACCATGTATGCCCCTCCCGGCCAGGCGAGCAATGTTACGCGTGATTTGATCCCGTTTTTGTTTCCGCTGCTGATCTTCATCGTTGGCCTTTTGCTTCCTTTCGCCTCTTCACTGGTCGCCATGGCAATCGCTATTGTGATCACGTTAGTGATACCGTCCATCGGTCAACCATTCTCGATTTCGGCTCCCCAATTTTTCGCGATCATCGTGACGGTGCTGGCAACAGGCATCGCTGCTCAGATGTCCGGCGAATTATACGGCATCGCGGAATGGGCACTGGCAAATTATCGGCGGGAACGTGACGTGGCCGCGCGTTTGTACGACACGCAGCAAGATGTTCAGCGCAGCTTGCTGCGTCAAACAGCGTTGACTGAGCAGGTGCAAAGCACGAACCGCGAGCTGGAAGAAGCGCGCAGCACCGCCATGGAAGCCAAAAATTTTCGCGGTCAGTTTCTTGCCAATATGTCGCACGAACTGCGCACTCCGCTTAACGCGATCATCGGCTTCAGCGAAGCAATGGTCAATTACCCGATGATGTACGCGAATGAGCCGCTGCCACCGGCTTATCAGCAGGACTTGAATCAGATTAACGCAAGCGGTAAACAGCTCCTCGCGTTGATCAACGATATTCTTGACCTGTCAAAAGTGGACGCGGGCAAGCTCGATATAGAAATCGAACGCGTCGATGTGGATGACTTACTCAAAGGCGTATTAGCCACAGCGAACGGCCTCAAAGCCGATAAGCCGATCAAACTGCGCCGTGATACGCCGGATGTTTTGCCCGGTGTACGTGGTGACTCGTTACGGGTACGCCAGATTTTGCTCAATCTGCTGAGCAACGCGACGAAGTTCACCGACAAGGGCACCGTAACGATCGGCGTGCGCCAACAGGACGAGCACGATGTACTTTTCTGGGTGAGCGACACCGGAATCGGAATCCCGCCACAGGACATGGACAAGATCTTTGAAGAGTTTCGCCAGGGTACCAGCGGTCGCCGCAAAGGGCGCGCCGGGTCAGGGTTGGGGCTTGCTATCTCGCGCCAACTGCTCAACCTGATGAATGGGCGCGTATGGGCGGAAAGTACGCTCGGCGAAGGCAGCACCTTCTACTTTACACTACCACTCTACAAAGAAGAAGCGGTTCAACAGGAGTCATAATCTCATGCGCATCGCTTACGTTGAAGATAACCTGACGAACCTATCGCTTGTGCAGCGGATTGCTGGCATGAACAATCATGCGGTCGTCTCCTATTCAGAGGGCGAAGTGGCGCTCAAAGAATTGGCCGTTCAAAAATTCGATCTGATCTTGATGGATATTGAACTGGCAGGCGAGATGAATGGCTTACAAGTTGTTCAGGCGCTTCGTACGCGCGGCCTGACCACGCCAATTGTAGCGGTCACCGCATACGCCATGATGGGCGATCGTGAAAAGTGTCTGGACGCCGGTTGCAACGATTACCTGCCAAAGCCGATCCCTATCGCCGAGTTTTTAATGATGCTGGCGCGCTATGATGCAGCCGTACAAACCAAAACCGCCGAGCCAGTACCTGCGTCGATGATCGCCACCAACGCGCCCTCAACGCCCCTGCCATTGGTCACTATCGTTGAGCCGCACGGTAATCCAGTGCTGACTAATGCTCAATCGCTGCCGATCCACAAGGAAGTGACGGCTGCTGATTTGCCTGCCAGTGCCACTCCCAAGCCCGGCATCGGTCAACCGGGGTTGCCAGCACACGAGTCGCCTAATACGGGGCAACCGATCCCGCTAGATGCGACGAAAGTGCCTTCTGTTGCGGTCAATGCCAACAATAATGCGACCAATAACGGCGTTAAAGGAACAGCACCACTTAAAGAGAAACGACCGGCTAAAGCAGACATAAAAGCGGAGACGCCTCCTAGCACTAAAACCGATATTGCTAAAACCAATATGCCATCGCAGGAATAGACATTCAATTGATTGTTTGGAATGAGGAGCTTCACCGTTGATCACAATCGAGGCAGGGTATGCCGTAGTCGTGGATGATGAACCCGCTAATCGCGATTTCTTAGAGCGTCTGCTTCAACAAGCAGCTTTCAAGGTCACCGGCGCTTCAACTGGCGCTGAGGCTTTGCGTGCAGCCCGCGCGGTGCCGCAGTTAGCGTTAGCCATGGTCGATATGGAACTACCAGACTCAAATGGGCTGGACATCATTAAAATTTTGCGCAGCGAAAACGCAGAAGCGCTGCTGGTCATGGCTACGATGCATGATGATCGCCCGCTGATGCAAAAAGCATTCGCGGTTGGTTGCGATGTATTTTTGGTTAAGCCACATGGCTTTATGGAATTATTTCGCCGTTTGAAAGCGTGCGACGCGAACCCGACTTTGTTACGGCGGTTGATCATCGATCAGTATGGACCACGTCCCTACCGTGGCACTTAGCGGTGTGGGATTTAGGAGCGCAGCACTTGCCGCGCCCCTGTGTTTCTTAGTGCGCGTTGACTTTATCAGGCGCGACGATGTACATCAGACGCTGCTCGTCAGCGAACATTTCCGCTGATGGCGGCTGCCCCGTATAGCGTTGATGCAATGCGGTGACATGTTCACGTGCACCCTGACTCTCATCACGGACTTCCGCAATATGTCCGCGCCATTCCAGCCAGTGAAACGGATTTTGCGGATCGATGATCGAGATCGTCACTTTGCTATCGCGTTCCATGTTGCGAACTTTTTGGCGACCCGCTGCCGTGTTGAAGCGGATATTTTCGCCGTCAAAGTCGAACCAGACGGGAGTCGCTTGCGGCTGACCATCCGGCATGACCGTGATCAGCGCGCAGGTAAGCGGGCGCTGAAGCAAATCCAGCGCCTTGTCTGAAATTTCAGTGGGTGGCATATTGGTCATCGAGCCGCCTTACGACGCGTTAATCTTGTCGGCTTCGATTACATACATCTGGCGATGCTCATCCGGCGATTGACCTTCATACACATCGCGACCAAGGTAGCGCTTGGACAAGCTGTTGATGTGATCGCGCGCGCCCTGGCTCTCGTCTTTGATGTCGGCAACGTGCCCGCGCCATTCAAGCCAGTGATAGCCGTTTTGCGGGTCAACAATCGAGACGGTAACCTTACTGTTGCGCTCCATATTGCGCGCTTTTTGGCGACCGTCTGCCGTGTTGACGCGAATATGCGTCCCATCGAAATCGAACCAAACAGGCGTCGCTTGTGGTTGACCATCGGGCATGACCGTAATCAGCACACAAACAATCGGTTTTTGCAATAGATCGAGCGCTTTTTCGGGAATTTCAGCAGCCATTTAGAAAACTCTCCAAAGTGATTCAGATGAAACAAGTTCCGCACAATTGGACGTACATGAACGCAACAATCTTACGCCCCGTAAGGTGTCCAGACGTTCTTGATCTGTGTAGCGTGTCGCAAGAACTCGGCGGCGGGCAGATTCAGCACGTCCGGCCAGTGAGCGATCCAGGTGCGCTTCATGTTGCCGATCGAGGCGGCTTCAACCTGTTTAGCGCCTTCCGCCCCGCCCACATACCACACCGCATCTACGTCATCGTGATCGGCTAACACGCGCGCCAACGGATCGCGGGCACCCGTGACGATATTCACTACGCCGGGCGGCACATCCGACGTTTCGAGCACCTGATAGAAGTCGGTGGCGCTCAGCGGATAGCGTTCGGACGGCACGACGATCACCGTATTCGCCATGGCAATCGCGGGCGCTAGCAGCGTGACCAACCCAAGCAAGGGCGATTGATCAGGGCAGGCGATCCCGATCACGCCGATCGGCTCGTTGAGCGTGACCGTCAGCGTGCGGCCTGGCGTGTTGTGAACTACGCCGTCGTACTTATCCGCCCACGCGCCCGCCATGAACAGACGCTCGATCGCCATTTCGACTTCGCCGCGTGCGTCCGCCGATCCAGTCTGATTACGAATCTGACGGGCGAATTCATCGGCGCGGGCGGATAGATTTTCGGCCAGATAGTACAAAATCTGTGCGCGATTGTAGCCTGTGGTATCCGCCCATGACTCAGCAGCACGAGCGGCTTCCACGGCATTACGAATATCTTTGCGATTGCCATCCCCAACTTGCCCGATGATACGCCCATTCGCGCCGATCACCGAACGGCTGTAGCCAGAGTCGGGGCGCGCTTGTTTGCCCTTGATGAACATTTTCGGCGTCCGATCGATGGACGGCAGCCGATAGGCCGGACTCGCTGGCACATTCTCAACAGGCAACATATTTGCAGGCAGCGCCGGAAGATCGAGTGATGCAATTTGCGCAGCAGGAATTACACGCGGCACGTATTTCACGTAATCATACAGCCCTTCTTTGCCACCCTCGCGACCATAGCCTGATTCGCGATAGCCACCAAAACCCGCCGCTGCATCGAACATATTGGTACTGTTGATCCAGACCGTACCCGCTTTGATGTTACGCGCCACGTCAAGCGCTGTATTCAGGTTATCCGACCAAACGCTGGCTGCCAACCCGTAGCGCGTGTTGTTCGCCAGCGCGATCGCTTCAATCGGTGTGCGAAAGGTCATGCTCACCATGACGGGTCCGAAGATTTCAACCTGTGCAATGGTCGAGGCGGGTGCAACGTTGGTAAATAATGTCGGCGGATAGAAATAGCCTTCGGTTGGACACGCCCACGACGGCTGCCACAACTCCGCGCCTTCACGCACGCCTTGCTCGACCAACTGCCTGATCTTTTCCAACTGCACAGGCGCGACGATCGCCCCAATATCGATCGCCTTGTCGAGTGGATCGCCTATGCGCAGTGTCTCCATACGGGCGCGCAGCTTGCCAACCAGCGTATCCGCGATGTTTTCCTGCATCAACAGACGCGATCCGGCGCAGCACACCTGCCCTTGATTGAACCAAATCGCGTCCACCACGCCTTCTACTACGCTGTCCAGATCGGCATCATCAAAGACGATGAATGGCGATTTTCCACCCAACTCCAGCGACAGCTTTTTACCACTGCCTGCCGTTGCTTTGCGAATGATGCGGCCTACTTCGGTCGATCCGGTGAACGCGATTTTGTCGATGTTCGGGTGCGCCGTGATCATCTCGCCTACGCGCCCATCCCCCGTCACGATGTTCACGACCCCCGGCGGCAGCCCTACCGTTTCGCAGATTTCGGCGAAGGCAAGCGCCGTGATCGATGTGAATTCAGCAGGCTTGAGCACCACCGTATTGCCCATTGCCAGCGCAGGCGCGATCTTCCACGAGAGCATCAACAGTGGAAAGTTCCACGGAATGATCTGCCCGGCCACGCCCAACGGTTCGTAATCCGGGAATTCGGCGGCCATAAGCTGTGCCCATCCGGCATGATAGGCAAAATGGCGCGCTGCCAGCGGAATATCCAGATCGCGCGTTTCGCGGATGGGCTTACCATTATCGAGCGCTTCCAGCACTGCCAATAAACGCGACTGCTTTTGAATCTGACGGGCGATCGCGTACAGGTAGCGTGCCCGCACGTGCCCCGGCGTGGTGTGCCACGTCTCGAATGCTGCGCGCGCCGCCTGCACTGCGGAGTCCACATCGGCGGCGCTGGCTTGCGTGATCTTTGCGATCGGCTTGCCATTGGCCGGATTGATCGACTCAAAATGATCCGCGCCGTTGATCCACTGATTATTGATCCACAACCCGAACGGCGAATGCGCCGCGATCCACGCTTGCGCCATAGACGCCGATTCGGGCGCTGGACCGTATTCCATCGTTTCCAGAATGTCTGCAACACGCATCGTAATAACCCCTGCTCACTCTGTTAGCCTTGCGCACCCGTCCACACGATACAGCCATCGGAGTTGCGTGCCGCTTGAATCGCGCCGCGACTTTCCAGCCGCCGCAAATTGCCCAACAGCGGATACGCCATCATGTTATCGACCGCATCCGGCCAATGACCAAGTTCAGGTTTGAGCGCCGCCATCAGCGCGGCGAGCGTGAGCGGCTGCGTTCCTGCCAGGATCGTTCTCAGCAGCACGTCCTCGGTATGCAGGCAGAAGGCGCTGCTTTCATCCAGAAAGGCTTTTACATCCTCGCCGGATTGAACAGGCCAATGGGCGGGCGAAAAGGTCTGAATATCCATGCCGCGCAGCCGTTCCAGCGTCCCTAAATAGGAGTCGACAAAATAATAAGTAGGCGGCAAAGCAGGCTGATCGTCCTTATCCCAGATTGAACTGAACAGCGCCGACTCAGCAGCGATCAGTGTCTTGCTCACTGGATCATAGACAGCCGTATGCCCCCGGCTGTGCCCTGGTGTGTGGATCAATTGAACGTGCCAATCCGGTGACAGGCGGATCGTTTCGCCCCCTTCGATCCCAACATCCATCGGAATGTTGCTGCGACAGGTGTTGATCGTATCACGCTGATTTTGCGCATCGGGGCCAATGGCGTGATCGGCCAATAGATGCGCTTGCCGCAAGCGGACTAACGCTTCCGGCGATTCGATCATCGCGCGATCCAGATTGTTCGCCATGAACTGTGCTTTAGGTGCGGCATCACGGATCACGTCGTTACCGCATTGGTGATCGGTGTCGGCGTGCGTGATCAGCACATAGTCGAGCGTTGCCGGATCAAACTCGACGGACGCCATATAGGGCAAGATGTCGCGTTCGGGCGTATAGCTCATGCCCGTGTCGATCAGCAAACTTTTTGAACGACCAAGCAATAAATGACAATAAATAACGCGCGTTTCATCGAACATACACGCGATGCGGTGAATACGCGGAGCGATCTCGGCGCTTTGCATAAGTCAGCCCTTTCCGTTACCGGATTTTTGCGAACGACACTGCCTGTAAGTGTAGCGTATTCGTGCAAGAATCGCGTCAGGCTTGTACCCGACGCGTACTGATCCGCATGGGAAGTTCATCGCGTATGCCCATTGTCACAACTGCTCTTTGTTGTGGTTCGTAGTTTGGAAGTGTATGCAGCTCGAATCGTTGTGCAATAGTCGCGACCATCAACCGTACTTCCATCGAGGCAAACATATTTCCGATGCATTGGTGAGACCCCGCGCCAAACGGCATATAGGCGAACTTCGGGATGCGCTCAATATTTTCCTCACTGAAGCGTTCTGGCATAAACTGATCTGGCTGATCGAAGAAGCGTCCGTCGCGTTGTGTGACGTATACGCTGACGGCAACGGATGTGCCAGCTTTCACTGTGTAAGGTCCTATCTGAGTCGTTTCGTTTGGTGTGCGCTCTGCGTACCAGGCGCTTGGATACAGGCGCAGCGATTCTTTGGTGACCATATCGGTGTACTTCAACTGTGGTAAATCGGCCATAGTAGGCACGCGATCCCCCAACACCGCATCCAATTCGGCAGACAATTTGTTGCGCGCTTCTGGATTGCGCGCCAGCAAGTACCACGTCCAGGCCATCGTATTCGCTGTTGTTTCGTGACCTGCAAAGAGCATGGAGAGCACCTGCCCCGTGACCTGATCATCAGTCAGGCAGCTTCCATCTTCATCTTGCGCCACCAGCAGCATCGAGAGCAAATCGCCTGTCTCTTGCCCTGCTTTACGGCGTTCGCGGACAATCTTCTGAGTGGCCGTTTGAAGGATCGCCACTGCTTGCCGATATTTGCCTGTGCGCATGATAGGCAGCCAATCCGGCAGCAAGGAATATAACTCGTACTCGTTATCGATCGCTTTTTGGACAAGCGCTAACGCTTCCCCGATCTGCCGAGCCTCTGTGCTTGTGCTGGATCCAAACAAAGCCTGTGAAACAATTTCAAGTGTCAGATGCATCATCGCGTGTGTGATACTTCGGGTTTCGCCATCGCGCCAATCGCTTACCGCTGCGAGGCTGTTATCGACCATCACATTGGCGTACAACGGATAGCGCTCACGATGAAAAGCTGGCTGCATCAGTCGGCGCTGCTGAAGGTGAAGCGCGCCTTCCTGTGAAAACAAGCCGTCACCCAAAAAAGATGACAGGAGTTTGCGTGTAAGGTTTGTTCTGGCAAATTGTTTGCTCTGGACAACTTGCTGGATGTAATCTGGATTATTGACAAAATATACGACGCGTCGACCTAATCGAAAAGTGCTTATATCGCCATATTCGCGTCCGAGCATCCTTAAAAAGGCTGGCGCGTCTTTAGAAATCAAACGCAGATGTCCGAGCAGTGGTTCGGCGGGTGGAGATGGCGGAGTCAACATTGTCATTCGTGCGCTCCTAATTTTGTGATTGGGCAACATTATAGCAGAGACTACGGGTTGTCAATCGATGAGCGAGGCACTGACACACTCGCTGTTACCCAAAATCAGGACGCATCGTTTAGTTAGTTGCAATTACTAACTCACTTCAGGTACTATACAAGCAGCTTATTTAGCAGTATCCGATCTATGGTGGGATTGTGCAAAACATTGAATGTGGACTGCATTCGCGCGCTTAATGAAAATCGGGACGCTTTATAACCTTGCAAAAAGTCACGCATGGGCAGATTCGTCGTAAAAATCGACAACTGCTCCTCCGAATTATATACAATGGTCTGGCGAACAGCCGGGTCGATCTGGCGAATGAAACCGGGTTGGCAAAGCCGACAGTCTCCGACCTGATCGGCGAACTCATTGATGAGGGATATCTCGTTGAAACTGGCTTCGGGCAATCGACTGAAGGCGGCGGTAAGCGCCCACGTTTGCTCAAATTTGTGCCCGGTGCCCGGCATGTAATCGGCATCTCACTCAGTGGTGAACGAGCATTGGGAGTCTTGAGCGATCTGGATGGGCAGGTATTGGTTCACCACTTTCGAGACCTGGACGGGGCGCAAGGCGAGTTTGTCCTGGAAATTCTGTCCGAAGTGATCAATGGCTTATTAGCGCAGCAAAGCGCCCCACTGCTGAGTATTGGCGTCGGCGTTCCTGGCCTCGTTGATAGCCAGAGCGGCTATGTACGATCTGCCCCTTATCTGGGTTGGGAAAATATCCCACTGGCTGACATGCTTGCTCGGAGCTATGAAGTTCCGGTGCACATCGCCAACAGTACCGAACTAGCGGCTATGGCTCAATACGCCTTCAGCGAAATCAATGGGGCCAATAATCTGGTGACGGTGTTGGTCAATGAGAACGTCGGCTTCGGCGTAGTCCTTGATGGCGCGATTTATCATAGCGGTAGTGATATGGGGCGGCTGCGTGTTTCGCCGGGTGAAAGCGACCTGGAAACCCATCTTGGCTGGCAGTATGTTCGGCGCAAGGCTTTGCCGCTGGAGTCCAAGTATGTAAAACGTCAATTGTCGGGTGACAAACTGACCTATCTGCATATCCGTGAAGCGATCGCCGAGCAAGAGCCGTTGGCAGCAGCACTACAAGATGAGCTGGCGGGTTATCTGGCACAGATTTTCTCGTGGACATTTGCTCTGTTACGGCCTGATCACATTTCGCTTGCAGGCGGCATTGCGGACATGGGGCAACCCTTTCTGGAGAGCGTAATCGAAAAGACGCGCGCTTTGGTCTGGCCTGATGAGATGAGCACCGTCAGTTTTTCACTTGATAACGCCTCCAACCTGGTGGCGATTGGTGCGGTCGCGCAAATACTTCAGAAGGAGTTAGGGTTGATATGAGCGCAGGAACCGTCGGCATCGTTACCAATGATCCCTACAATGTCTTTCAGCGCGCGGTCATCAGCGGCATTCGTGAGGTTATGGATCGCAGTCACTATGACGTTGAGATTTGTTCCTTCAACGACAAAGTTCAACCCTCGGCTGTGATGCTCTCGGAACTGACGAATTTCGATGGCCTGATCGTGATCAGCAATGTCCTCGCTGAGGATACCTTGCGCTCTTTGTACCGTCACGGTAAGCCGATCTCGCTCATCTCACATCACGTCCCCGACATACCGATTCCGGTTGTCGTTTCTAACAATCAACAGGGGATCGCCGAACTCGTTTATCATCTGGTCAAGCACTGTCAGCGGCGCAATATCTTGTTCATCCGTGGCTTGATGGAGCAGATGGATGCTCAAGAGCGGGAATTGGCATTCCGACAGGAGCTGATCCGTCACAATTTGCAAATCCCATCGTCTTTTTTTTTGCGGGGCGATTTTATACCGGACATCGCGGCGGAATCACTGCAAGCGCTGCTAAGTATGGGAGTCGAATTTGACAGTATCGTCGCTTGCGATTACGTCATGGCGATTGCGGTACTCGAAGTCTTGCGCAGCAGTGGGATCGCCGTCCCTGGAGCGGTGTCTGTCGTTGGTTTTGGGGATAACCCACAAGCGGAAGCCGCCGGATTGACTACCGTGGCCGCCAGCATTACGGAATTAGGTGCCTGTGCGGCCCGCCAATTACTGAGTCAGCTCAATCATTTTCGCATTCGGGGCGTGACTGTGCTCAGTGTTCGCCTGATGGTACGCCAAACCTGTGGCTATCAGGTTGTATCAGACTCAGAACGTGGGCTTGAAAAAGGAATGCCCATCCGGTAGGCAATCAATTCGAAATGCTGTCTATCTCACCCGCCTCAGTGATTCGGTGTGGATGTAGCCAGAAATGCGCGGTAGGGCGCAATGATCTGCTGCGTTAAATGGCTGCTGAGTTCGGCATTGAGCGTCTGTGGTGTATCCGGTGAGGTCAGCAGCAGTATATTGGCGGCCTGAACGACTGTCCAATTTCCAAACACGCTGCCAATACTGGCGCGAAAGGCGTCGGCGTCGGCTTCATCGCGGGATTTGTAGCTCAAAATCAATACATTGCCTTTGATACTACCGCTGTCCAGCTCGGCTTGAATACCTTGCACTGCTTTCCAGCTTTTATCCGGCACGTTAAGCCTTTGCACATGCGAAGCGATCAGTCCCACTGTGCGAAAATGATCGAGTACGCTGCTGGCACTGACCGTGGGGAGCGGTGCGTACAGTATGGCTGCCGAACTGGTCTGTCCAAGTGCAAAAACGACACTTGCCAGGCAAATAAAACCGATGAGTCCACCGGCCATAATTACCGTGAGCCGTTGTCTGGGCGTCCAGTTCGCAGCGGCGCTAACCCACTCCTTAATCTTCGCCGTCAGACTGCTGCTATTGGATTGAGCCGGGCTAGGAAGCGGCTCGATCGCTGCGCGGCGTATGGG
>Ga0209100_1002123_pt1 | contig 12735 bp, 8 predicted proteins | sample lystaG_FD_185480 | JGI IMG/M metagenome (GOLD analysis project Ga0209100, IMG submission 185480) | Glacier valley bacterial and archeal communities from Borup Fiord, Nunavut, Canada, to study Microbial Dark Matter (Phase II) -... | ecosystem: Environmental > Aquatic > Freshwater > Ice > Glacier ...
AACTGGATTGCCTGAATGACTTTTTGACGCAGGTCGTAGCTGTAGGGTTTTGACATCAACTGAGTTGGGGGTTATCGACTTAGGGTTCCCTTTAGCTTACGTCCTATATGTCTTGGCGACGGCTATAGCATACACATCTATCAGTAGGGTCATGGTCTAAACCTGTTGATACTCTGCCCAAAAAGCTTTGCTAGTTTGGCTTTCATGATACAGATCCACAGGTCTAGACCACTCCTCAAACATTGGGGGAACGTCCACTTCAACTGCTCAATCCATATAAAATTGTTGGCGATCGATCTGCTGAGGCTGAATCTGCCAGCCAATGACGTTGATGAGGTGATACGAGCTTAATTCGCTGATCGCCTCAGAAAGCTGTTCTGCTGAAAGTGAATCCCCGATTTCGTCCTGAAACCATTTTGTGAAGGATTCACAGTTCAGAAGCGCACCATTAAACCCACTATTGAGACAGAGCCAATCATAGAGTATGAGCGTTTCTTTTCTTAAACGAATCTTTCTACTGTTCATGCCACCAATCATCAATAATGCATTCAATCAAATCGTACTCATTGATAATTTGGTCAGCATAAGCATCATCGATTTTTACACCGTGTCCCACAAAAATACTGAACTTTTCCTTTTGATGCTTCTTGCCAATTTTCCTTAGATGCTTTGCGCCAATATGACGAAAACCGTGCGGGTTGAGAAATTTGGCCTCATTAAATAAAGCAAGTGTGGCATTGCCTATAGCTCGCGAGATTTTGTTGGTCAAAACAGCGTGATGAACTTCCTCAAAGGGGGAGCAGAAAATTTCGGGATCATCGCATCCTAGAGCAAAGAATAGATGATCGCAATTCTCAGCCTGGATCTTGGCAATCTCTCGGGCATCACAGCGATTTTTCAGGGAGCGTAACTTACGCTTAGTATTACCAACGTACCTTAGGTCAGGTTCGTCTGAGTCTTCAGCTCTCTGTAATCGTTGCTCTAGTCTAGTTATTGATGCTTGATTCAAATTCCAAAATTCAAACCAGCTTTCCTGAGCATTTGGCGCATTGATAGCGAGTGGACGAATTTCCTGAATGAATCTCGTAATATCATTGGTCAAAATGCTGGGCAGCGGATAATACCTGGGTTTTCCAGTCTTGAGCCTATTTTTATGCTCCTTAATTCGCACGGCATAGCGAAGCGTTCCTCTAGAGTCCTCCATAAGTCTAAGGGTGTCATTGACTCTAAGCTTTCGTAGCTCTTCCTGCCGAACAGGTGCATAAGTTAGAATTTTAACCATTAGATGAGTTTGCCAGTTTTCTACTATTGTTGAAAGTTTTCTGCTAACTAATGTTTTAGATCCATCTTCTTTAACTTGATAGTACTGAGGAGAACATAAGTTTTGATGTAAATATTCAGCAACCTTGCTTAATTCGTCATGGCTAAGCTCTTTCTTTTCCCATTTATCCTGCTGTTTTACGGGTTGTTCTTTATTATCGTTTTGTTGATAGGCTCTCTTCTGCTGTTTTAGAGACTCTATAAGAGGAATATCAGACCAATTAGCTGTGCGCGATGCTTCAAAAAAATAATACTTTGCAACAGATATAGCAGTATCTAAGAGTTTAATACCAACACTGGACCCGCAGCTTCTATTCTGCATCAGCCAGTCAACGTAAGGTTCGTAGAACGATTGGCTAGTTATTAAACGCATAGACAAATCCTCTATCTTGTAACCTTCTATATTGACACACCAGCCCAAAAATCTAAGAATATAACTTTCTCGTTGTAGTATAGTTGCTTCTCCTACGCCTCGAAAAGTTGGAGAGAGAGGATATGTTCCATCGTCTACTTCTTTCTTCAATTGCTCCAATCGCCAAGCTTTCCGTTCAGAATCGTTCTTTGGAGTTTGCTCTAGAGTAGACATAGATGAGAGAAGGCTACTACTCCCTTGTTTCCAAAATGTTATATATTTTTCTAAATCTAGTCCGATAGCAGGTGTTAGATCTTTAACTGATAACCCATAAAGGCGCTGACCATTGTAACTTTTAGACAAGGATCTCTTAGCACGAGCTCTTTGAAGTATTTCAGGAATTTTAACGAGTTCAGCAGCCTGTATGTACCAAGGTTGAACTTTCAACCAATTGAAAAATTGACCTAGGGCGGAGCGATAATTTTTTTTAGTTTCTAAGGATAAGCTACCTCCCTCAACTCGTTCTGTAAATGTCTGATCAAAGGCATCTAAAGCGTTTACGGAATTTAGTTCTAAACAACTAATTGTGTCACAAAGAGCCAAAAAACCACTAGAGGATAAATCTTTGGTTTGATAACCCATTCTGGGTAGAACATACAGCTTTAATGCAATCTTAACAAGATTAGCATATCTAGTATTATGAATCTTCTGAGTTTTACCCCAGATAGAAACTGCATGACTTAATGATTTTGTTGTTATGTCCATAGTTTTAAACGATTTAGATCCACCAATCATCAACAAATGCTTCAAGTACTTCAAAATCGTTAGTGATGGCATCAGCGTAGTCATCGTCGATTTCTATCGAGTGTCCGAGAAGTGCACTAAATGCCCCTTTATCCTCCTCTCGACCAATCGTTCTTAAGTGCTTAGCTCCAGTATTTCTAAATCCGTGAGGATTTAAATATCTTGGTTCGCCATATAGTCCTTTGGTTGCTCCTGATACTGCTAAATTCACAAGTCGAGACAAACTACTCGCTTTCCAAGGTTGACTGAAGGCTGCTGGACGATTATATCCCAACATAAAAAATAAGTGATTACATTGGCTGGCGCTCTGTCGGGCAGTACTCAAAGCATCAATCTTACCTGTAATTGCTCTAATAGCATTTTGAGCATTTCTAAGAGTTTTCTCGCCCAGTGGCTCTGCATTCTCACTTGCCTGAATTTTTTGTTTAAGACGGTTTAATTTATTAACGGTGTGTCCCCAAAATCCGAGCCAGCTCTCTAAGCTGGAGGGTGCATCAATTGCGAGTGGACGGATTTCCTCAATCCATGTGGTAATGTCTTTAGTCAAAATAACAGGCAGCGGATAATATCTGGGCTTTCCAGTAATACCCGTTCGTTTGTGATCCTTAATTTTGACTGCATATCGAGTAATTCCTTGAGAATCCTGAATAAGCCGCAGAGTTGTGCCTATCTGTAGCTTCCTTAGCTCCTCTTGACGAACAGGCACGTAAACTAGGAATTTGATGATTAAGTAGGTTTGCCAACTAGCTACGAACGCTGAGCTTGGACGTTTGCGAGTAAATTGGTATCCTCTGAACAGTCCAGCTCTTTGGGGAGAGCAGTGTTGGTATAGGTAATTTACGGTTTCTCTAGCTTGCTGATGAGAAATTTCTTTATTGCCCCACTTTTCTTCTTGTTTAAGATAGTTCTCCTCCTTCCTAAGTGTTCTAAATTCGCTGAGTTTGTGCTGAATAAATAATACTAGTGGAATATCTGACCAATCATCTTTATTAGAAGCATGGTAGGTTCGATACTTAACAACTGAAAGACTGAGCCTTAACACTCTTTCTCCAGCACTGTGTCCACAATTCCGCCTTCTAATTAACCAGTCGATATAGTCTAGGTAGAAGGAGCTGTGATTAATCCATTCAAGAGAAATTTCATTAAGGCTATACCCTTCAATGTTGACGCACCATCCTAGAAAAGCTTTAATTTCTTGTCTATAGCCTTTTGAGGTTGACTTCGATATTTTTTTGAAAGTTGGGCGAACTAAGACGGTTCCTTGATGAATCTCTTCCTGAGCCTGTTTCAACCTTGAATTTCTTAAGTCGGATAGGTTCTGAGCTTTAGTAATTTCTATAGACTGCTCAGAATTAGCAATCCCGCTATCGTGGCTCCAAAATAATTCATATTTATTCAGGCTCTGGCATACCTGTTCTGGTAGGTCTTCTTCTTGTAGTGCATAGACGCGAGGCCCCTCAAATTGTCTTGCTGGTCGCTTTTCTGCATAGACCCGCTTCTGGCAAGTCGTTGGCTGTGGCTGACTCAATTGCTCCTGATACCAGTTTTGGGAATGCAGCCAACGAAAAAACGCCTTGAGCGCCCACCTATAATTTCCTTTTGTCGTGGGTGAAACTTTTTCAGACTGAACACAAGCATCAAAGGCTCTATCAAAAATCGCAATAATTTTTGTTTCTTCAAGTTTCAGAACATCAATTTCATAACAATAATCTCTAAATTCGTCTGCTGAAAGATAGAATATTGATGTATTTTCTATTTCTGGAAGCACATAAAGTTTGAGAGAAGTTCTCAAAAGTTTAACCAAGGAAGTATTTCGTACTTCTTTAGTTTTCCCCCAAACAGATATGCTTTGTCCTAAGGTCTTGTCCATGGCAGTTTTCAATTACATTCCTAATAAGAATTATAAGTCATAGTTGGTACGAATATGAGTATAAATCGTTACGGCCTCTCCGCTTTATATCCATTCGACAAAAATCTTAAAACAGCTAGAGTCCTTTGTCTGCATACGATTCAGGGTTTTAGCTTCTGTTACGTTTCGTACTGTATCTGGTACGAAGGCCTAAATTTTATGGGAATGCTTGCTGTGAGGGCATTTCAACCCTCATTACTCTAAATGCAAGTGAAATTTCTTGAGTTTCGCTTCAAGTTCGGTCGGTTGAAACTAAATCAACACTGTGAACAAATTTAAGCAGCGCTAATGCCACAATTAAAAAAGATCGGATAGTTTGGACAGAATTATTTAAATCGGTTCAAACTACCTTTAACGTTGCTTCTAGTCTAAAAGCTAGGGGAGCACCCAATTTTTCTTGAGATAGCTATTTAAATCTCTGCTCTAGACATCGGTATCGACGCTTTCTTAGGCCTTTGTTTTTAGTCTAAAAACTAGGAGAACGCCTAATTTTTCTTGGGATAGCTGTTATTGGAATCTCTGTTTTAGACGTTGGTATCGACGCTTTCTTGGGTCCTAAATTTGAGGAGCGCAATCACCCGTTCAAGCTCTCCATCGAATCTCCCTAAACCGCTCTGGATTCAGCGTGGTGTATTTCACTGTGTGCTGAATGTTCTTGTGCCCTAAGTAGTCCTGAATCAATCGTGTGTCATAGCCTTGATTCGCTAAACAATACCCGGCGTTCCCGTAGCAAATGGATCAAAACAACGCCAAGCCTGAAAGTCCCTCTGTGAATGACTTGCGGTAGTGGAGTTCTCGGTTTGCCTAAAGCCAAAAACTGCTGGATGAATCAGGGTTTCCTAATCTCTCGATTAGGCTTGGTTCTCTGCACCGGCAGCAGAAGTTCGTCGAGAGGACAAGGGTTTCAGCCATTAGAAGGAACGAGCGAATCAGGGTTTCAGCGATTTGTAGTGCAGTGTAACAGTCCAAAATCAGCCAGCCTTGTAGTATGGGCGAAAACAGACTTAATCAAACCTTATCAATTGTCTGGCTGAAATTTCCTAACGATTTCTCTGACCCAAAAGCTACGGGAACGCCAAGTCAGACTCCTTCAGTTGAACGATTGCGGCTAGTCGATGACCACCTGCCAGCAACCGACCTTACTTATCCACTGCCAGTGGCTCAATCAGCCCTAACGCTGCGATCGACTCAGCTAAAGCCTCAACGTGAGCAAGAATGAGAGGGCACGTATACTTGCGTTCACACAAAAATAGGGTTAAGCGATTCACGAAAAGGCTCTATCTACACCTTATCTTTGGCGGTGTCCTAACTCTGTCGTTTCTAAACGAAGCGCGAGGCTGAGCATTGGACAACATCAGCAAAGAAAGGGATTGTAGAGTTTGAAGCAGCTAATTACTCAGCTTTCTTAGGAAACTGACATTTCACATTAATTTCCAGATTGCAGCCACCTTTCGCGTTGGCAATATAGGGCACTCCCGCCTCGCTGCTAATGTTGATGCCGAACTTGAGGGTGACTTCGCTGACTTCTGCGATCGCGGCACCTTTGAAAGCATTCAGCGTGTAGAGGGTGTAGGCTCGGATGGTGTGTTCGATCGCTTGAAAATTTTGGGTAATTTGCTTCTGCGGTTCATCTGTAAACAAGCCTCGTCTAGGGTCACTCGTGCCAATGGGCTTATCTGGGACGAGAACGCCAGAAGCTGTGTTTTCGATTGCCTCGATGTAGATCGTGGTTCCGTCGTCGAGAGTAATTGGGGTGAGTTGTCCCATTGATGTTTGACCGTTGCAGCTTGCCAGCTACAGTTTAGCCCTGATAGATGCTGTTTCCATCCCTGAGTTGCCGCACTCTATAATAACTAGGCAAGGTTTTCATAGAGAACTTCGATCGCGCAAGCAAAGCCAATACTTGTAGCGACCTGCAATACTAATCGCTCAAGCCTGCAATCATCGCATTTTCAAACCAGGATTAACTGCAACTATAAAAACACTCAAACCAGCATTAGTTGCAACTGAGCCGAGATTAAGGTGCAACCAACCTGCAATCATCCATACCAGCCAGGATTCGTTGCAAATAAGCTGCATCCATTGCTGGATAGGAGGGAGAGGAAAAGCAGTTCAGGAAGCGTTAAGAAACTCATGGTGCATCTGGGTTTGTTGACTTTGAAAGACAGACGACTTTCTTGACACCAAAACGGGAGAGTTTCGCTCTTCCAGAAAGGTTTTCAGAAGCGGCAAGAAAACGAACGGATACTGTTGGCGAAGTTCGACGGGGATCACCTTTGGAGGCTTCAGCTTTCAGCTAGAGCCGCGAAACGAGAAACCCGAGTTTTTGCTCTTGGCACACCAATGAACCAATTGACTAGACGATCAATGTTCATGATAAAAGCTTGGAGCTCTTTAATTGCGCCTCGTTCGTTACCGTAAATAACCTGACTAGTAACCGATTGTCAAGCAAGATACCATCTTTTGCTTGCGCTTAAAATGAGTTTCAACTTCTTGAGTGCCAAGCTGTGCACGGCCTTCAAATTTAACAAGCGATAAGTTACTCTGTAAAAAACACTCGTTCATGGTCTCGATGAAATCCCACACATTCTCCGATCCGTATCATTTATTGTTGGGTTGTTGATTAAATAGCCCCTTAGCCAATCGCAAGCAAGAGTAGATAAATTATCGAGATCAAAACTCCACAGTGTGATTTTATCAGAATCAACAAAAGCAAAAGTTTTGCCGTCAGAACTAAAACTCATAGCTTCGCCAGGAATGGTTTTTAGCTCCTGAGCATCACTTACATTCCACAGCTTTATAACATTTCCATCGCTGGAGGAAAGGGTTCTCCCATCAGCGCTAAAGCTTAGATTTACAACAGGATTTATATGACCTAGAAAAGTATTAGATTCTTTGCCATTAAACACATTCCATAGCTTGATGACTCCACCTTGGCTTCCCGAAGCAAGGATCCTGCCGTCAGGACTGAAACTTACACTTCTTACTTCGTCCTTATGCCCAGAAAGAGTCTTCAGCAATCTTCCATCTGCAACGCTCCACAGCTTAACAGTTTTATCAAGACTCGCGGAGGCAAGAGTTTCACCATCAGGGCTAAATTGAACGTCTCTAACCCAACCATTATGACCCAAAAGAGTTTTGAGTTCTCTACCGTCAGGCACACTCCATAATTTAATCGGACTTCCTGATCCGACAGTACTGGATGAGGCAAGAATCCTTCCATTGGGACTAAAGCTAATACTAAAGACTTGATCTTTGTGACCAGAGAATGTTTCAAGTAAATCCCCGTTATAAACATTCCACATCTTGATAGTGGAGTCCCAGCTTCCAGAAGCAATTGTTCCACCACTAGGACTAAAAATCATGCTGGTGATACCAAGTTTGTGTGTAAGGGGAAAAGTTCTTACTAGGTTACCATTGACCGGATCCCATAATTTAATATTACCCCTATTCATTGAGGCCAAAGTTTTATTGTCTGGGCTAAATCTTAATATGAAATTATCATCTACTATCTCTTCTTTATGATGGTCAGATATGGTTTTTAACGGAAGCGTATCTACGTGCCAAAGCTTAATAGTCCTATCACTTATTGAGGAAAGGTTTTTCCCATCAGGACTGAACTTTACACTTGTAACTTCAGAACGATGACCGCGAAGAGTTTCCAGCTCCTTCCCACTAGAGATGTCCCATAGTTTAACAGTTCTATCTTCACTTGATGAGGCAAGAATTTTTCCATTAGGATTGAAATCCACACTAAGAACTGCACCTTGATGCCCAGAAAAGGTTTTTAGTAATTTTCCGTTGGAAACACTCCATAGCTTAACTGTTCTATCAGCATCAGCAGAGACGACGGTCTTGCTGTTTGGGCTAAATTTTGTCTTGTCGTCACGTGCATAAACAGATGAAGAGTGAGAGAACTTTAAAATCTCATGCCCGCTAGACAAATCCCATAGCTTACTGTCGCTATCGGAGGACGAGATAAGATATTTACTATCTGGACTAAAGCTTATACTTTTAATCAAGTTTCCAATGTTGCTGTCTTCGTGTGTCAATGTATATATTTCTTGTCCATCTGCTACGTTCCACACTTTGATAGTAGAAGCATCATCTGAAGCAAGAAACTTTCCATTAGGACTGAAACTTATAACGTAATAACTACCACTTCCATTTGGAATGGTACGAATTTCCTGACCATTAGACAAATTCCATAGTTTGATAGTTCTGTCGTTATTATTACTAGCTGCAAGAGTTTTCCCATCTGGGCTGAAACTCAAGCCAAACACTCTACCTTCACTGGGAAGTGTCTTTAATAACCGACCATCTGCTACGCTCCATATAGTGATTTCATACGAACTGCCCGTGGCAAAAGTTTTACCATCAGGACTAAATTCCACACTGTATACTTTATCTAAATCCCCAAAAAAATTCTTTAATTCTCGTCCATCATCTATATTCCACAGCCTAAAAGACTCACGTGTACTAGAGTTCCAAGCATTAGCTTCTGAGACAAGGATTCTACTATCTGGGCTAAAGACTATACTGTCTATTCTATTCTGATGGCTTTCTAAACGATTGTACTCCCGAACGCTATACATTGCTTGTTGGAAAGCAATGGCTGTTTTCATTTGTGTTTCATAAAATAGATTTAATGTGTTCTCCCCCTGCACTTGCTGAAAAATAAGTTTGGATTGCCTTAAGGGCTGAGCTGCTCTTAAAGCATCTAGCAGAGAATCCAAAGTTTGACCGGAAATATAATTTGCATTTGCTGAGGCTGCCTTAGTTCCAGCATTTGAAAGCGCTAATTGAAGCTCAGACTGCTTCACAGCCTTATCTGCTACTTCCTTGTTTTGTCGTGCTAAATCAGCAGTTCGGATAGCTTTTTCTCGTTCTGATTCTGCTGCAACGCGCAATTGTACTGCTTGATAAGTTTCTCCATTTGATTTTCTCAAAGCAGTGTTAGCTTGCCACACTTTTCTGTCCGCTTCTCTTACACGTTGAAGAGAAATTTGCATCTTCTGTTCTGCATTTCTCTGTTGCTTCTTGGCTTTCTGAAAACTCGCTTCTGCCGTTTCTGCTTTCTCACCAAAAGCAGATGCCTGTTCTTGAGCCTTATCTGCTAAGGATTTTGCTTGTTTGTATGCCACAAAGCCTACAAAGCTTGCGATTGTAGCAACCGAAATCGTTGCAATCAAAACTATTGTTCCTGCCCAGATTCGTCGCTTCGCCTTGTAGTTTGCTTCTGCTAAAATCTGGCGCTGCTGTTGCTCTATTTCAAGGTTTTGCTCAACCTCTAGCTGCTCTAGCTGCTGACTCGCTGCTAAAAACTGATAGTCCTGATCACCCAAGCTTTTCCCTTCTGCCCAAAATCGTGCATCCTGCAACGCCTGTCCTCGCAACAGCCGTGACTCATCCTGATGCTCTGATTCCAGCCAAGCCGCTATCGCTCCTCCATAGGGTCGTAACTCAGCCAGCGATCGCTCCAACCAATTGTGATCAAATACCTGCTCATAAACCTGGTTATAAACCTGTAGCGTTCCCTCACGCTTTACGACCAAGCCCGTCAGCCGCAAATCTACCTGCTCTGCGCTATCATCGGCACCAATCTTCCCTCGTTGCACAATCTGCTGATAGAATCCGAGTAACCGCCCCGTGCGCTCTTCTCCACTCAGGAGGAGGCGATCGCGAATCGTCTTCAAATGCTCTGGTGTATCCTGCGCTTCCCAATTCTCAAGCACTCTGCTTTTAACTAAAGCGCTAACCCAAGCGGCTTCTTGTCCAATCGATGCGGAATCACTCGCACTCAAAATTAACTTACAAACTTTCTGCGTCAAAAATGGCTGTCCACCCGTCCAGTCCAAAACTGCTTGTATCAGGGCTTTAGGATTGCTCGACTTCGCCGCTAAACCCTGAGCCAACGGATCAGCCTCGTGCAACTGAAACCCCATCAGCTCGATCGGGCGACCCACATTAAACGGCGTTCGCTGCTTGTCTTGCATCAAGTCAGAAGGCGTTGTTACCCCTAGCAGCGCAAACGTTAAGCGAGCGTAGTCTGGCTTCTCCGAGCGACGGTTATAGCACTCTCGAATGAATGCAAAAAAGTCATCAATATTAAACGCCAAACTCAGAACGCTATCAATTTCATCAATAAAAACCACGATCGGTTGAGGAATCGCTGTCAGCAATACTTCATCAATGAATTTGTCAAACCGCCGCACAAAAGAAAGTAAACGGTGTTCTTCCCACCAACTGTAGAGATCAAACGTTTCGTACAAATCCAAACTGCTGACAATGCTATCAATGACGCTGCTATACCATTGCTCGGGCTCCATATCCGATGTGCCAATCCGGGTGAGGTCGATCGCCGCACACGCCACACCTTCCGCCTGCAATCGCTGCATCGTCTGCACTTTCAGGCTCGACTTCCCCATCTGCCGAGAATTTAGCACATAGCAAAACTCCCCTGCCTTCAGTGCTTGGTAAAAAACCTCATCGGACTGTCGTTGCACATAAGTTGGCGCATCAGCAGGTAAACTACCGCCAACCTGATAGTTGTACCTAGCCTCCGGCATTACACTCATGTACCCACCCTCAACCGTTCTCTAAAATAGGTCCGATACAAATTACACGACGGCACAACCTCGCTCCCCCGAAACAGCACCAATCCCATACTGGTGAGCTTAAACGCCTCACTCGTATTAATTGAGATGGGATGATCCACCGCGATTATCTGTTTCATGGCTGCCAGCAGTTTTTCATCGCCCTCCAAATTCAGCAAGTGACGGCGAAGATGCTCGCCATACAAACCGCCTTCCGTAGGAGCAGATTGCAGAAGTTGTTCCAACGATATTTCACCTCGCGCAATTTGATACAGCGCCGCCCGCACCAGGTAAGGATGTCCTCCCACCGTTGCCATGAGCTGAGTCACCACTGCGTCCGACCAGTCCAATCCATGCCGCTTGACCAAATCCACCACTTGCGGCTGGGTGAGCTGCGGTAGCTCGATCGGCACTCCCACATTAAACGGCGATTGGTTGATATTGAGCGGAATATACACCTCTTTGGAATGCACAATCACGAGCCGCAGGTTCTTCCAAATCGGCTTAATTTTGGCATCCTCATGCCATGCCCGCAGCATCCCAAAAAAGTCCATCGCGATCGTCGGATACTCAAACACCTGATCCACTTCATCAAGGCAGAGCACTATCGGGCGCTGAAGCTCCGGCAACAAATATCGCTGGAAGTAGTTCGTACATTTGTTTTTCGGGCTAAACGTGCCTTTCCAATAATCAGCTAATCGATCGTCAAGGTTCAGTTCCTGCGTAATGCTGTTACAGAACCACTGCAAAAACAGATCAAGGCTACTGAGTGACTCCCGATCAACGAGTTGAAAATTCAACCATGCTGTTTGAGTGCCTTGCTCGACCGCATGATTAAGAATCCGCAGCATCAGCGACGATTTTCCCATCTGTCGAGGCGCTTTGATGCGAATCAATGCACCTGGATCAACGATGGTTTCATAGCATCGGGCTTCGATCGGGGGGCGATCGATATACAGCAATGATTCAATGGGAATCGTCCCTTCGGGAACATCCAAATCAAGCGATGGACGCGACACTGGCAGTAGTGGAGTCACCAGGCTAGCAGGTTCGAGCTTTCGAGAGTCTCCCGTGATAGAAGCGAGTTGCCTTGCTTCAGGTTCTGGCTCAAGCACTGCCTCAGACTGTCGTTTGAGAACCGGGGTGAGATCCTCGGCAATACCGCTCATACTAATGCTGACACAACCACTCTTATAAGCGAACTCGATCGATTTACCAGCTCCCAAGGCATCGTAAAAGCCAACAGCAAATTCACGAGCGGCATTGTCTCCGATCGCTTGATTCATCCCAATCACATAGGGAACGTATTGCGCGATCGCATTCGCCTGCACTTCGGAATAGCAGGCGTTCAGCACCACGCATTCAATGTTGCACTCCTCCGTAAAAAGTTGAAACAACTTTGCCAGTGCCTCGCCCCGGACAAAGGTGGCTTGTCCCGTGACATCTTCTAAAACCAACCCGTCTGCCCCCACCCCATGACCCGAAAAATGGACGATTTGGGGCTTGAAGTCCAACATCGCTCGCTGCAAATCTCGGGGTGTAATTGCAGACATCTTCTCTAGCTGAAATTTTTCGCGTTTCTGCGCTCTCTGAAGTCCTGCATCAATTTCCTTGACTTCTTGGTCAAGCCTCAACTGAGTCGAATTCTTCGGATTGGCTGCCAGAAACAGAATTGTCTTCTTTTTTCGGGTCGAACTACTCATGAACTAGGGCTAAGGGCAAGACTATCTTGGTCTAAAATGTTACTTCTAACA
>Ga0209100_1002124_pt1 | contig 12729 bp, 10 predicted proteins | sample lystaG_FD_185480 | JGI IMG/M metagenome (GOLD analysis project Ga0209100, IMG submission 185480) | Glacier valley bacterial and archeal communities from Borup Fiord, Nunavut, Canada, to study Microbial Dark Matter (Phase II) -... | ecosystem: Environmental > Aquatic > Freshwater > Ice > Glacier ...
CCACGCACCCACGCGGGGTGCGACTTGGCCATTTCGTTGTATAACTTAATGACTTTGATGTTGCAATCCACGCACCCACGCGGGGTGCGACCGGCACGGTCTTCGAGTTGGTTGTAAAGCGTGATGTTTCAATCCACGCACCCACGCGGGGTGCGACAAGATACAAAATCATCAAGAAATTCCTCACCAATAGTTTCAATCCACGCACCCACGCGGGGTGCGACTCTTTAGATTCGAGATAGGTAACAAAATCATCAAGGTTTCAATCCACGCACCCATGCGGGGTGCGACTCAGCCCGATCCTGATTCAGAAGGTAATTTATTGTTTCAATCCACGCACCCACGCGGGGTGCGACTTGTTTCTTTCATAGGTGTTTAGTTAGTTAAATCAGTTTCAATCCACGCACCCACACTGGGTGCGACATGAGATAATACAACTGACCGGTCATTCAACAGAGTTTCAATCCACGCATCCATACGGGGTGAGACAATTGGTGTTTTCGACTGTGGTTTTTTGTTCTTTGTTTCAATCCACGCACCCACGCGGGGTGCGACAAACGGATTTTACAGAAGCAAAAATAAAAGATATGTTTCAATCCACACACCCACACAGGGTGCGACTCCGTACTGGTTCGTCGCGGTCTTATCAACTACATGTTTCAATCCACCCACCCACGCGGGGGTGCGACTTTCGGCTTTTTTAATCTTGCTGTTTGCATTGTCGTTTCAATCTACGCACCCACACGGGGTGCGACAAATCGGCTGTTGCATCACCTAATTTGTCTTTGTAGTTTCAATCCACGCATCCAAAACAAGATGCGACAAAAATCCGAGGATTTTCTTTAACATACTCTCGGTTTCAATCCACGCACCCACACGGGGTGCGACTGTTTTAAGACTAATTCTAAAAGCTCTCCTAAGTGTTTCAATCCACGCACCCAATCAGAATGCAACTTGATTGCCTTCAATAGCGTACAATTTAACCCCGTTTCAATCCACGCACCCACGCGGGGTGCGACGGTGACGCCGTAATTATCGCCGATGGTACAATGTTTCAATCCACACACCCACACAGGGTATGACTCTGTATATAATCGTTTGCTTAACTCCAAGTGTCGTTTCAATCCACGCAATCACAAGGAGTGCGACTTTGAACAACCGTTTTGCATGCCATTTCGTCGGTGTTTCAATCCACTCACCCACGCGGGGTGCGACCTCATTCAAACGATAAGTTGCCGCGCCGTCTTTGTTTCAATCCACGCACCCACACAGGGTGCGACTTTCCTGATCTGTTCCGATGGTGCCCGGTTTACAGTTTCAATCCACGCACCCACGCGGGGTGCGGATACTTCATCAAGTTGGAAAGGTGTTGTAGCTGCGCTTCAATCCACGCACCCACGCGGGGTGCGACATACTTTAAAACTGTCAACATGTTTTTTCTTTGTGTTTCAATCCACGCACCCACACGAGTGCGAAAAAGTGCGAATTTTTCCGCAACACCACCTGATTTGTTTCAATCCTCGCACCCACGCGAGGTGCGACGTGCCGAGGCAACAAATGGCGAACATGCTTATGAGTTTCAATCCACACACCTACACGGGGTGCGACTCAGTGATGGTAATTCTCACGCTGTAAACTTTCAGTTTCAATCCACGCACCCACACGAGGTGCGACCTGCCTGATCTTCGAGTTGATTGTAAAGCGTAATGTTTCAATCCACGCACCCACACGGGGTGCAGCACACTTGCCCCGTCATCCTTTTTTAACGTTGCATCGTTTCAATCCACGCACCCACACGGGGTGCGACCTAACTGCAATGACTACTTTGCTGAACCAATGTTGTTTCAATCCACGCACCTACAAGAGGAGCGACAACCTTCCTCTGCCTTGTCAAAAAATGGCTGCATGTTTCAATCCACGCACCCACACGTGGTGCGACTTCGTCGGATGTGTACATCTTCATTCCCCAGTTGCTTCAATCCACGCACCCTCAAAGGTGCGACATTACCAAAAAGAGTTCCGCCCTCTTTTTTTTTGCTTCAATCCACTCACCCACGCGGGGTGCGACGCTGTTATTGAACAGGCATCTACTATGCTTATCAAGTTTCAATCCATGCACCCACACGGGGTGCGACAAACGTCAAAATAGGTCTGAAGCTGGCCGAACTTGTTTCAATCCACGCACCCACACGGGGTGCGACCTTCTTGCTGTTACATCGCATCCTATTTGTACCCAGTTTCAATCCACGCACCAACGCGGGGTGCGACAAAGCTATTCAAAAGTTCGCCGAAATGAAAACCGGTTTCAATCCACGCACCCATACGGGGTGCGACTTTCGCATACGCCTCAATATTATAATACCACTCAACGTTTCAATCCACGCACCCATGCGGGGTGCGACCGGTTGAACAAATAAGCATTTCACTGCCTGTCTGGTTTCAATCCACACACCCACGCGGGGTGCGACTTCCTAAAATGGGTAATAAACAAAGAGGAAACAAGGTTTCAATCCACGCACCCGCACGGGGTGCAACACCAATATCCCAACTTAACTCCCGATCATGCTAAGTTTCAATCCACGCACCCACACGGGGTGCGACCTTTGTGTGATGGTGCGATGGTTGGAGATATGAGTTTCAATCCACGCACCCACATGGGGTGCGACTTGCAACAAGCCAGATCATAGCCGGACAGAATGCACAGTTTCAATCCACTCACCCACACGGGGTGCGACCGGTTACAACAGGGATGGGATCGTTGTTTCCGTCGTTTCAATCCACGCACCCACACAGGGTGCGACCATGCCATCCCACCGGAGCGATACTTGCTGTCTCGTTTCAATCCACGCACCCACGCAGGGTGTGACACGGTCGAATTCTGACTGTTGAACCATAGACATGTTTCAATCCACGCACCCACGCTGGATGTGACCTTACAGCTTAGTGGCCTTGTCGTACATAGTGGCGTTTCAATCCACGCACCCATGCGAGGTGCGACTGGCTCCTATGATCGCGCCTGTTATGCACCGCGTGTTTCAATCCACGCACCCACACGGGGTGCAACTTGCAAATTCCGGCCAATAGTAATCAAATTTGTCGTTTCAATCCACGCACCCACACGGGGTGCGACTATTTCTATGGCAAACGGCAATTAACGCTTTATACGTTTCAATCCTCGCACTCAAAAAAAAGGCGCGACACCAATTATTGTCGATGATTAAATTAAAACCCAGTAATTTCCTCAGGTATAAGATTCTCGAAATTATTTAACGCATATGTGCCATCTGCATTAATTTTAAGACTTTGATGAACTTTCGCTGAAGAGTATTTACCAGCTTTACAGCCATGATTCCACCAGATTACCTTAATGACTTCCATACTTCCCGCTGGGCGCGAAGAGGATTCATCGTTTTCGAATAATCTCGGAAGTATTTCCTTTATTGCGGTTACATCTTTGTCACTAAACCCGGTTTTTTCAGCTAATTGAGGATTTATACTTCCTACAAAGGAATAAACACTGCTATCAATCCTGTGCTTCATACCCATGGTATCGGAACTTTTCTTCCCGTCGGCAGTTGTGGTGCTGTTCACACTTTTGGTGATTTGAATACTTTCCGGCCGAATAGGCTCAACACTAAATGCCGAATGGATAGAAACAGGACCCCGAACATGTATTGAAACTCCGGATTCTCCGTTTGATTCAGCATCTTCATCTTTTCCCTTTTTCTTCGATACTTTGTCTGCTTTATAGGCAAATACCTGGCCGAATGCCCTTACATCAAACCATTGTTTACAAGCAGTATCGGAATTCAAATTATCTTTCAGCGCTTTTTCAGCCCTGTCCTTTAAACTCTTGGCATCATCCACTTTTCGCTCGTCGCACTGTACAAAAATGGAATGTTTATAATTCCCTTTTTCATCCTTGGCTTCCATCAGGCGATCACGGATTTTGCGTTTTATACACACATCACTCATCTCACCAAAACCATCATAATCCATTCTTGGCCGATTCCCATTAAGAGGATCACCGTTAGGATTAGCCTTTGTAACACGCAGTATAACTGCAAAATCAATTTTGTTCTTTACTGTTTCCATGGTAAATATATTTATTAGTTTTCAGGATTAATTTCTTTTTCTTCTTTGTCGATTTTTTGATTTAGCTCAAGACGCTGGCAGTGGTAAGCCAACAGGTACAATCCGGATAACCTGACATCTTTTTCAAATTCTCCGTTAAGGAACATTGCATGGATCTGTCCCACCAAATTCTTCATATTATACAGGAATCCGGGTCTTTTGGATTGCAACCTACTAATATATGGATTTAGTGATTCCCATATATTTTTCCATGTATGATAAGGTTGATCCGAGAAACGCTGCATCAGTCTTGCTGCGTTCGTTTCGCGCTTCTCTCCGGCCACGTAAAGGGCCTTTTCTTCCAGATGCTCTGCTATTGCAAACAGACGCCCATACAGATAATCTCTATCTGTCCTTGTTTCTTCTAAAGCCATAGTACATTCATTTTTAATTGTATTTTGTGAATTTCTGATTAAGTGACAACGGTACAGAGCACATGCAACGCTCAGGGTGCGTTCCCACTCCCAACGTTCAATGCCAATTTTGTTTGATGCACGCTTAACCGCCGAATCGACTAAATCGATAGGTACTTGCCGCCCATCGACAATACAAGGTAAAAGTCTTTCAATCGTCGATTTTTTCAACTTGTCGTCGAGTCTTTTACCATAACATGCCTCCGCAATAATTCGAGGAGCAGGTGCAATTACTATGTATCCTGAGTGTTTTTTCTTCTTATCCGAAGGGTCCTGGATAAATTCCAAGAAATACCAGGCCATATGCGAATGCCAGGTTTCGATTCGTTTTAAAAATTCGGAATTTGTGAGTTCCCGATAGTAGGTGATAGAGAGCCTTCCGGGTCCTGCCGAATCAAGCCCCATTACAACTATTTTTGTGGCATCCTTTAGTTCAGCATTGTATCCTGCAATTTTATTTGTCAGTTTTCGTGCGAACGTTTGACCGGCATCGGTAAAGGATATCTGATTAATTTCATTTATAATTTCCTCGTCAGATTCATCAAATAGTGAAAGAGTGTCAGATAATAAATCGGGTGTTTCCTGCCCTGATACTGCCCACGACACGATCACCTGGTCGCCATTACGGAAACTTTGCCGGTCAACCAGCCATCTAAGTGCACTGTGGGCTTTTTGAGAAACCTCAGCACTGACTGAAGCTGATTGAATTGCAATTTCTTCTTTCACCCCATTTATCACAACATTATTCAATTTGAATCTACCGAGAAAGGTAAATCCGGCTCTGTCATTGGAAGATATAATTTTAGCTCCATCACCACTGCTACGTATTCTTTTCGGATGGTTTAAGGCTATTGCTTTTTTGAGTCCGGTTACCATGCAGATATCTTCAACTGATTCCTGGCTCTCGGAGTAAAGTTGCCAGCTTTTAAAAAGTGACGGATCTTTCCAACACCTTGTTTCATTTTTGCCAGGAATCTCAACCTTCCAGCGAATCAGTAAATCTGCCAAATCATCGCCGGGATTTCCAAACGGTTTACCGGTTCCAATTATGTCAGTGTACAAGGTTCCCTGCTCTAAGTATTTACTGATGGCCTCCACCATTGGATGGTTAAAATCTGAGTTTTCCCATTTTTTAAGTTGCTTGCTATAAGAGTTAAAATATGACTTCTTACCACCTATATAATCTTTTGCACAATATTGGATCTTATCGCATAACGGATGAGGCTCTTCTCCGCTGGTTCTGGAAGAAGATTTCTCAGTGCAGGGAATGATTATCTCCTGGTCATTTTTATTCTCAATCAGTGAAGCATCGATAAAATAGGAATTACCATCAATTCTAACTTCGATATGGGAATTTTGTAAGGTGTGGAATGGTGGCAACAATGGTTTTGGTGGCCTCTTGTTCGGGTTAACTGAACTAAGCGATTCCTCCTTGCCATAGCAGTTTTCGTACGTTTTGTAAAGTTCTTCAATCCAACTCATACCGAGCCGTCCTCCGCCCCGGTTTCTAAAACTAATTCTTCATATTCAGTTTCAACGCTTTTAAAATTTTCCCCTTCGCCGAATGGTTTAGCGACCATAGGTCGTATGAACTTTCTTACTGTGCATCGGTCCGGATGTTCAAACTCAATGATTCCTTTTTTCAAAACTGGTCGCCAGAAACGTGTTACCAGTTCATCCTTCCCTGTTTCATCCGGATAATCAAAACCATGAAACATTAGACCATAGCTGACTTCATCCACTTCATCGTAAGCACCGGTACCTTCCCCAAAAGTGCAAGGCTCTGCGTATCCCTGGCAGTCGCGGGTGCCCAAAAATATATCCTGCCTTCCGCCACGTTCGAGCATACGATGTGCTATTTGAAAGTGCTTACCTTCAATACGGTCTTTGGCCAATTCAGGTCTGTGGATATTCCATTCAAAATGAGCCAATACCTGGTATTCAACGTCAACAAGATAAGTATAGATAGCAAGATCATTTCCTCCGCTCATCCGAAGTGGTTTGGTCCCTTTGGTCTGTGTTCGGACAGATTTCATAACCCTTACCTTATCGATATACCAAATAAGTGTTGGTTTCCAATAAATCGATTTTGCAACTCCCTTCAAAGCTTCATAGGTTGGAATGTGGTACGAACATCGTTCGCCCCCAAGTTTTGTTAGAGGATCGGTAAAAAGGGCATACCGACCCCAAACTTTAAATTGCATACTGTTTTTAGGTGTTTCCATATTTTACGGTATTTGTGAACTTTATTCGTTTACTATTTCGGTGTTCAATCCAAATTCAGGATGATAATAACGGGGATCTGTAAGAACCAATACTCCAATTTCGGGAACTTCTTTTAAAGCCCCTGCATCCAGTAGTTTTTTTATCACATTCGGGAATGCATTCACAGTGTAGCGTTGTGCTCTTTTAAGTAATGCAAACTGTTGTTCTACAGTAAACTGTGAGAATAAATGATCCACTATTCCTTTTCCAGATGCTGCATAAGGCACTACTATGCCACGTGTTGCAGCATCAATAGCTTTAAATGCATCGCCTGCTGCTTTAAATGATTGACGAAAATAAATTCCTGGTTGCTTGCCTTGTGTCCTGCTATATTCTCCAACAGATATACTATTAGTGCTTAAGAGTTCCAATAAGTTGTCATTTCGGCCAACATCAACCGGGTAAGTCATTTCAGCAGCACGGTTATAAAAATAGTATTGAAAATACCGGTCCATAATAACCGGATTAAGAATATCATTTGGTAATACTGACTCTGGCAGTTTCATTTCGTGCAAAATTCGCTCGCTTACTTCTTTCCCAACTTTAATATCACGAAGGGAATCTATGGTTTCATTCGCAGGATTAATAATAAACACTTTACCCATACCTCTCAGTCCATTCCGGTTACAGCGACCAGCTGCCTGGGCAATGGAATCGAGACCGGCAACAAAACGAATTACTGATCCGAAGTCAACATCAACACCAGCTTCAATAAGTTGCGTACTTACACAAATCAGTGGTTCGTGCCCTAATTTTTCCCTTATTTCGGTAAGTTTTGCCATTCGATGAGCAGGGCACATACTCGTGCTGAGATGATAAACGGGATAATCGGTCATTTCTGAACAAGCCTCATAGACAGCCTGGGCATTTTTCTTCGTGTTTACAATTACAAGGCAACTTGAACTATCAGTGGTTTGTTCAATTGCCAACGCGGCGATCTCACCAGTTTCCCAGCCTTGCGGTTTAATCCTGTTGACAACCTCAACCCGTTTTAAAGCTGCAAACAAGGTTTCGATATCAGGTATAATCTCGTTAGTTTTATCAAAACTAATCTTGCCCTTGTTCTCGTTAACATTATTCAATAATGGTTGGGTAGCTGTACACAAAACGACACTGCTGTTGCAATTGTTAGTAAGATAGTTAATGGCATTGCAAAACATGTGAACAGTTTTGATTGGCAATGTCTGAATTTCATCAAAAACGATGACCGAGTTGGCCAGTTGATGCATCCTTCGGGCACTACGTGTCCCGCCACCGAACAACGTCTCCAATAACTGGACACTGGTTGTATAGATGATGGGGGCATCCCAGTTCTCGGAAAGTATTTTGTTTTTCCAATTTTCTATTTCAGGCATCAGGTTCGAGTGATGTTCTAACACGATCTGCCCTTCTTCACTTTTCTTTTTTTCGAGAATTTCACGAACCACCTGAGCGTTTTGGTCGATAATGGATGTGAAAGGAATTACGTAGATGATCCGATCGAGTTTATGTTTCTTTGCATGGTGAAGAGCGAACCGCAAACTTGCCAGCGTTTTGCCGCCTCCTGTAGGAACAGTAAGTGTGAAAACACCGGTTCTATCTGAGGATCTTGATAAACAACTTTCAGATACCATTCTTCGGAGTTCATCAACTTCGTTTTTTCCGGTTTTATCATCAAATTTCTTGAGCTTTTCTTCCAGCCTTTCAATGAGTAATTCCCAGGTGATATATTTCCCATTCTGTCTTGTGATTACATACCTTGGATTTTCAAAATTAGCGGTATCAAGTCGATCTGCATCTATCAGGCAACTATAAAGCATCCGCGCCATCAAGCCGAGCTGAAATTGCGTTTTTATTGATTTTTCTGATTTTTCCCGTTGCGCAATATTCTTTAATCCTTTCAAAACATCTCCCAGGCATTCAGGGTCCTCCATTAAACTATTGAGCTTTACAATAATTTCAGATTCTGCCTTAGATAATACTTCCTCTATATGAGTTTTATCGCCTGATTTGGCCAAACGTCTGTCGAAGTTATTTTCACCTTCAAGCGTTAGGCAATCGATTAACCCAGAATGATGCGATGCTACACAAAGTGCCAATAATTGAGGGGCAATTTGTTCAGACAATTTTTTTTCCTTGACTAAATTCCAAATGTATTGCGCCCCAGCTGTCGAATGGTCTACCTTGCCTTTTAGCCCTTGTGAATCGACATATTCGTCATTATCTTGATTTATTAGCCCGGTGGCCGATCCCAAATAATTTTGAAAGGCATCGCTGTATTTCCCAAAATCATGCAGTATTCCGATTAATTTTCCTGCCCGGGCGAGGCCAATTTTTGAAGCATTATGGGATGCAATATCAGAAACACTTATGATATGGTCTTTAACTGATTGACAAACTTGATCTTCCTTTCTGATATGAGCAATATATTTTTTAGCTTCCATAAAGCATTTACACTATTTAGGTTAATTCAGGTGGCATATACTGGTACTCATAAAGTACCGTTGCATTATATGTAATTCAATATATCATAGTATGGATTGATTTTCTAATTCCCCTCAAAATTCGTTGATTCAACTCCGGAATTCGCGGAGTCACCAAAACATTGTTGGCATTTGTTGATTTTTAATCGGACAAATTGACGAAACCCTTTGTCGCCGATTAACTGAATGTCTTCTGCGATGCCAAGCACGAAGCGACCAGGGCCTTCATATTTCGCAACCGGAGCTTTAAATGCAAACAGGTTTGCGCTGATTAGGGTGATAAATTTCGTTGCTAAAGGGTATTCCTCAGTTAGCAGATTTTTTGCTCTTAGGTTAAGTCTGAATTCAATCTGCTTGTCTAATTCACCGGTATTTCTGAAAATATCGACAGGTAAGGAACGGTGCGAATTTTCGTGTTCCCAGGCAAAAGGAGTTTCAGTAAAATCTTCGATACGACAAATTTTAAACTGTCGGTTCTTTTTCAACCCGGTATCAAAAGCCCACACGAGGTTAAAATCGTCTTTAAATTCAAACGGCTCCACCATCCGGTTTTTCACAGTTTGACTATTCCCAGAAGAATAGTTAATCAGTAATATTTGTTTTTTTGATTGCTGTGCAGTCCGTAATGCCTGAACAATTGCCGACTTTTCTTTATGGATATATGATTCAATAGCTTTGTCCTGATTCAAAAAGGAAACGAGTTTTTGTTTGAGTTTAGCTGAGCGTTCCGGCTTTTCATTCAGCGCATCAATACAACATGAAAGCAGATACGACTCTTCCTCTGAAAAATGAAGTAAATCACTTAGGATGTGATTTTCATTCACCTTGTATTCAATCCGGTATTTACCCTCTTCTTGTTGAAGTTCGAAACCCGTTTCTCTTAATAAATTACAGTACGTGTAAAATGCAGAGCTTTTGATCTCCAGAAAGGTAATGCATTCTTCTTTAGTTTTCGGATAGCTGCCCGATAAAAAAAGGATCAACCGGAGGATCCTGTGTGTTTTGGTTTCGTTAGGCATTTTGAGAATTATTTTTCAAAAATTAAAACAGTAGTATTCGCATACTGTCTGACTAATCTGAATTTTGTCTTTTGCTAATTTTGCAATAATCCACAAAACAGGCGACTACTCGAATAATAGCTTCAGGGAATGATCCTTAATTTATCATTTTGTACTCCTCTTTTATGAATAATTACTCTGATATATTAATCCTTTTACAAATTCTAAGAGCAAATCTCAAATACAACTTTTGTAATTCAGCGAATATATTCAAAATGAAACATATTATGACAATATTTCTAATTTTTTGACATGTTGTTTAACATGCTTGTGTATTGCATTCTCAAAGAAACAGGGAGAAGCTCTCACACTAGTAGAGAAGTCGTGAACACAAAAAAACCTTGTAAACAAGGCTTTTTTGTATTTTAGAAATGAATATCTTCTCCTTCTTTACCTTTATGTTCCAATTCCCTTTTGGATTTCTTTGCCTTTCTGGAAGCTTTTTTGATTCTCTTTCAGCTTCTTCAGTTTCTTCCTTTTTGGAAACATAAAGGGTGTAGTCGCGACAGTAATTATCGGCTTGTTCATTTTCGCCATCTCAAATATGACGTATTTGACGCCGTCGTATTCGTAACGTAATTTTTCGAGATCTTCCAGGCGACAGGCAAATTTTGCAACGTTCAGACATTCAACTGAAAAAGCAAAAGTATCGAAACCAGTTACGTTGCATTGGTTGAGAGCTACACATATTTTGAAATCGGAACAGATTTAAGGTATATACAAGAATTATCATGTCATAAGAGTTCAAAAACGACCGAGATTTGTACTCATGTCACAGAAAAAAGTTTACAGAAAATAAAGTCTCCTTTCGATTATTTGTAAAGTATAAACATTATTTTTACAAGATAAGTCTGACCCCTGTCAGGGGTATATACAAGTTGTGCACCATTATAGAAACTGTCATAAGAACGAACTTAACTCAAAAAACAGATCATGAAAATCAAAATTGTTTATTATTTTATTCTTGCAATTATTTTAACAAGTTGTGGCAATGGACCTTTAAAAACTGAACTGCCAGGGATCCAAAAAATAACGCTGCAACTAAATGGGAAAAAATATGATGAACTATATTTAAAAGCGATGTTGCCTGTTCCCAGTCATTTTTTGAATGTTAAGATTTTTGCAGGACAATCTGAAGACGGTCACACATGGACATTTACTATTCCTGATTCTATCAACAAAATGGTTGATAACTACAGCATACTAACACAACCTTTTGATTTTAAAACAAATACATCCTATACGATCAAGTTCGCTGGTTTATCCAAAAATGAGCAATTCTTTTCCTACATATATGATGAAAAAAATCCAATTCTTGAAGCTACCTATACTGAAACAAACCAAGTTAAAGGAGTACCCGGACAAGGATACTTTATTTCAGTGAACGACACTTTTTCCAGTGATGGACCCTCCTTATCGAGGGATATATTCAGTGTTAATTTTAAGGCGAAAGATACTGAAATGGAATTAAGTATGAAATTTCGCGAGTTCCCTTTTATCGATATGGATCATTATGATATATCAATTGCAAAAAAGGACTCAATTTCCAAACTATACCCCAATTCAAAATATCTGATGAGTAGGTTTTATTGGATGCGTAGCTCCTTTAAAAATATGGATGATGCCAAAAAGATTTATGCCAACTTTTCAAAAGAAAATAAGTCTACCTGGTTTGGCGAAGAAAGTGGCAACTTCATCGCTAATTATAAAAAACTGTATTCATCAGGATTTGAAAATGTATTATTAAAAAATTCAGATACTGAAATATCGGAGCCAATCATAAGGGATTCAACAAAATTCACATTAGTAATCTTTTCGGCATCATGGTGCAGCCCTTGCCATAAAATTATTCCAGAACTCATGGATGTTTATAAAGACTTGAACGGGAAATTGGAGATGGTATACATTTCGTTAGATCAGAGTAAAACAGTGAATGATTGGAAGAAATTAATAAAAGAAAAAAGCATTCCCTGGAGAAGTCTTTTAACTGTCGGTCGTGTGAAAGAAATTGAAGACAAATACGATGCAGGTTCAATACCTCATATGCTGCTTGTTTATCCCGACAAATCAGTGAAAAAGATTGACATAAGAGATATAGACGATAAAAAAATGCTTTACCAATTAGTTAAAAACGAAAAGTAATATGTCGTGACACCTTCTGCTTTAGTGCGAATATTAACAGTGCACAACATAAGCTACCCTCAAATGCGGCGGCAATGGTTTTCGGTGAATAACTTTCTGCTCAAGCAGATTATCGGTTTGACAGGAAATTGCCCGCAATCCGCCCCTGCGTGTAGCTTCAAATGTTAGCGGCAGGTTAATGTAGCACTTGTTCATATGAATTCACATGCTAATAAGACATGAATCTAAAAGGAAGAATAGACTTTAGAGTTGCAA
>Ga0209100_1002127_pt1 | contig 12724 bp, 11 predicted proteins | sample lystaG_FD_185480 | JGI IMG/M metagenome (GOLD analysis project Ga0209100, IMG submission 185480) | Glacier valley bacterial and archeal communities from Borup Fiord, Nunavut, Canada, to study Microbial Dark Matter (Phase II) -... | ecosystem: Environmental > Aquatic > Freshwater > Ice > Glacier ...
TTCCTACCATCAAACAGGTGATTGAAAATGGTGGTGCAGCCATTATCATGTCGCATCTTGGCCGTCCTAAAAAAGGACCTGAAGATAAGTTTTCGATGAGGCATCTTGTTCCTCACCTTTCGGAACTACTTGGTGGAATTGAAGTTAAAATTGCTCCTGATTGTATTGGTGAAGCGACCATGAAAATGGCCAACGCACTAAAACCTGGTGAAGTACTTGTACTTGAAAACCTTCGTTTTCACCCCGAAGAAGAGGGTGGTGATGTTGCATTCGCGAAACAGTTGTCCGAACTTGGCGATTGCTGGATCAATGATGCTTTCGGAACTGCTCACCGTGCTCATGCTTCAACAGCAGTGATCGCGCAGTTCTTCCCTAATGATAAATTATTCGGTTATCTTGTTGATAGCGAGGTTAAGAGTTTGGATAAAGTACTTAAGGCACCAAAACGTCCTTTCACTGCCATCATGGGTGGTTCAAAAGTATCTTCGAAAATTACGATTATCGAAAACCTTCTTAACAGCGTTGATAATTTGATTATTGGAGGTGGCATGACTTACACATTTGTGAAGGCACAAGGTGGTAAGATTGGTGGCTCGCTTTGCGAAGATGACTTTATGCCGATGGCACTTGATATTCTGAAGAAAGCTGAACAAAAAGGGGTTAAAATCATTTTGGCTGTTGACGTAATTGAGGCAGATGCATTTGCCGAAACTGCCAATACGCGGGTTGTTCCTTCTAATGAAATTGAGGATGGCTGGTCAGGTCTTGATGTCGGACCAAAGACGATTGAAATGTTCAAGAAAGTGATCAGTGAATCAAAAACGATTCTGTGGAATGGTCCTGTTGGCGTTTTTGAAATGGATAAATTTGCCATTGGAACAAAAGCAATTGGCGATGCCATTGTTGAAGCAACCAGCAAAGGTGCATTCTCATTGGTTGGCGGTGGCGACTCAGTTGCTGCTGTCAATAAATTTGGGATCGCCGACAAAGTATCCTACATTTCAACGGCTGGTGGTGCCATGCTCGAATACCTCGAAGGTCGTGTTCTCCCCGGGATCGCTGCTGTTTTGGAATAGTCGCATCGTTTGAACAAATAAAACTCTGATTTTCCAGGTCGGGCCGAGTTGGAAAAATCGGAGATGCAATATAAATAAAGCCCGGGCTATTGAAGTCCGGGCTTTTTACAACTGAATGAAATGCAAAGTATCGTTGTATCGAATGAAATATTGCTTGAGAGGCTTCATCCTAATGATGCTCCAACGCTGTTTAATGCAATTGATCAAAATCGCTCTCATCTGGGGAAATGGTTGCCTTTTGTGGACTATACCCACGAAGTGAAAGATAGCGAAACATTTATCCAAAAAATTGTTTCTAACCGTGAAGAGACACGAAATGAGGTTTACACCATTTGGTTTAAAGGAAATTTTGCCGGGACAATTGGCTTTCATAACACCGACAGGGTCAACGAAAAGACGGAGATCGGTTATTGGCTGATCAAAGATATGACCGGTCATGGAATTGTTCACCAATCATGCCAGACTCTGATCGGACTTGCTTTTGAGAAAATGGGAATGAACCGGATTACGATCCGGTGTGCAATCGGCAACAGTGCCAGCGAGAACGTTGCCTTGCGGTTAGGTTTTAGTTTCGAAGGGATCGAACGAAGCGGAGAACGCTACCACGATCTTTTTTTCGATTTAAAAGTCTTTAGCTTTTTGAAAAGTCAGTATGTTTCTAACTAAATGAATATGTTGTGTTTATTAGCATTTAAAGTGTGATAGCTATTTTTAACCCGAATTGGCTTCATAAAGTAGAATTTTCAAGTTTGTACTGTGTAATAGTAATAAATTCAAAGTGAAATCGGCTTTTTCTAAAAAAAAAAGGTATCTTAGCTCAGGTGACAGAAACTCTGTCATAGCAGTTTAACCAATAATTTTATTCGCTATGAGAACAAAAATTTGTTTTGTGATTGCGTTTACTTTTTTTGTGCAAATTGTGAGTGCACAAACCTTTGGTATTAAAGGTGGTATTAATTTTGCTAATGTGACTATTTCCGGTGGAGGAATAAACATTTCGCCAAAATCAATTACCTCATTTCATGTCGGGCCGGTAGCTGACTTTGTAGTGCAGGAAAGTCTACATTTTAACACCGGGCTACTTTTTTCTGTGAAAGGATTTAAAATGGAGATGGATTTTTTTGAAACTACTGCTGAGGTGACCGAAAAAGTAAACTATCTGGAAGTCCCTTTAAATTTAGCTTACAAGTTTTCAGTCAGTGAGACATCCAATTTTTTTGTGCAGGCAGGACCATATCTTGGGTATGCGTTGAATGGAAAAGCAAAGGGCGGTGGTGAAACTTCGGATATTGAATTTGGAACTGGCAAGATGAAAAGATTAGATTTTGGAGTTGGATTCGGAGCTGGTCTGGAGTTCGGTTCTATCGTTACCAGTTTAAATTATCAGCTTGGTCTTACAAATTTGGTTGATGATCAGACTACTAAGATGAAAAATAAAGTATTCCAAATTTCTGTTGCTTATATGTTTGGAGCAAAGAAGTAACAACCTCTTTTATTCTATTATAAGATTGTATTTATCCAATAATCCGGGAAGTCCATTTCTCGAGAATTTAGCCTTTTTGATCCGGTTGATCGTTGGGTCGATGGAAAAATGATAGGACGTGCGGAAATCGGCTTTTTCTAAGATCGTCCGGTCAAATATTGCTCTTTCGAGGTCGCAATTATCGAAAACGGAATTGGTTAAGTCTGCTTCCGTAAAGTCAATCTCCTGAAGGTTACTACTTTTAAATTTAGTTCCTTTCAATTTAAGCTTGTAGAATGATGCCAGGTTTAAAAGGCAATTTTCAAAATAAACAGACAAGAGAAAATTATTGCATTCATTGAAGTTCAAACCTAAAAGTTTGCAATTGAAGAACTTCACTGTTTTAAAAGCTGTGTTTTTGATTTTTGTCATACTTAAATTGCAATGATCAAATTCGCAGTCAATAAATGTAATATTTGATATGTCTGAATTTGAGAAATCGCAACTTCTAAATTTACAGTTTTCATATTCAGCTTTAGTAAGTCCTGTTTCGGAAAAATTGTCTTTTTCGAAGACTTTATTTTCAATAATTATCTCTGCCATTATCCGTTTTTTAAGAGCACCTTTTTTGAATCGCCAAATTTAATTAAAGTATTTTGTAACTTATCATCTTTTACAACGTAGTCGATATCCATTCAAAGGCTTTTAAAGCTGGTGAGAGCCTTCTTTAATTTATTCATCAGCTATACCTCTAAAATATAATAGCATGATTGAAATGTTTGGAAAATTAGGAATGGGATGGTTGCCTGACTATCCGGATTTTCGTGACTTCACAGTTGAACATGATGCTGTAAATGGCATGCTTGCTAAAGTAGGTGCTGGAAAACCTTTAAAGGCGGGTCTGCCTGCTACTACAGACTTAAGGCCATGGTGTCCACCGATTGAAAACCAGGGTTCGCTTGGTTCGTGCACCGCAAATGCTGGTGTTGCTATGGTAGAGTATTTTGAGAGAAAAGCTTTTGGAAAACATGTGGATGCTTCCCGGCTTTTCCTATATAAGGCAACTCGCAACATGTTGCACTGGACAGGAGATACAGGAGCTTTTCTACGCTCAACAATGGGCGCATTGGCGCTTTTCGGAGTTCCTCCCGAGGAATATTGGCCTTATATCGTAGCTGATTATGAAAAAGAACCTTCAGCTTTCTGTTATGCATTTGCTCAGAATTACCAGTCGATTAGTTACTACCGCCTGGATCCATCGGGAACTTCCACCACTAATTTATTGAGTCAAATCAAGACGAACCTTGCCGGTTATCTCCCTTCAATGTTCGGATTTACAGTCTATAATTCATACACGCAGGCCGGGACAACTGGAAAACTACCCTTTCCAACAAAGGGAGAAAAGATAGTTGGCGGTCATGCGATCGTTGCAGTGGGTTATGACGACAATATGAAGATTAAAAATGCCAATCCGGGAGCTGTAGAAACAAAGGGCGCATTGCTGATCCGGAATTCATGGGGTACCGGATGGGGAATGGCCGGCTATGGATGGCTGCCATATGAATACGTGTTAAAAGGCTTGGCTACCGACTGGTGGTCACTGATAAAAGGTGAATGGGTTGATACCGGAGCTTTCAAAGCGTAAGAATACATCAAATTACTGGAAAGGACTTTATACAAGGTATTATGCCTTTTATAAAGTCTCTTTTTTTTGTCAATTATTTCTAACCAATTATTGCTATTCTATCGTTATAATTGCTATTTCTTTTCCCATTTTACGGATACAATGATTTCATTTCTTCTGCCAACCAATTGGAATGGAGGATTGTAACCTAATAATCGAAAATTCCCGTAGTATACGATCCCTTTTGTTATAAGCAGATTCTTTAATTTTTCTGAATACTTTTTAATGTCTTTGTCCGAAGCAAAGCCTCCAAATCTGATGGCCGCTACATATTCATCAGATGTTTTATGGACAATTACTTTAGCATCGTTGGGTTTTGGAAGATTATCAAGATTGTAATCATTGGGCATCACAAAGCTCATTTCGGAGACGGAGTCATTGATATCCATTTGAACGGGTGAAGTCATTGAGATTTTAGTTCCAGTTTCATTCCCTCCGAAAATATAACCCGCCAGCTTTCTGAATCCCGGACCTGCCAACTCTTTGTAGGTTTTCGCTTCAGAATAGACAGTTGCAAGTGTTGCCGAAGGATAAAACCGTATTTCGAACTCCTTATCGGGAAAAACCACTGTGTATTTTTGTTCTTCCGCTTTTTCAGTCGACATAATTGTAAATGATTGTAAAATAATGAATAGACCTGCAATTACGGAAATCGTTATTATTAAAATTTTCATTCGATTTGAATATTAATTAATCTAAACAAAACGCTTTGGATTGCAAATTGTTCATGTTTAGGGAATATAGATTCAACAAAAAAACTAATTGATCGTTTATGTGGCTCAATGATATGTAAATCCGATCATCAATCGGGAAGGAAGCCCCCGATTTCAATCACTTCACCTGGTTCGCGGCGCGAAGTTAGTACTAAATGAAATCGGTCTTCAAGATGTTTAAGCGCATCGTATGCAATTTGGGGTGTATTATTTTCACCCGACAAGTGGCTTAGGAGCACCCATTTTAAATCAGGACCTGCATGTTCTGTTAATAAATTCACAGCCTGTAAATTCGAAAGATGTCCTACATCCGAAGCGACCCGTTGCTTTAAATGTTGCGGGTACGGCCCCTCCCAAAGCATTTTCTCGTCGTAATTAGTTTCCAGAAAAAGTGCCTGACAATGTTGCATGTGAGCGATTACATTACCGCACGGCAATCCAATATCTGTAAAGACCCCAACATTTATGCCTTGTAATTCAACTCGAAACGAGGTTGGTTCTTTGGCATCGTGGTTCTTTAAAACGGGATGAATGATGAACGGAATCATCATCAAAGGCTGAATGGGATCGATAAATCTTACCGCATCAGGTTGATTGGTGATATAAAGCGCATGATAGGTTCCTTTGGTCATATAGACAGGAATATCAAGCTTTTTCGAGAGAACACGGGCACCGCAAACATGATCGTTATGCTCGTGGGTTATGAAAATCGCCCTGAGATTACGAGGATCTAGTCCTTTGGCTTTCATTCGGTTCAGAATCTGCTTGCAATTAATACCTGCATCAATCAGTATAGCATCCTCTTTATTCCCAATATAATAGCAATTCCCATTGCTGCCCGAAGCCAATGCACATATCTCAACCATCAAATCTGTTTTAGCCGGCAAATTTAAGATTTAAAAGGATTGGTATTTCGAATTGAATTTTTTAAAAATGCAGTGATGCTTAAAAGTTAAGAATAGGTGAATGCCACGAAGGCTCCAGGACACCAAGCTTCACCAAGTAAAAAATGTAATAATTTTGACTTTGTGAAACTTAGAGCCGTTCTTAATAACTGTATGAATCAACTCAACAAGCACATCCAGGAGATCAAACCTCAAAATGAATACAAGGAGAAATACTATCGCGCACTGATTCAGCAGGCATCGACTGGCCTGGTGGTTTTAAATGAGCATAACGAGATTGAACTGATCAATGAGGTGATCTGCCGCTATGCCGGTATTTCACCTGCGAATCTTTTGAAGATCAAAAATCAGGAGTTTTACGATGTGCTGACACGCATTGAGGCAGGTGATTCTGTAACCTTCAGGAACATCCTGTCGGGATCGGTTCAGTTGCTGCTCTTTCGCGTAACAGCCATCAAAAGCGGTGAGAATACTGTGAAACTGATCTCCGTTCAGCATATCCGGCAGGAACTCGATGAGAAAGAGCTGGAGTCGTATCAGAAACTGATCAGCATTCTCACGCATGAGATTATGAATTCGCTCGCACCGATGATTTCTGTATCGAAAACACTTGTGAACTTTTATACGACGGGTGATGTCCCCGTAAAAACGGATGCAGTGAACGATGCAATGATTTCCACGACCGTTCAGGGATTAAAACTGATTGAGGAACAGGGAAATGGACTGATCAATTTTGTTAACAGCTACCGCCGGTTAACGAAAATACCTGCACCTGTATTTCAACGTTTTGCTGTTGATGATTGGCTCGAACAACTCACGATCCTATTCGCTGAACGTTTAAAATCAGAAGAAATAGAACTTATAATAGTTGTTGAAAAAACGCTTGCCGAAATCTATGCCGATAAAAATCTGATTAACCAGGTGGTTGTTAATCTGATCAGCAATGCCATCGACGCGTTGCTGCAAATCGAAGAACATCGTAAAATTACGATTGAACTGTCCGCGAACCGGGATAACAGGGTAATTATTAAGATTTCCAATAATGGACCTTCCATCCCTGAAGACATTCAGGAGAAGATCTTTATCCCGTTTTACACGACCAAGGAGAATGGATCGGGAATTGGATTAAGCCTTTCGCGGCAGATTATGCGGTCGCTCAAAGGATCAATCAGCCTGGTGTCCAATGAACAGGAAGATACGGTTTTTATACTGGAGATATAAGAGTAAAGAATTGCAAATCACCCAATATGCGTCAGGTTTCGCCCCAGCAATAAGGCGATCAGTTGTTCGCGGTAGGCCTCCGACACCAATAGTTTGTGTTTGCCGATAATTGCCATATTCCCTTCGATATGGTCGATCCTTTGAAGATTGATAATAATTGAGCGGTGTATTTTCTGAAATGAATGATCTTTCAGTTTCTCTTCCCAGCTTTTGAGCGTTTCGTGTGTAATCAGCTTTTTATCCGTGCAGCCGACGGTCGTATAATCGCCGCAAGCTTCAACATATAGGAGATCATCCAGATCGATCTGGTAGATGCGTTTGTCGGCTTTGACCGTGATTTTTCGGGATAAAGTATTCGCAGTTTTTGGTATTAAACGTTCTTTCGCTTTATTCAACGATTTGTAAAAACGCTCGAACGAGAACGGTTTTAACAAATAATCAACGACTTCAAGATCGAATCCATCCACGGCATATTGGGGATAGGCGGTGGTGATGATTACCAATGGCGGTTTGATAAGTGAGCGTAAAAAACTGATGCCCGACATTCCCGGAAGGTTCACGTCCAGGAATATAAGATCGACCTTGTTTTTATCCAGGTAAGTTTGTGCTGAGAAAGGATCTTCAAACGAACCACACCACGCGAGATCGTGGCATTGCGAAATGTTGCGTTGCAGGATTTCACGCGCGGCAGGTTCATCTTCGATTACAATACATTTTATTGTCATGGCAATTAGTCTAAATCGATCTTCAAATCAACGCTGAACAGCTCCTCGTTTTCCGTAAACGTCAGTTTGTGTTTATCCGGATACAACAAATTTAATCTTTTTTCAACGTTTTTAATCCCGATACCACCTTGCTCCGGATTTACCACATTTTCGCGTCGCGCAACCGGGTTTTTGGTGCTGAAGCGGAGTTGATGGCCGGAATATTGAATGTCGATCTGAATGATTCCCTTGCTTTTCCCGATTCCGTGTTTGAAACAGTTCTCTGCAAGCGGAAGTAGTAGCAAAGGAGCAATGATTGCGCCTTTAAATTCCCCTTCAATGTTGAGAATGACTTCTGTAATATCCTGGTTGATCCTTTCCCTTTGCAGTCCCACGTATGTTTTAATGATTTCAGTCTCTTTCTCAAGTTCTATTTTATCACTTGAGGTGTCGTATAAAACATACCTTAGAAAGTCAGACAGTTGCAGGATCACATCTTTCGTTCGGACATCTCCTTTTAACGCGAGTGAATAGATTGTATTGAGGTTGTTGAACAGAAAATGAGGATTGATCTGCGCTTTCAGGGCCGACAATTCATGCTGAACTTTTTCGCGGTTTTCAATCAGCATCTGCCAATACTGCCATAACAGGAAAGCAATTGTTGTGATTGCAAGGTAGCCGGTCATTATCAGGATCAATTCCCATATCTTGAACCAGGAGATGTAGAAAAGTTGCGGAAGAATCAGGTCGATAAAAAAGTCGAATAATACAAAGTTCATCACGCCTGCAGAAGCGGCAAGACAAGCGGCAGAAATCAGGTAATCACCAAACTTGCTTTGTGAAAAATAGCGTTTAATCAAAAGATTAATATTGAGATATACGGCCGTTACAATTGTAATATGAAAGATTAAAACGTATAGAAAGTTGTCGAGAAAGTAACCTAAAAACGTGGCTAATACGTTTTGTTGGTCTTTGGAAAAAAATACTGACCAGATACCCCAGGCAATCGCAATCAACGGTGCCGATGTGAGGGCCCATTTTGTCTTTTTGTTGATTGCTTTTACAAACCAGACAAATGGTAATAAAAGGAAGAGAATGATGCTATTGCTGATGCAAAAAACATTCCACCAGGTTATTCCAAATCCGTCCATACTATAGCCTGATTCAATTCCGCGACTGAAAAATGAATTAAATATATTAAAAGAGATGATCCAGAACAATAAGTGCAACGCAACAATTAGTTGTCCTTTATATTTTAGCGTTTTCATGGCGTAGTTAATTTAAACGGTTTAATTCTAATTTGGCTTTCTGGTTCTCCCAGTCAATAAACCTTGATTGATCCCCATACCGGTCGATCATAGAAGTAAGTTCGTTTGATGATGCGGTCAGTACAAATCTTCCGGCCTCCTGTACATATTGGTATTTGACACGCACACGTTTCTTTTCGATCATCTCCTTCATGCAGTCAGCACCAAGCCATGATATATCTATTTGATTGTTGTTAATGGTAACCCGCGCCAGCGTATGAACTTCAAAGAAACTGCCTGATGACAGTTTGCTTTTCAGCAATTCCTCTTTATTGTTGGAGATGAAATCGGCGTATAGACCTTTCTTTACGCGGAACAGCACTACTTTAAACTCGTAATTGGTTGAATCCGATGAACGCGTTAATTTGACATTGTAGTAATGTTCAGGCTTATAAGTGGTTGAGTCGATTCCGTGTTTGTCTTTTACCACCCATTTCGAGATCGCCCGCTTAATAGTCCACGTTGAGGTGGTATCGGCAAGACCCCAAATCTCCGAATCGTTTGATGAGCCTGAATCTTTGGTTGCTTTAACAGCTTTTGCAAGCCAGGAACCTTCAATCCGTGATTCGAGTAAGATGTTCTTTTCGGTGTAGAACGGATCGAGCGAACAGATCATGTAATAATTGTCGCATCCGATGAGGAGCAACAACAGACCTGAGATGAGCAGTAGCTTTTTTCGTTTCATGGCATATCATTTTATTATTACGGGAACGAAGATATACCGATGAATGACTGCGCCCTAATTATTTCGATGAGATGGCATGAAATTTCGACGAAGAAGGTTTTGCGGAGGTTTACGAGTTAATAGATGATGATGATTTCAACCCGATTGATTGTGCAATTCAAAATGCAAAGTTGCAGAAATGAAAAAAGCCGGTCGTTACGGAACCGGCTTTTTGAGATGTATGGATAAGTTGTTATTTCACCACAATATTGATAATCTTATTAGGCACGATAATTACTTTTGCAATCGTTTTCCCTTCAATCCACTTGTTGGTATGCTCGTCGGCAAGAACCGCTTTTTCGATGTCACTTGTTGGTAAATCGATGGCTAGGGTAATTTTAAACCGTGCCTTTCCGTTGAATGAAACAGGATATTCAAAAATATCTTCAGCAAGATAGGATTCCTCGAATACTGGCCATGGATGAAAGCTCAATACCGACTTATTACCATAAAGTTCCCATAATTCTTCCGCGAGATGGGGTGCGAATGGAGCCAACAACTGGAAGAAAGTTACAGCCGTTTCGTGATTTACCTTACCAACTTTGTAACAATGGTTTGTAAAAACCATCATCTGCGAGATAGCGGTGTTAAATTTCATATCGCGGATATCGTCACTTACTTTGCGGATCGTCTGATGAAGAATCTTCAACGTCTCTTTTGACTCTTCTCCTTCGGTACTATTATTCATTTCTCCAAAGAAGGCAACAACCCGGCGCAGGAAGTTATAAACCCCCTTCACCCCGTTTTCGGTCCATGGTTTTGTCGCATCGAGTGGCCCGATAAACATTTCAAAAAGGCGCAATGCATCAGCACCATAGTTAACAACGACGTCATCGGGGTTCACCACGTTCTTAAGCGACTTCGACATCTTGGCAACAATCTGTTTGAGCTCTTCGCCTGTTACAGTGCTGAAATACTTTCCATCGCGATCCTCTACCTGGTCAGAAGGGACTTTGGATCCGGAGGCTGTTTCGTAGGCGAAAGCAAGGATCATTCCCTGGTTGAATAACTTCTGGAATGGCTCACTTGTTGAGACGATACCTAAATCGAAGAGTACTTTGTGCCAGAATCGGCTGTAAAGTAAGTGTAGAACAGCATGTTCTGCACCACCAACATATAGGTCGACTGGCATCCAGTAGTTTTCGGCAGCTTTGCTGAAAGGTGCTTCATCGTTTTTAGGATCGGTAAACCGGAGGTAGTACCAGCACGAACCTGCCCATTGAGGCATGGTATTGGTTTCGCGACGACCTTTTCTTCCGTTTTTATCGGTTACAATCAGCCAGTCTCCAGCATTCGAGAGTGGTGATTCGCCTGATTCTCCTGGTAAATATTTTTCAACGACAGGTAGTGGTAGTGGCAATTCGTCATCATTCAATACGCTAACTTCACCATCTTCCCAATGAATCACAGGGAACGGCTCGCCCCAATACCTTTGACGGCTGAATAACCAATCGCGCAGTTTATAATTGATGGTAGGTTCACCAAGCCCGTTTGATTCAAGCCAGCTTGTTACCGTTTTGATACCCTCTTCTTTCGAAAGGCCGTTAATATCAATTCCGATTGCCGCATTCGAAGAGTTGATGTAAGCGCCATCTTCTGTCCAGCAGGCTTCACCGGCCAGCACCTTTGCACGTATCTCTTCAGAAGCTTTTCCGGGATCAAGGATGCAAATGATTGGTATATTAAATGTCTGGGCAAATTCGAAGTCACGAGTATCGTGCGCCGGAACTGCCATGATGGCACCTGTTCCATATCCCATTAAAACATAATCGGCCACCCATATCTGGATCTTCGCGTTGTTGATGGGATTAATTGCATAACGACCTGTGAAAACGCCGGTTTTACCTTTTGCAAGATCAGTTCTGTCAAGATCACTTTTTAAGGCTGCATTCCTGATATAATCTTTAACCGCATCCCGTTGTTCGGGAGTCGTTATCTCGTTTACCAACTCATGTTCAGGTGCCAGCACCATATAAGTTGCACCGAATAAGGTATCCGGACGAGTTGTATAAACCCGTAATTTTTTATCGGTTCCATCAATCGCAAAATCGACCTCAGCTCCGGTTGACCGGCCAATCCAGTTCCGTTGCATATCCTTGACACCGGCAGGCCAGTCGAGCTGATCCAACCCTTCAAGCAAACGTTCTGCATAGTGCGGAATGCGCAACATCCATTGCTTCAGGTATCGGCGCTCCACTTCCTTCGTACCGCATTTTTCGTGCGAACCATCGTTTAACACTTCTTCGTTGGCACAAACCGTTTTGCAGGTACGGCAATACCAGACCTGTGCATTATCGTAATAGGCGAGACGTTTACCCGAAATATACTTTTGAACTTCGGTTTCACCTTGTTTTTTAATATCTTCCGGAATCGGAAGTTCACTGATTAACCGACCTTTGTTTTGTTCTTTATCGAACCATGTATTGAACAGGCGGGTAAAAATCCACTGCGTCCATTTAAAATATTTTGGGTCTGTTGTGTTGATTTCACGTTCCCAGTCGTAACTCAAACCTAACGACTGAATCTGCCGGCGAAAGGTGTCACAGTTCTTTTGCGTTGTGATCGCAGGATGAGTTCCCGTCTGGATAGCGTATTGTTCTGCGGGCAATCCGAAAGCATCCCAGCCCATTGGATGAAGTACATTGAAACCATTGGCCCGTTTGTAACGGCATATAATATCGGTTGCGGTATATCCTTCGGGATGGCCAACGTGTAAGCCGGCACCGGAAGGGTAGGGGAACATATCGAGACAATAGAATTTTGGTTTTGAAAGGTCTATCTCCGATTTAAATGTCTTGTTATCGGCCCAGTATTGTTGCCATTTCTTTTCAATATCTTTGAAATTGTAATCCATCAGTTTTGAGCGTATTCGTTCATTTTCAATTAAGCTGCGAAATTAATGCTTTATTCGCTTGCTTCCCTGGCAAA
>Ga0209100_1002128_pt1 | contig 12723 bp, 10 predicted proteins | sample lystaG_FD_185480 | JGI IMG/M metagenome (GOLD analysis project Ga0209100, IMG submission 185480) | Glacier valley bacterial and archeal communities from Borup Fiord, Nunavut, Canada, to study Microbial Dark Matter (Phase II) -... | ecosystem: Environmental > Aquatic > Freshwater > Ice > Glacier ...
GTGGTAATGGCACACCAAGACGATGATCAGTAGCCGGGCTGAGAGGCTGAACGGCCACATTGGGACTGAGATACGGCCCAAACTCCTACGGGAGGCAGCAGTTGGGAATATTGGACAATGGACGAAAGTCTGATCCAGTGACGCCGCGTGAAGGAAGAAGGTCTTCGGATTGTAAACTTATTTTATCAGGGAAGAAACAAATGACAGTACCTGAAGAAGAAGGACCGGCAAACTACGTGCCAGCAGCCGCGGTAATACGTAGGGTCCAAGCGTTATCCGGATTTACTGGGTGTAAAGGGCGAGTAGACGGCGCTACAAGTCAGATGTGAAATCTTGGGGCTCAACCTCAAGACTGCATCTGAAACTGTAGTGCTAGAGTGCAGGAGAGGTAAGTGGAATTCCTAGTGTAGCGGTGAAATGCGTAGATATTAGGAGGAACACCAGTGGCGAAGGCGACTTACTGGACTGTAACTGACGTTGAGGCGCGAAAGTGTGGGGAGCAAACAGGATTAGATACCCTGGTAGTCCACACTGTAAACGATGGATACTAGGTGTGGGCACTAACGTGTCCGTGCCGGCGCAAACGCAATAAGTATCCCACCTGGGGAGTACGACCGCAAGGTTGAAACTCAAAGAAATTGACGGGGGCCCGCACAAGCAGTGGAGTATGTGGTTTAATTCGACGCAACGCGAAGAACCTTACCAAGGCTTGACATACATTTGAATACATGGGAAACCATGTAGTCCTTCGGGACAAATGAACAGGTGATGCATGGTTGTCGTCAGCTCGTGTCGTGAGATGTTGGGTTAAGTCCCGCAACGAGCGCAACCCTCGTGATTAGTTGCTGCGAAAAGCAGAACTCTAATCAGACTGCCGTAGTTAATACGGAGGAAGGTGAGGATGACGTCAAATCATCATGTCCCTTATGTCTTGGGCTACACACGTACTACAATGACTACTACAGAGAGAAGCAAGACCGCGAGGTGGAGCAAAACTGATAAAAGTAGTCCTAGTTCGGATTGCAGGCTGAAACTCGCCTGCATGAAGCTGGAATTGCTAGTAATCACAGGTCAGCATACTGTGGTGAATACGTTCCCGGGCCTTGTACACACCGCCCGTCACACCATGAGAGTTGAGAATACCCGAAGCCCATGTAACAGTGGTCGAAGGTAGGCTTGATGATTAGGGTGAAGTCGTAACAAGGTAGCCGTATCGGAAGGTGCGGCTGGATCACCTCCTTTCTAAGGAGATTTAGCATGGTTTTAACAAGTATTGTTTATTTTTGAATGTGTTAAAAGTTGGGGATGTAGCTCAGTTGGCTAGAGCATCTGCCTTGCACGCAGAGGGTCGCGAGTTCGATTCTTGTCATCTCCACCATCTATTAAAAGATATTAGAATTTATTCTAGTATTATATAAATAGTAAACATATTCAGTAGCACATTGAAAAATATATAATGTAAAAGTAACACAGCAAAAAATTAGTAATACAAGCATGAAAATTCTTGAATAAAAAAATATATTTGTAAATATAATTTAGGTTAAGCTAGTAAGAGCGTAGGGTGAATGCCTAGGTACCAAGAGTCTAAGAAAGACGTGATAAGCTGCGATAAGCCATGGGGAGAAGCAAATATTCCGTGATCCATGGATTTCTGAATGGGGCAACCTGCTAAAGTTAAATATTTTAGCATCTATACACGAATACATACTGTATAGAAGAGATACGAGGGGAACTGAAACATCTAAGTACCCTCAGGAGAATAAAGAGAAATCGATTCCGAAAGTAGTGGCGAGCGAAATCGGAAAAGCCCAAACCGAAGGTAGAAATACCTTCGGGGTTGCGGACTACAATATGTTACTTAGAGTCATAGCAGAAATGTTTTGGGAAAGCATACCAGAGACGGTGAAAGTCCAGTAAGCGAAATGACGATAAGGACTAGTAGAATCCAGAGTACGACAAGACACGAGAAATCTTGCCGGAAACAGGCCGGACCACCGGCCAAGGCTAAATACTCCTTGGTAACCAATAGTGAAGAAGTACCGTGAGGGAAAGTTGAAAAGAACCCCGTGAGGGGAGTGAAATAGAACCTGAAACCCTATGTTTACAAGCAGATAAAGAGCGTTAAGGCTCGATATCGTACTTTTTGTAGAACGGTCCGGCGAGTTATGTGTATGATGCGAGGTTAAGTACTTAAGGTACGCAGCCGAAGGGAAACCGAGTGTGAATAGCGCGAAAATAATAGTATCATGCAATAGACCCGAAACCGAGTGACCTATCCATGTGCAGGTTGAAACTTGAGTAAAATCAAGTGGAGGACCGAACCAGTAAACGTTGAAAAGTTTTTGGATGACATGTGGATAGCGGAGAAATTCCAATCGAACTCGGAGATAGCTGGTTCTCCTCGAAATAGCTTTAGGGCTAGCCTTGTTTAGTAGCGTGTGGAGGTAAAGCACTGAATGTGTGAGGGATCTTACCAGATTACCGATCACTATCAAACTCTGAATGCCATACGTGTAAGAACAGGAGTCAGACAGTGACAGCTAAGTGCCATTGTCAAAAGGGAAAGAGCCCAGACCAACAGCTAAGGTCCCAAAATTATAGTTAAGTGGAAAAGGATGTGGAAATTCCTAGACAACCAGGATGTTGGCTTAGAAGCAGCCATTCATTTAAAGAGTGCGTAATAGCTCACTGGTCGATGTAGGTCCGCGCCGAAAATTACCGGGGCTAAACTATATACCGAAGCTTTGGACTTGATAATTAAGTTATCAATTGGTAGAGGAGCGTTGTGTACACGATGAAGTCATACTGAAAAGAGTGGTGGAGAGTACACAAGTGAGAATGCCGGAATAAGTAGCGAGAGCATAGTGAGAATCTATGCCGCCAAAAACCTAAGGTTTCCTAGGGAAGGTTCGTCCGCCTAGGGTAAGTCGGGACCTAAGATGAGGCCGAAAGGCGTAGTCGATGGATAGCAGGTTAATATTCCTGCACTACCGATATGTATTGAATATGCGGGGACGCATGATGGAAGACTAAACGAGTAAATGGAAAAGTTCGTACCGCAAGGTGGAGTGAAATCAAGTAGCGAAGTAGTTAGAAGTCGTGACAAGAAAAGCCGCATAGGAGCATAAAGGTACTCGTACCGCAAACCGACACAGGTAGGTAGAAAGAGAATTTTCAGGCGAACGGGAGAAGCATTGTTAAGGAACTCGGCAAATTAACCCCGTAACTTCGGGAGAAGGGGTACCAAGAAATTGGTCGCAGTAAAATGGCCCAAGCAACTGTTTAACAAAAACACAGGTCTCTGCAAAATCGAAAGATGATGTATAGGGGCTGACGCCTGCCCAGTGCTGGAAGGTCAAGGGGAAGAGTTAGCATATTTATATGCGAAGCCCTGAACTTAAGCCCCAGTGAACGGCGGCCGTAACTATAACGGTCCTAAGGTAGCGAAATTCCTTGTCAGGTAAGTTCTGACCCGCACGAAAGGCGTAATGATTTGGGCACTGTCTCAACAATGTCCCCGGCGAAATTGTAGTACTAGTGAAGATGCTAGTTACCTGTGATAAGACAGAAAGACCCCATGGAGCTTTACTGTAGCTTGATATTGAGACTAGGTAGAGGATGTACAGAATAGATGGGAGACTATGATCTCAAGGCGCTAGCCTTGAGGGAGTCACCTTTGGGATACCATCCTTCCTTTACTTGGAATCTAACTATCCACCGTTAACCGGTGGTAGGACAGTGTCAGGTGGGCAGTTTGACTGGGGCGGTCGCCTCCTAAAAAGTAACGGAGGCGTTCAAAGGTTAGCTTAACACGGTCAGAAATCGTGTGATAAAGTGCAAAGGCAAAAGCTAGCTTAACTGCAAGACTGACAAGTCGAGCAGATGCGAAAGCAGGACTTAGTGACCCGATGGTTGTGAGTGGAAATGCCAGAGCTCAACGGATAAAAGTTACCCTGGGGATAACAGGCTTATCTCCCCCGAGAGTCCATATCGACGGGGAGGTTTGGCACCTCGATGTCGGCTCATCGCATCCTGGAGCGGTAGTACGTTCCAAGGGTTGGGCTGTTCGCCCATTAAAGCGGTACGCGAGCTGGGTTCAGAACGTCGTGAGACAGTTCGGTCCTTATCTATCACAGGCGTAAGATATTTGCGAGGAGTTGCCCCTAGTACGAGAGGACCGGGGTGAAGGAACCGATGGTGCACCAGTTGTATCACCAGATGCATAGCTGGGTAGCCAAGTTCCGACGGGATAAACGCTGAAAGCATATAAGCGTGAAGCCCACCTCAAGATAAGATATCTCATAACGAAAGTTAGTAAGACCCCTTGAAGACTACAAGGTTGATAGGCTAGAAGTGGAAGTACAGCAATGTATGTAGCGGACTAGTACTAATAGGTCGAGGGCTTGACCAAGAAAATTAGAGAAATTTGATTGCTTGGAACGCTAATTTTTTACGAAAAACTTTTACATTATATATTTTTGAGTGTGTTTATATCAATAACATACTAAACCATTTTGGTGACGATTAAGTAGGGGGTACACCTGTTCCCATGCCGAACACAGCAGTTAAGCCCTACGTTGCAGAAGATACTTAGACCTAACGGTTTCGGGAAAATATGGAGTCGCCAAATTTTTTATATTCCTCAATAGCTCAGTTGGTAGAGCATGCGGCTGTTAACCGCAGGGTCACAGGTTCGAGTCCTGTTTGAGGAGCCAAGAGTAGCACTGTTGTAACGTTTTACGTTTGCTAACTAGTGCTTTTTTTGTATCCATTTTTCTAAATATTTACCACTATATTACAAAAAAGTACTACATAAATGTAAAACATTACCATTATATTGTAAAAAATAGTAATTTAAATTAACAAATTACATAGAAATTCTAAACTATATTTTTGTATTAATATTAACATTTATAAAAATAATTGACAGAAAAATTTAATATGATATACTATATAAAAGTACTATTTAAATTGAAATAATATATGTAAATAAGTTTTATGTAGGAGGTAAAAGGTATGAAAAAAAACGTAAGCAAAATAATAATTTTATTAATTATTATAACTATATTAGTATTATTTTATATATTTAATAATATTAAATATATAAAAATTCAAAGTGTTAATTTAAATGAAGAATTTGTTTTAAAGAAAGGTGAAAAAGCAACTATTATAGACAAAAAAATATATTTAAAAGTAGAAGATTTTATATATTCACCAGCACCAGCAGGTACACAAAGTATTTGGAGTGGATTAGACGTTAAATATGAGTTAAATGTTGATGGAAAATCATTTGAAAACTCATATTATTCTGATTATAATGTCATAATAGTAGAATCAGATTATAAAACATACGCAAAATTTATTATAACAAATAAATAAACATTATAATAAACAAATATATGGCAAATAATAATATGTAAGGAGAAAACTTATGAGATTATGGTCAAAATATCTAATAAAAAATCTTCCAAGTAAGCAATTAATATCTCAATGGAGAGAAATTATGGCTATAATTGGGAGTATAAAGAAAAAAGGATTTCCAAATCATATTTTGGTGAATAAAGTAATGGAATATTCTTTAAATCATTTTTCTAGCTACACTAAAATAGTTACAGATGAAATAATAAAAAGAGGCTACAAATTAAATAAAGAAAAAATTAAATATGTTTATGAATTTTGTGGTGAGCCTAATATATTATTTAGTGATATATATTTAGAATGGCATGATGAAAAATATACTAAAATTTGCTTATATAATATGTATGAAAAATATATATGTGGCGGCATTCCAAAAAAAGAATGGGATTTACTAATTGAAAATTTTAAATATCTTCTAAAATAATAGTATATTGCTATAATGTTTTGAAAAAACATACATAATGAATGTTTTAGATTGCATTAAAAGTTTAATTATAATATAATTAAACTATAATAAAGATTAAACTTATATAGTTATATTTAATAGAAAAAGAGGTAAATTATGAAAAAATTTCTAGTAGTATTTTTAACATGTTTAATAGCAATTTTTGCAACATTTATTTTTACTAGCTATAATATAAATATTGGTACTGTAGCTGATGATATAGGCAAGTTTTCTAATAAAATAATAGGCAAATCGGTTCCTATATATTCAGATGAATTAAAAGTAAATAGATTGCAAATGAAAAATGCAACATATAATTTTAACATGCTAACTGAAAATCAAAAAAAAATGTATTCTGCCGTTGCATATCAAGTAAGAGATTTAAAATCAGTAGTAAGTATTGATAACTATTCTTCTGGTGATATTGATGCAATTTCTGAAGATGCAAAGCAGGTTATGAAAGCTTTTTTTTCTGATCATCCCGAAGTCTTTTATCTTCAATTAACATATAAATTATCTGTTTCAAAAAGTTTAATATATGATAGAATTCAAATAGATTTAGAATATTCAATAAAAAACAAGCAGGAATTAGAAGAAAAATTACAAAACATTGAAAATGTTATTATTTCGTATACAAATAATTTTGATGGCAAAAGTGATTTTGAAAAAGAGTTGTATGTACATAATAGTATTGCAAAAAATGTAAAATATTATAATGATATAACAGAAATTGAAAATGTTCCAGAAGTATATCATACAATCTACGGAGTTTTTATAGAAAAACAAGCAGTTTGTGATGGGTTTGCGAAAGCTATGCAAATTATATTGGATAAAAATGATATTGAAAATATATTTATAACAGGAATGATAAACGAAGTGCCACATGCTTGGAATATGGTTAAATTAGATTCAGAATGGTATCATTTAGATCTAACGTCAGATAAATATGTTAAACAAGAAGATGGAAATACAAAGACAGTTGTACATACCTATTTTAACGTAACTGATAAAACTATACTAAAGTCACATACTATTGATAACAAGGAACTGAATCCAAATGCAAATTCTACTATTTATAATTATTACGTTAAAACTAATAGTTTTATAAATTCTACTCAAAATTTTGAAAGTAGAATAAAGGAAATTGTGCAAAGTCAAAGTGATAATAATTCACTGGAATTTTCTGCTGACATTAATGATGTGCCAACTAAATTACTTAATGTTTTGTATGATATAAATTTTAATAACTATAAAACTAATAGTACTACTGTTAAAATGAAATATTACAACGAATTTAACACATATACTGTTGAAAAACAATAAAAAAAACAACTTGATTTATTAATCAAGTTGTTTGTCTAATTATGTGGCTATGTCTTTTTTGTTTATTATAGTTTACTCTTCTTCGAAATTTTTTAGTTTTCATACTTATATATGTATACCATATATAGCAAGAAAGAAAAGATAATGCAACAAGTGAAAATCCTACAATTAATTGTACAAATTTGTTTGATGTAGAAATCCATCTAGTATATGCTGAAGGTGAATTGTAAATTGAATCTCTTAAAATCATGTTATTTTCATAAACAGAATTTGCTGCATTGATTCCTGTTCCACTAATTCGCCAAGTTTCTGTATTTGAATTTTGCTCACTTATAGAAGCAAGGTCAATACCAATACAAATGGTTTTGAAAGTTAGTGTTATAACCACTATTGAAAGTGCTAAAATAATTATCCGTGCAATTGCATGTTTAGATTTTTTGTTTGTCATATTAATGACCTCCTAAATTTTGTTTTAATATATATATTATATCACACTTTTCATTTAAAGTCAAGTTATGTAAACTAAAAAGTAAATTAATAAAAATAATAACCTAGGTAAATAATAATATAAAGAAAATGATACAATTATTATGTAAATTCAACGTTTTTTATTGACTTTTGCTGATAAATTTAGTATAATATATATGTTATTTTACCTATTAAAGGTGAATATAATAAATAAATAAGGAGGTGAACTTAAAGTGCCTACAATTAGCCAATTAGTTAGAAAAGGAAGAAAAGAGAAAACAGTTAAATCTAAATCTCCAGCATTACAAAGAGGATATAACTCAAGAAAGAAAATTGGAACTGAAATCTCTTCTCCACAAAAAAGAGGTGTTTGTACAGTAGTAAAAACTCAAACTCCTAAAAAACCTAACTCTGCTCTAAGAAAAGTAGCAAGAGTTAGACTAACAAATACAATGGAAGTAACAGCGTATATTCCAGGAATAGGACACAACCTACAAGAACATAGTGTTGTGCTTATAAGAGGAGGAAGGGTAAAAGATTTACCAGGTGTTAGATATCACATTGTTAGAGGCGTATTAGATACAGCTGGTGTTGCAAATAGAACACAATCTAAATCTAAATACGGAGCTAAAATAGCGAAGAAAAAATAATCTTTGATTTAGGTGCTTAAGTTTAAATATATAAGCGCTTACAAAAATTGATATTTTTGAGTACCTTAGAAACTGTATAGTTTCTAAAATCTATGAAAGGGGGAAGAACAGTGCCAAGAAAAGGACATATTACAAAAAGAAATGTTATGCCTGATCCAATTCATAACTCTAAAGTTATTACTAAACTAATAAATAAAGTTATGTGGGATGGCAAAAAAGTAACTGCACAAAAAATAGTATATGGGGCTTTTAATTTAGTAACAGAAAAGACTGGTAGAGAAGCATTAGATGCTTTTGAACAAGCCTTAACAAACATTACTCCAATGCTTGAAGTAAAAGCAAGAAGAGTTGGTGGAGCTACATACCAAGTGCCTATAGAAATTAGAGCAGAAAGAAAGCAAGCACTAGCTATTAGATGGTTAGTTGAATTTGCTAGAAAAAGAAATGAACATAGCATGGAAGAGAAATTAGCAAACGAAATAATGGATGCTATAAATAATCAAGGAGCTGCGTTCAAGAAAAAAGAAGATACACATAGAATGGCAGAAGCTAACAAAGCATTTGCACATTACAGATGGTAGAATCAAATTAGTTAGGAGGAAAATTAAGTATGCCTAGAGAATATCCTCTTGAGAGGACTAGAAATATCGGTATCATGGCACACATTGATGCTGGTAAAACTACAACAACAGAGAGAATCCTATTTTATACTGGAATAACACATAAAATAGGAGAAGTACACGATGGCGGAGCTACTATGGACTGGATGGCACAAGAACAAGAAAGAGGTATAACAATTACTTCTGCAGCAACAACTTGTTTTTGGAAAAACACTAGAATAAATATAATAGATACTCCTGGTCACGTTGACTTTACTATTGAAGTAGAAAGATCCCTTAGAGTTTTAGATGGTTCAGTTACTGTGCTTTGTGCTAAAGGTGGAGTACAACCTCAATCTGAGACTGTATGGAGACAAGCAAATAAGTATAATGTACCAAGAATGGTATTTGTTAATAAAATGGATACAACAGGAGCAGATTTCTTTCATTGTGTAAAACAATTAAGAGAGAGATTACATGCTAATGCGATTCCAATAGCATTACCAGTTGGAAAAGAAGAAAACTTCAGAGGAATTGTTGATTTACTTGAAATGAATGCAAGAATTCATTATAATGAACAAGGAACAGATATTAGAATAGAAGAAATTCCAGAAGATTTAAAAGCAATGGCTGCTAAATACAGATTGGAATTAATTGAAGCTATAGCTGATCAAGATGAAAATATAATGATGAAATACCTTGAAGGTGAAGAAATTTCTATAGAAGAAATCAGAAAAGCAATAAGAAAGGCTACAGTAAGTGGAAAATTAGTTCCAGTTACATGTGGAAGCGCATATAAAAACAAAGGCGTTCAAGAATTACTTGATAATGTTGTAGATTATATGCCAGCTCCTACAGATGTACCTCATATTTCTGGAGTTTTAGAAGATGGAACAGAAGAAGAGAGAGAATCATCAGATAATCAACCTTTTGCTGCTTTAGCATTTAAAATAATGACTGATCCATATGTAGGAAAATTAACATTTTTTAGAGTTTACTCTGGAACATTAGAGAGCGGTTCATACGTTCTAAACTCTAGTAAAGGTAAAAAGGAAAGAATAGGAAGACTTATTCAAATGCATGCAAATGAAAGAAGAGATATAGAGAAAGTTTACGCTGGAGATATAGCTTGTGCAGTTGGATTAAAAGAAGTTACTACAGGAAATACTCTTTGTGATGAAGAGCATCCTATAATACTTGAGTCTATTGAATTTCCTGAACCAGTTATTTCAGTTGCAATTGAACCAAAATCAAAAGTTGATTCAGAAAAAATGGGAGTTGCTTTATTTAAACTTGGAGAAGAAGATCCTTCATTTAGAACTTTTACTAATCAAGAAACTGGTCAAACTATTATAGCAGGTATGGGTGAACTTCACCTAGATATCATCGTTGATAGAATGAGAAGAGAATTTAAAGTAGAAGCAAATGTTGGTAAACCACAAGTTGCATATAAAGAAACAATTAAAAGAGCAGTTAGAGTAGAAGGCAAGTTTATACGTCAATCAGGTGGTCGTGGACAATACGGTCATGTTTGGTTAGAAGTTGAACCTAATGAATCTGGAAAAGGATATGTATTTGAAAATAAAGTTGTTGGTGGATCTATTCCTAAAGAATATATTAAACCGACTGATGAAGGTATTCGTGAAGCTATGAAGGCTGGAATACTTGCTGGATATCCAGTAGTGGATGTTAAAGTAGCTTTAGTTGATGGTTCATATCATGATGTCGATTCATCAGAAATGGCATTTAAAATAGCTGGTTCTATGGCATTTAAAGAAGCTTGCCGTCAAGGTGGAGCATCGTTATTAGAGCCAATAATGAAAGTTGAAATAACAGTTCCAGAAGAATATATGGGAGATGTTATTGGAGACATAAATTCAAGAAGAGGACAAATGGAAGGTATGGTTTCTGAATCAGGAACTCAAATAATAACTTCGTTTGTACCACTTTCTGAAATGTCAGGTTATGCTACTGACTTAAGATCTAAAACACAAGGTAGAGGAGTTTACTCTATGGAACCAAGTCGTTATGAAGAAGTTCCAAAATCTGTTTTAGAATCAATAGTTACTAGTAGAGCAAGAAAAGAAGACTAATTTTATCGTTTTTACACTATTTATATAAATAGTATTGCAAATGATATTAAAACATAGTAAAATAATATAATAAATGTATAATAAATACATTAAAATAAAAATTTAAGGAGGAATTTTAAAATGGCAAAAGCTAAATTTGAAAGAAATAAACCACACGCAAACGTTGGTACTATTGGTCACGTAGATCATGGTAAAACAACACTTACAGCTGCAATAACTAAATTTTGTAGTTTAACAGGAGGAGCAATATTCAAAGCATACGACCAAATCGATGCAGCTCCAGAAGAAAGAGCTAGAGGTATCACTATTTCTACAGCTCACGTAGAATATGAAACAGCAAATAGACATTACGCACACGTTGACTGTCCAGGACATGCAGATTATGTTAAAAATATGATAACAGGAGCTGCACAAATGGATGGAGCAATATTAGTTGTATCTGCAGCTGATGGTCCTATGCCTCAAACAAGAGAGCATATACTACTTGCAAGACAAGTAGGAGTTCCATACATAGTTGTATTTATGAATAAATGCGATATGGTTGATGATCCAGAATTATTAGAATTAGTTGAAATGGATATAAGAGATCTATTAAATAAATATGATTTCCCAGGAGATACTACACCAATAATACAAGGTTCAGCATTAAAAGTATTAGAATCTACATCAAAAGATCCATCAGCTCCAGAATACAAATGTATAGCTGATTTATTAGAAGCTGTTGATTCATTTATACCAACACCTATTAGAGCTACAGACAAACCATTTTTAATGCCAGTTGAGGATGTTTTCACTATCACAGGTAGAGGAACAGTTGCAACAGGAAGAATTGAAAAAGGTACATTAAAAATTGGAGAAGAAGTTGAAATAGTTGGTCTTAGTGATACACCTAAAAAAACAATAGTAACTGGTATAGAAATGTTCAGAAAAGAACTTGCTTCTGCAGATGCTGGCGATAACGCAGGTATATTATTAAGAGGAGTTCAAAGAAGTGATATAGAAAGAGGCCAAGTTATTGCAAAGCCAGGATCTATTCACCCACATACTGAATTCGAAGCTGAAGTTTATATATTAACAAAAGAAGAGGGTGGTAGACATACTCCATTCTTCCAAGGATATAGACCACAGTTCTATTTCAGAACAACTGATGTTACAGGAGTAATTGAATTACCAAAAGAAAAAGAAATGGTAATGCCAGGAGACAACGTAACAATGAAAATAACTCTTATTACACCAATAGCTATAGAAAAAGGTCTAAAATTTGCTATACGTGAAGGTGGAAGAACAGTTGGTTCAGGTTCAGTTTCAAATATAATAAAATAGTATATAGCAGTTAAATGTTATAATAAAAGGGTATTAGTAATTTATTACTGATACCCTTTTTAGACTATATATTAAAAATAAAATATATAATTTCGTGTTTTTTTATATGAATTTTATTAAATTCAAGTCATACTATTGACAAATTGTAATAAATATAGGATAATACTATTATAGTTAGATGGAGGTGCAAATTATGGAAGCAATCTTAGAAAGAGTAAAGGAAGTTATATCTGAGCAATTAGGTATAGAAGATGTTGAGAGTATAACATTAGAAACAACTTTTATAGATGATTTAGGAGCAGACTCTTTAGATATAGTAGAACTTATAATGGCTTTAGAAGAAGAATTCGACATGGAAATACCTGAGGTAGAAGCTGAAAAAATAATATCAGTTGGTGATGTTG
>Ga0209100_1002129_pt1 | contig 12717 bp, 10 predicted proteins | sample lystaG_FD_185480 | JGI IMG/M metagenome (GOLD analysis project Ga0209100, IMG submission 185480) | Glacier valley bacterial and archeal communities from Borup Fiord, Nunavut, Canada, to study Microbial Dark Matter (Phase II) -... | ecosystem: Environmental > Aquatic > Freshwater > Ice > Glacier ...
CACGGGATCGCCGTTTGGATCACGCGCGCCCGGCAGGGCGACCGGCACGCGCCGCGATCTCGGCATCGACGATCGCGCGCAGATTATTGATGTCGTACGAGTGCGCACCGGCCGCATACTTCGCACGCGCGATCGCTTCGTTTTCCGCACGCTTGCGCGCCAGGAGCAGCACGTCCTCGATGCGATGCTGCGAGACGACGCAGCCGCCATCGGTATCGAGCACGACCAGATCGCCGGGCACGATGCGCGAACCGCCGACCACGACCGGCACGTCGAGTTCTCCGACGACTTTTTTGATCGCGCCGCGAACGTTGATCCAATGGGCCCATACGGGTAGTCCCATCGTCGCGAGATCGTCGGCATCGCGAACGGAGGCATCGACGAGCAAGCCCGCCGCACCCGCTTTGATGATCTGCGTGAGCAAGAGATCGCCGACGAGCGCAACGGCGCGCGGCTCCGGCATCGTCAGAACGACGATGTCGCCCCGAACGATCCGCTCGATGCAGGCGTGCACCATCAAGTTGTCATCCTGCGCGCAGCGAACCGTGCGGGCCGGTCCCGCCGCACGGCTTCGGGGGATCAGTTGGTAGAACGGAATGTCGATGAGGCCTTCTTGGCCGGAAGCTTCGTACACGGTTGCCACGCCGAGCTTCGCGAATTCGGCGTAGAGTTCGGGACTGCGCGCGGGAGAAGCGGACACGATCGGGTCCTCCTTGCAGAACTCGCCTACGCGAGCCGATTGCGGGAAATGCGTTCGAGCGATGCAGCCGTCGCCGCAGCGATTGTCGATGGCACGCCAAGCTCGTCGAGAAGAGCCGTTGCGTCCTGCATTTCATGCGCGCGCCGCGTCGCATGCACGAACGTCCCATCGATGACGCGGTCGAGCAGGGCGGCGTCCGCCGCGACGAACGTGCGAGTGATGTCCGCACGCAGCCACTCCTCGACACCGATGGCGCGTGCCGCTTCGAGCGCCTCGCAAACGGCCGCCGACATGCCTTTGAAGAATACCGAACGTGTCAGTTTGCGCGCAGCGGCATCGCCGGGCACGTTGCTTACGATTTCCACGGGTGTGCCGAACGCACGGTAGTGTAGACCGAGCAACTCCGCACCAGGTCCGGCGAGCATCATCGGCACGCGCATACCGAGATTCGGAACCGGGGCCATCATCGCGACATCGACGAACGCTGCGCCGCTTGGTGCAACGATCGCTGCCAGTTCCTTTTTCAGCGCGGGTCCGGCGGTGTTGTGGTCGGCGAAGATCGTGCCGGGGCCGAGCAACGGCCGAGCTTCGCGTGCGACGTCGGCAGCGACGATCGTCCAATTAACCGACATGACGATCGTAGCGCCGCGCACCGCTTCCGCAAAGCTCGCAGCGATCGGGATCTCGCTCAAATCGCCGTGGAGATCAGGATCCCAACCGCGTACGGAAACACCGACGCGGACCAAGTCGCGTGCGAGCAACGCGCCCGCCTCACCCAAACCGAGAACAGCGATCGCGACTGCACCGTTTTGCACGGTACGATTTTCTTGTCCGCCTGACCGATGGCCTCGTCGGAAATGCGGAACAAGAGGGTTCGTTCCGCGTCCGCGGCATTGGGTGTGACGTTATGAGCGAGGAATTGCAAAACGTTCAGGTTGGTATCATCGGCGCGGGTCCCGCCGGTCTGCTCCTCTCGCTGCTCTTAGCGCGTGTCGGCATCACCTCGGTCGTTCTCGAGGCTCGCAGCCGCGACTATTGCGAGGGTCGAATTCGGGCAGGCGTGCTCGAAGCCGGCACGGTCGAACTGCTCGACCGCCTGGGCCTAGGTGAGCGACTCCATCGTGAAGGCATCGTTCACAACGGCGTCGACCTGCGCTTCAACGGCGAAAGCCATCGCATCGATCTTCCCGCACTGACCGGAAAATCGGTCATGGTGTACGGTCAACACGAAGTCGTCAAAGATCTCATCGAAGCACGGATCGCCGCGGGCGACCCGCTCGAGTTCGAGGTTTCGGCGTTGAGCATCGCCGAGGTCACGAGCGCCCGGCCGACGATTTCCTACCGCGATCGCCATGGTAACGCGCGCACGGTCCGGTGCGATTTCATCGCCGGATGCGATGGCTTCCACGGACCCTCACGCCAGGCGATCCCGGCCGACGTTCTGCGCGTGTACGAGCGCGTCTATCCGTACGCGTGGCTCGGCATTCTCTCCGAGAGTCCGGCGATCACGGGCGAATTGATCTACGTCAATCACGAACGCGGCTTTGCACTCTTCAGTCAACGCTCGCATTTGGTGCAGCGCATGTATCTGCAGTGCGCGCAGGATGAGAACATCGAGGCGTGGCCGGACGAGCGGATTTGGGATGAACTACGCGCGCGGGTTGCCGGAAACGACGTTCCCGATCTCGTTTCGGGTCCGATTCTCCAACGCGGCATCACGCCGATGCGCAGTTTCGTTGCCGAGCCGATGCGCTACGGCAATCTGTTCTTGGCCGGCGACTCGGCACATATCGTTCCGCCGACCGGGGCGAAGGGGATGAACCTCGCGATCGCCGACGTGACGATTCTCGCCGAGGCGATGCGCGCGTACTACGCCGATGGGACCGCCCACGAACTGGAAACCTATTCGGAGACGTGTCTGCGCCGCATCTGGAAAGTGGAACGCTTCTCGTGGTGGATGACCGCGATGTTCCACCGCGATGAGAACGACGATGCGTTCGGGCACCGGCTTCAGCAAGCCGAACTCGATTACCTCAGTACGTCCCGTTCCGCGCAGACGGCGTTGGCGGAGAACTACGTCGGCTTGCCGCTGCGCGTGTAAAGGGATCTTCGCGCAGACCGCGTCAACGCAAGCAGGCCCCTCCCTACTCTGAGAAAATCCTGAGAAGAAGTCCATTTGGACCCCTCCCGAGGAGCACGCATGAATCCGATGGTCCGCCTAGCGGTTGTAGCCGCGGCGTTTTTTACTGTCTCCACGGCGGCCGGCGCGACGACCTTCGTCTGCAAACCCGCCGCCATTCAAACCAAAGGCAACTTCGTCACCAAGACGTTCATCGATTTCAACGCCGGAAAATACACGAACAAGGGCAATTTCGGCCCGGTCATCGCAAAAATTTGGGACGGGAACGGCGACTGCGATACGAACGGCAACGACCTTTCAAAGCTGCCACAAATCTCACAAATTCAGCTCATGGCCATGCACTATTACGGTGACGTGATGTCGAGCATCGCGCTTTATCAGGATAAGCAATACAAACCGGCGCGCGTGCACATGGACGATTTTCTCGCCCTTCACGATGTGATCGTCGGCCCGATGAAAGACGGCTTCCCGGCCTCGTTCATGGCGCAAGACAAAGACATCTTGCCGCAGATGAAAACGATCAACGCTCAGCTGATCAAAGCCGGCTTCAAGCCCGCTCATTAGATCTCGAAGAACGAGCAGGACTCCGCGCGTCGCGCGGGGTCCTCTTCGTTTGATGGCAAGCGAACTTCTCTCCGTCAACGTGTCTGCGGTGCGCACCGTGGACGCCGGAAACGAATCGGTTGCGACGGGCATTTTCAAGCAGCCCGTCGCGGGCCGGGTTGCACTGCGCGGCGTGAACCTCGCCGGCGACGAGCAAGCCGATCGCCGGGTTCACGGCGGACCGGATCGCGCCGCATATGCGTATGCCTCCGAAGACTACGCGTGGTGGGAAGCCGAACTCGGCCGCACGCTGACCTTCGGCAAGTTCGGTGAGAATTTTACCGTACGCGGTCTCGACGTGAGTGGCGCACGCATCGGCGAAGAGTGGCAGATCGGAACGGCCGTCGTTCGGGTCACATCGCCGCGCGTGCCCTGTTTCAAACTGGCCTTGGCGATGGACGATCCGCACGTCATCAAACGGTTCGCGCTCGCGCTGCGGCCCGGCGCATATCTGCGTATCATCAGCGAGGGCGCGGTCGCAAGCGGCGATACCATCGCGATCCGTTCGCGACCCGCCCACGATCTCACCATCGCAACGATGGCGCAGATCGTGCTCTTCGAGCGCGAGCGCGCACGCGAATTACTCGTTGCCGACCTCTCGCCGAAGTGGCGCGACTGGGCAAACGAAAGGATCGACGGCTAGCAGGCGCACCTAGCGAACCGCTTCGCCGCGTGACCTAGCGCGGTAAGCGCGATTTGCGAAAACGAGGCGACTTGTGCATCGGCTTGCCTTGCGGGCGGGTGCGCTTCGCGCGTCCGCCGCGCTCGAGCAGCGTGTGCTGGATATCGCTGTCGATCTGTTCGCGGATCGTCGTGATTTCATCGCGATTCGTGTAGACGTCGGGAAAACGCTGCGCGAGCCACAGGTAGAGCGTCGCCAGCCGCGAGCGATCTTCGTACAATAAGAGGCGGTCGCGCGGCGTCTTGCCGTCCGCGACGAGTTCGGAGCCATCGACGATGCCGTCGTGCGCGTGTTGCGCGCCCCAGTGCGCGAGAATCGCAAGACTCGTACCGCGGGTCGTTACCGGCGCGCGACTGTAGGTGCAGCGCACCTCGAGCGGTAGCTCGAGAAATTCGGCCGAGAACTCGAGTGCGACCGAGACCTCGATCGTATCGGTCAAATCGGCGATGCGAACGCCACCATCGTCGTCGCGCAACACCCGCGTCTGGAAGAACTGCAGCAGGCGACTCACGCGCGTCGTCCCAAGAATGATGGCCAAGCGACGGAGGTGTTCGTCGGTCGGCGAAATCCAGATCGGCGCATCGCTCGGTGCGAGCGCATGCAGTTCGATGCTTTTGCGTAAGATGAGCACGTCGCGCGGTTCGAGCGCGCTCACCAACCCCTCTTCGTGAATCCCGTAGCGACCCGCGCGACCGGCGATCTGTCGGATTTCTTGCGGCGTGAGCAATCGCATCGACACCCCGTCGTATTTCTCGACTGAGGCAAAGACGATCCGCCGGATCGGCAAGTTGAGGCCGAGGCCAATCGCGTCGGTTGCGACCAGCACGTCGGCGGCGCCGCTGCGAAAGCGATCGGCCTCACGACGACGGACGGCCGGCGAGAGCGAGCCGTAAATTGCAGCGGACGAAAACCCGAGCCGCGCGATCTGTCCCTGCAACTCCACCACCCCATTGCGCGTAAAGGCCACGACCGCATCGCCCGGCCGAAGCGCCGCAAGCGGAATTGCCGGGACGACTTGCAACGGATTCTTGCGCTCGAAGCGACGCACGCCGAGCGGAATGCCGAGCCGCTGCGTGAGTCGCTGTGCCGCACGCAAGCCTTCTTCGGAACCGCAGAGCACGACGTGCTTCGCGCGCACGCCGGCGATGGCGAGCGTCCACGCCCAGCCGCGCTGCGAATCTTCGAGCAGTTGCGCCTCATCCACCACCGCGACGTCGAGGGCGCGCGAGAGGTCGATCATCTCCACGGTCGAGCTGACGTGACGCGCGTGCGGGTGGAGCACCCGTTCCTCACCGGTAACAAGCGACGTTGCGATCCCAAGATCGTTCATCCGTTCGTAGACTTCGAGCGCGAGCAGTCGCAGCGGTGCGAGATACACGCCGCTGTTTGCGGCGCGCAGGAGTTCGATTGCCGCATGCGTCTTGCCCGAATTCGTCGGACCGACGAAATACTCGAACGTCCGCGATTGGCCGGGCAATCCGTCGAGATAGAAACGTAAGCCTAAATCCGCTTCGACTTTCTCGTCGACGCGGCGATTTTCAAGCGTCTGATACGTATGAACCAGACCCCGGCGCGCGTCTTCGAGGGCGCTGAAAAACGAGGAGCGCTCGTAGACGTGTTTCTCGCCTCCATCATCGGGCTCGCTCAAGATTTTTGCGGCGGCACGTTCCATCGCGTGTTTGAACTGCCCGATCGTCGGGTCGACGAGTGGCGCGAGGGCCCGCTCGCCGCCGGCCGGCGTCATCTCAACCGGCACCGGAACCGGGACGCGTCCTCGGATCGTGACCGTGCGCGGTCCGATGAGAATGGAGCGCTCGCAACGGATTTCGAGGGTGAGGCCTCCGACGAGCTTCCACCCCAGCTTATCGGCAACTTTGCGTAAGCGCGAACGCTCGGCACGGAGTTCTTGCTTCGGGTCGGCTTCCACGGATCAAGTATACCGTACCGAACAAAGGCGGGCGGCTACCCTGTCGACGGAATTTACGAGAATCAACGGCGCCATGTCGCGTATCTTGGCAAAAAACGACGATACCATGAATATGAGCGAGGCTCACGAGCCGCATCCGTTATCGGAGGAAGACCGGCGCTGCTGTGCGTGGCTGGACGATCTCGGGCGAACGCGCGACTTGGTCGTGCCGCTGCGCGGGGTAGGGAGCGCCACCTATCCGGCGGTCGCCGATCTCGAACGATTCGTTCGTGGATTACGACGAGAATTGCTCGAGTTCGGGGCAATCGTCGATGGCGCAGCGAGCGTCGCCGAACTCAATACCGCCCAACTTGCGAGCTTGGTCGCCAATACCAAAGAGCAACAAGCCGTCGTCGACAGCGCCGCCTCAGCCATCGCCGAAGTCGATCGGGGCGCGGCACATGTCGCTGAGACCGCTGAAGGCTTGCGGGCCGTCACCTCCACGGTTGCCACATCGACGACCGGTTACGAACGCGGGATCGAACGCGTGATCGCAGCGCTCGGACGTCTGCGGGCAACGGTCGAAGATGCATCGGCGTTCGCCATTGCGACGGAAACGGGTTCGAGCGGCATCGTCGCGTTTCTCGAGCGGCTTCAGCGCATCGCCCGCCAGGCGCGATTGCTGGCCATCAATGCGGCGATCGAAGCCGCGCATCTCGGCGATCGCGGCCGCGGCTTCGTCATCGTGGCGAATCAAATCAAAGCGCTCTCGACCTCGACGACCGAATCCGCGCAGAACGTCGCATCGATCCACAAAGAACTGCACGGTGCGAGTGCGCGCGTGGAGAATGCCATCCGCGACTCGGCCGGTACCGTGATCGGACTCGAAGACGATCTGCATGCCGCCCAAGCCGGTTCATCGCGCTCCGGCGAGTTGATTTGCGACATCGATTCGGCGATCGGCGACGTTGCGACGATCGCGGCACAGCAAAGCGCCAGCCTCTCCGCGATCGCAAACGGCGTCGACCAACTCGCGCATCACGCGCAAGACGTCGCACGCGCGGCCGAACGTGCCGGTGAGCTTGGCTTGAGCGATGCGATCGCGCGTTTGCGAACGACGATGGCTCGGTACCGACTCGGTGAACCCGATACGCGAACGGAGACCGCCCTTGCTATCGACGCGCTGCCGTCGGCCGTTCGCGCATCGGCCGAGCGGCTGCGCGCGGTGGTCGATAGCGATCAACGCGAGATGCTCACCGCGATCATGTCGGTTGCGGTATCCATCGCACGCAACAGTTACGAATGGAAAGCGATCGCGGTTTCGCTCGGTGCGCTGCAAACCCAACTCGAGTCGACGACGAACGCCATCGAAGAAACCGCCGCAGGGGCCGAAGTCGCCGGCGTTGCTTCCAAGCGCATGCGCAAATCGCTCGATACGATGCGCACCGGATTCGGCTCGTCGGTCGATGAGCTGCAGCGCGCGCTCGAGCGTGTGGTGCTCGTGCGCGAGACGGTCCAAGCGACCGAGTCGTACGTCGAAGCAACGACGGCAGCGGCGGGGCGCGCGGCCGCGATCCTGGACCTGATCGAAGAAATCTCGAGCGAGACGACGCTGCTTTCGTTCAATGCGGCAATCGAGGCGGCACACGCGGGCGATGCCGGCAGCGGCTTTGGCATCATCGCAAACGAAATTCGGCTCTTGGCCGCGGCGACCTCACAGTCGACGGCGCAGATCGCGACGGTCATCGAGGGGATCGCAAGTGCCAGTCGATCGATGCGCGCGACGAGCGCATCGGCGGTCACGCAGACCGCCGATGTGCAGACCGAGACCATGGACGTGCAGAGCGCGATCGTCCACCTGCGCGGCGAACTCGATTCGACGCTGGAACGCGCGACGGAGGTCGCAACGGTCGTCGATCAGCAACTCGCCGCTCTCGCAAACGTCCGGAGCGCGGCAGAAATCGCGGTCGGACGCGTGCGCAGCGACACGGCCGCAGCGACCGACACGCGGCGACTCGAGCTTGCGATGCTCGGCATGCGGGCCCACGCTCTTGCCGCACGGCGGCCCCTGGGCATCGTCGCCGAAACCATACGCGAGATCGGGCTACGGGTCGCGCAGCAAATGGATGGTGTCTTCGATGCGGCGATCGGCGGCGGTGCCATTCGCCTGGACGACTGCTTCGACACCACCTATATCCCGATCGTCGGCGCTACAATTGCCGAACTCGGACGTCTCTTCGATGTATCGCTCGTGCCGCGCGAAGGCTTCAATCCGCCGAAGTTCGCAACGCGCTACGACCGCGCCGTCGAGGACGGCTTCAACGCACTCATCGATTCGCACGTGCCCGAGCATCCCGCGATCAAAGCGATGTTCGCCGTCGATCTGAACGGCTATTGCTTCGGCCACTTCAAGGCCTGTCGCAAGGCGTGGACGGGCGACTACATACGCGACCTCAATGACAATCGGATCAAACGGTTCTTCGAGGACGATTTGAGCCTGCGCTGTTCGCGCGTTGGTCTGGGCGCGGCATCCGAGGCGTTGCCGAAACGAACCGCGTACGCAACCTTCCGCGAACGCGGCTGTTCGCTCAAACGAACGGATCCGCGACCGTGGGCGGTGTTTACCTACGCGCGTGATACGGGCGTCGTCTACAACGATCTTTCGGTAAGCTTGTTTGCCCAAGGCGAGCGAGTCGGGACGATTCGCATCATTTACGACGCCGACGTCGTCTAGCAACCGCTTCGTTGCCATCTGGTTCGCTCGCGTCTCCAAGCATTTTCACAGCACTTCTGCTTTGCTGATTCGTTCCTAGAGGTGAAGGCGTAACATCAGCGTTGCGCATGGAGCTCCTCGTGCACATCAAACCCCTCATCCACGCAGCGCTTGCCGCCGCGCTTCTCGTCCTACCAACCGTTGCCTTGGCGGATCAAAATCCGACCCAAAACAACGGTCAATACAATAACGGCCAGTACAATAACGGCCAGAACAACAACGGGCGCCGTCGCGACGACCGTGACGATCGCGCAGGCAACAACGGTAAGTACAACAACGGTCAATACAACAACGGCCAATATAACAACGGGTACGGTGGGACGAGCCGCATTGGCGGGACGGTTACCGGATTCTCGTCGTACGATCTCGACGTCAACAACGGCCCGCACATTCGGCTGCACCAGGGCACGGTCATCAATCCAACCGGAATCACGTTGCAGCGCGGAATGCGTATCGCCATCACCGGACATCCGAATAATGACGGCACGTTCGAGGCCGATCGCATCGACGTCGTCGGCAATTCCTACGGCACTACCGGGAATACGAATCAGAACAACGGCAACATCCTGGGGGGCCTCGGAAATCTCGGCAGCCTCGGAAACCTCAGCAGGATCCTCGGCAGCCTAAAGATTTAGTCGAGAACGCTCCCGGCGTTTAGATTCGTTCGGCGCGCTTGCCGATCCAGCGATAGAGCGCGAATACGATCGCGACGAAGGCAAGCGTGCCGAGCCAATTCGCGATCGGGGCGAACGAATCGCCGACCACGGAAAACGGTTCGCCTTTGCCCGAGGCGACGATGATTCCGGCCAGCAACACGCCGAACAAACTTTCGCCGACGATCAGGCCGGAGGCGAGCAATATCCCGAGACGCTTTGCGACTTCGGGGTTTTTCTTGTTGGCCGCCCAGCGATCGTAGAGCTTACCGGCGATCGCACCGACGATGATCATGAGCGTCGTTCCCGTGGGCAAGTAAATGCCGAGTCCGACCGCGAGCGGCGCGAGCCGACGTTTGCCGCTACGTCGCAAGATTTCATCGATCGCCACGATTCCAAGTCCGACCAGCGCCCCGATGCCGATAAGATTCCATTGAAGCTTTCCGCCGATCACGCCAGTAGCAAGCGCCGAGATCAGCGTGGCTTGCGGCGCGGGCAGCGGGTTCGAGGTGACGCCGGCGGTCGCGGATCCCGCGAAGCCGTATGCGTGATTCAGCAGATCGAGAATCGGCGGAATGACGATCGCGCCGAAAATAACGCCGATGACGAGTGCAACTTGCTGCTTCCATGGCGTCGCGTCCACCAGCTGACCGGTCTTGAGATCTTGTAGGTTGTCATTCGAGATCGTCGCGATGCACAGCACGACCGCGGTAACGAAGAGCGCGAAAGCCACTAGCGCCTTTGCCGCATCGGGATTGGCGGGATGGGCGACGACCAGCAGCAAGAGCGCGGCGCCGAGAACCGTGAGAATCGCAAGTCCCGAGACCGGACTGTTCGACGATCCGATCAGCCCGGCCATGTAACCGCATACGGCTGCAACGACGAGCCCAGCGACGACGACATAGACGACCGCGCCGATGATGAGCGGCACGGCAACCGGCGCGAGCACGCTGCCGGAGAGAAACGCCGCGAGCAAAATCGCAAGCGGAATCAGACACGCAACGCTGATCGTGATGACGATGTTGAAGGGAATATCGCGTTCGGTAATCGGCACGTCGCTGCCGTCCGCGCGTTTGCGCGATGCGGCCATCGATGAGATGACGCCGCGCACCACCGGCGCCGCAAGCCGCCCCAGCGACCAGATTGCGGCGACGCCGATCGTCCCCGCACCGATGAAGCGAACTTGCGTGCGCCAGACGTGCAATGCGAAAGTCGCCGCATCGCCCGCCGCGGGTGCAAGCGCGGTAAGAATCGGCGTCGCGATGCCCCAGGCGATGAAAATACCGACGGCCATCGCGACGGCGACGCTCTGTCCGACGAGGTGGCCGACGCCGAGCAGCGCCAGCGAAAGTCCCGTCCCAAGTCCCGTCGCCGAGGCACCGATGCGCGTGTAGTACGAAATTTCGGCCGCGAACACTTTCATCGCTGCGACCAAAGCAAACCCGGCGGAAGCAAGCGATCCGTAGACGACGGCGATGAGACCCGCTTTGTTCTCGGCGATCGCCTCGGCGCTCGCGTTCGCATCGCGTGAGCCGGCGCCGATGCGCAGCACTTCGGCTGCGGCAACGCCCTCGGGATACGGAAGATCGGATTCGGTGACCATCGCGCGCCGCAGCGGCACGGAGTACATCACGCCGAGAATCCCGCCGACCGCGCAGATGCCGAAGGACTGCCAGAATGGAAACCCCGTCCACCAGCCGATCATCACCAGGCCCGGCAGCACGAAGATGATCGAGGAAAGCGTCCCGGCCGCCGATGCGACCGTCTGCACGATATTGTTCTCCCAGATCGTCGCGCTCTTGAAGCCGCGCAAGACCGCCATCGAGATCACGGCCGCTGGGATCGATGAGGCGAACGTCAGGCCAACTTTCAAACCGAGATAGACGTTCGCCGCCGTGAAGACCAAGGTGATGAGCGCGCCGAGGATGACCCCCCGGATCGTGAATTCGACGCGCTTGTCGATGGCAGGACGCGAGATGGCAGCAGAACGCAAAACGGTAGTCTCCCTTTGCTTCGCCCGTTAGCGCGGGGGGGCGGTTCGTCCTCGCGCGAGCACCCAAACCGGCCGGAACTCCAAGAAATCGGGCTCCTACGTCCGTGGGACGAGCGTCGTGCGACCCGCTTGAGGCAACCCGCTAAGGTAATTCAAGTAAGCGCCGACACAGTACATATCGGGTCAGTTGACCGCTCTCTTAGAAGAGCGGCCGCTTCCCATTTGCAGCATCTGCGTTTAAACGTGGGAGATTTTTGCATGTCATTCGACAAGCCGGGGAACGTCGTCGAGAAATATCTAAGCGCGGCGCACACCCCCCGCGTCGCCGGACAGCGCGATCGTCGCGTCCGCCGCACCTCGGCCGCCGACCGATTCGAGTCGCCCGCTGCGATCGTTCGCACGGTGTACCCGTTCCATCTCAGCACGATCGTGCGGGATCTCGCCGAAGCACGCCACTTCTACGGCACGATATTAGGCCGGCCGGAACTGCGCTGCACGCCCACCTCGCTGCATTTGGACTTTTGGGGCAGCCAACTGACCCTGCACGGTATCGAAGGCTACAACGCCACGGCCATGCATCGGGAAGTCGATGCCGAAATCGTTCCGGTGCCGCACTTCGGTTCGGCGATCGGATTCGAGGAATTCAACGAAGTTGCCGAACGTCTAAAAGCAGCAAATCACCCCTTCGTGCTCGAACCGCATCTTCGGTTTGTCGGTAAAGAATTCGAACACTGGGTACTCTTCGTTTTAGATCCGTCGGGTAACGCAATCGAGATGAAACACTTCACGAAAATTCCGCCGCTCACGTGGGTGTGAGTTTCGCCCAGCCTTCGCTGGGTCAAACTCGCGCCAAACTCGAACAGACATTACGAGATACGGTTGCGGGAACCGTTGCCTTCGACGATCTCACGCGCGGTCTGTATGCGACCGACGCCTCGATCTATCAGATCATGCCCTTGGGTGTCGTCAAACCGATCTCGGTTGCCGATGTCGTCGCAACGCTTGCGGCCTGTCGCGAAGCGGGGGTCTCCGTTACCGCGCGCGGCGGCGGCACCTCGCAGTGCGGCCAAACGATCGGCGAGGGCATCATCGTCGACTGCTCGCCGGGGATGCAGCGGATTCTTGCCTTCGATCCGCTCGCGCGCACCGTGCGTGTCGAGCCGGGCGTCGTGCTCGACGAGCTCAACCGCTACCTCAAGCCGCATGGGCTTTTTTTTCCCGTCGATCCCTCGACCGCGAGCCGCTGTACGATCGGCGGCATGACGGC
>Ga0209100_1002133_pt1 | contig 12674 bp, 8 predicted proteins | sample lystaG_FD_185480 | JGI IMG/M metagenome (GOLD analysis project Ga0209100, IMG submission 185480) | Glacier valley bacterial and archeal communities from Borup Fiord, Nunavut, Canada, to study Microbial Dark Matter (Phase II) -... | ecosystem: Environmental > Aquatic > Freshwater > Ice > Glacier ...
TCGGACGCGGAAAAATTGAGGCAAAGAGTGAACCTGTGGTTACAATCTATCATTGGGATCTTTCGCAAGTCTTGCAGGATGAATATGGCGGATGGGAATCGAGGAGGATCATCGAAGACTTTACAGCGTATTCGATAATCCTTTTTGAGGAATATGGGGATAAGGTCAAGTACTGGATCGTTCTTAATGAACCTAATATCTTCACTCAGCTAGGTTATCTCCTGGCTATGCATCCGCCTGGGAAGAAAGATATGAAGACATATCTCATGACTTACCGCCATACAGCGTTGGTTCATGCGAATGTCGTGAAGCTTTATAAAGAAAGGGGTCATAAGGGATACATCGGATCATCCATCGCGTATACGCCAGGTTACTCGGCGAGTGAAAAAGAAGAGGACAAGGAAGTTCTAAGGCGTTACTATGAAACGGTGAGTTGGTGGCTTATGGATATTTATCAAATTGCAGCATATACAAAGTGGCGATATGAGCTGTTTCAGAAACATGGGATAGCTCCGGAAATCACTGAAGAGGATAAAATGACAGTTAAGTATAAAATGGTCTGTGATGATATCGAAAAAGATATCATGGACGGAACGTACAAAAAAAGCAATAAGCTCCCTGCAGAAGATGAGCTGATTGAAAAATACAGGTATCCCGAAATACCATACGTAAAGCGATTGATCTTCTTACGAGAAGAGGTTTGGTAATTCCGATTCAGTGCAGTGGGGTATTCCTAAGAAATGTATCTACAAATGGATGCATCAATCTTGAAAATTTCAATGGCCTGACGGAAGGATTTGGGGTAGACAAGGTAACGACAAAGGTGAATACGATCAAGCTTATTGAAGCGGATAAGAAGCTTGCGCATACCATGCAATGTGAAGTGGGTACACCGATCTATTTTGTCGAGAGACTCCGTTCAGTTGATGGTATTCCTTACGTTGTGGAATACTCTTACTATAATAAAAATGTGATCCCTTACTTAAGTGAGGAAATCGTCAGTAAATCCATCTACAGGTATATCCGCGAGGATTTGAAGAAACAGATTGGATTTGTTGATCGTGTCATTACAGCGGATGTTCTTGGAGATCATGATGCGCGAGAACTTGGGCTTTCACCGGGCGAGCCTGCACTAATTTCAACAAATCGGGCTTTCCTAAAAAGTGGAGTCATCTTTGATTATTCGATAGATATCCATAACTATAAGGAAACAAAGTTCCTGAAGCTTTCTAATTACCTATAGGATATAAGAGACTTAATTATTAGATAAGAATTTTAAAAAACTAAAATATGCTCAGTAAGTATAGGGCGGAAACCAATTCAATTTGGTTTCTGTCTTTTTTGCGTTAATTATTGTGAAAGTTATGAGAGTATTTATAGATTTAAAAGAATAATAAAACTAGTGATTGAAATAAAAAAAGTGCAAAAGTAAGAGGAGTTTTATTTAAAGCTAACTGAAAAATGATTAAAGCTGTCCGGATATGAATCAAAAGATAATCATAGCAAATCGATTCGACATCAACTGAAGAATTATAATGTAGCCCATATTGCATTTATTATCCTTAGGAAATCTATAATAGTAAAATATCTATCTCAAAGTAAATTTTAGATAATGTTTTAATCATATTAAAATTTATTGAATATAACAAATGGGGTAAAGACTCGAAATCAATCATCTAAATATAGCGAAATATTGATTAATAGTACCAAAAATTACTAAACATTACCATTAAAAGTAACAATATGACTATATTATATTAATTTATATAGATAGTGATAAAAATTTATAAATCTTTTTTGAGTTTTGATATTTTGTCGAAATTTAACATATAAAAGTACAAAGTTTTAATAATATGTTAATTAAACAATATACGCCTTTATAATAATTCCATACATGATAGAATAAAATCAATAAACAAGAAGAAAATGTCGTTTCTGACATTTGGCTCCAATCTAATTCATTATAAGTGTCACATAAAAAAATCAGTTTGTTATGAGCTGATCATATCCCTTCAATATTCTAATTTACCTCAATGGTAAATTAGAAACAGAACTTATCTCAATGTCATTACGGGGAGATTGATAAAGAGATATGTAGAACGCTGGTACAACTGGATGAAGATTTTTGTGTCAAATTTGCTTGGAAATTTACTTTAAACTTCGGTTGCATTTAGTTGTCGTAACATATCATAATTCATACTCTGCTTGAAATGAAAAGGAGTTGAGAAAGTGTTTGCATTTAAGAAAAAAATTAAAAGAAAACGGATGATATTGGCTGCATTGCTGCTATTTAGTTTTATCATTGGGTTAACACCATCAGGTCTCAGAAATGTATTTGCGGAAGAACTAAATACCGCACCAATTAGTGAGACAGCTGCGGCTGTTGTCGAATCACCTGTTGAGCCAATATTACCACCAGAAGAAATTGCCCCTCCCCTGCTGAAGTTGTGGTTGCTCCGGTTGAAGTTCCACCAGAAGTGGCTCCACCGGAAGTGGCTCCACCAGAAGTGGCTCCACCAGAAGTGGCTCCACCAGAGGTGGTTACACCAGAAGTGGTTCCAACAGCAGAAACACCTGTTGAAGTTATTCCACCAGTAGTAGAGGTAGAAAAAGCTCCAGACCCGCTAATTGAAGAACCTATAGCACCTGTTGATATACCACTGGAAGAAAAAGCGCCACTTGCGCCAGAAATAGAGTTAGCTGCAGCTCCTGAAGTTGGCATACTGGCTGTTCCTACAGGAGGAGATTATACTTTAGACTGGGCTGCCGCGGATGCAAGACCTAATAAAGCACCATATCTACCTACTTATAATAAGTTATATCCAGCACAGCGTGCCCCGGTTTGGGGAAGACAGTCAGATCCTCTTCCAAACGCAATCTTTGGTGATCCAAAGGATGCAGTAGAAGCTCTAGAGCCAACTGACTTGATGCTCGGCCAGATTGTCCCCTTCGAGCTCTTAGTCACTGTAAAAGGAACTGGTACTGATGGAGAAATTCTAGTTACTCCATATTGGCTGACCAAAACCACAAACGGAGAAAATTTTGGCTTTGATCCTGAATACATGGTTTATGCTGCGTTTGTCGATACATCTGATACTGCAACATTCGATCCAGGTGGCAATGCTACAGCGACAGTTGCGTCAACATTTCTTGCCAATGAAGGAACTAGCAATGAAGAAATTCAAGGAACCCTTAGAATTTCGGGTTTAGATGGTGGAGACAAAATTGTTGTTGAGATTTGGGTGGTTTTAAAGAGTGAATTGCCAGCTGTAGATGTTTCAGGAACTATACAGACGGGTATGCTAAGTGCAACAGCAGCTGGTGAAACAATCAACGTGGGTGGTCAGGTAGTACCGCTAAACAAACTCGGTTTATTTGAAAAAGCAGAAACTGAAGTCAGCATCACCAAGGCTGATAGTCCAGATCCACTATTTGTAAATCAAAACCTGACCTATAAGATCATAGTGAAAAACAATTCATTGGTTACTGCCAATGGCATTGTGGTCATTGATACACTTGATTCTAATGTTTCTTTTGTCAGTGCAACTGGTGGAGGAATTGCAAGTGGACAGGATGCTAATGGATATGGCGGTATTATTACTTGGCCAGCATTTAGTTTGTCCCCAACATATTCTCCGACTAACAATGATATCGAATTTACAGTAGTAGTACACGTCAGCCCAACAGCACCTACAGAAAACTTCCCTGGAGTAACAGCTGATACCCGTACTTCAACTTCTTTAACGAGAATTTTAGGTGCAGACATTAGTAATATCGTCAGAATCGATTCAATGATTACAGATGATACAAACGAAGCAAACAATGTTTACCAGGTGCCGACCAACGTCTTAAGATTAGCACCAACAAGCCTTATCCTTAATGCAACCAAGATATTGACTGGAAAGGCCCTGACAGCTGGAATGTTCACATTCAGAGTGCTTGAAGGAACAACAGTCGTCGCAACCGGAACGAATGACGTTAATGGAAATATTGCTTTCACTGCAATTCAATACACCGTAGCCGGAAACCATACATATACAGTAGAAGAGGTTATTGTATCACTTCCGGGAATCACGTATCATACACCGCTCTCCTATACTGTAACAGTAAGCGTCGTAGATAATCTTGCTGGATCCCTTGTTGCAACACCGACTTATCCTACAGGTGGAGTTGTTTTTAACAACAGCTACACGACTGGTCCAACAAGCGTTACCCTGATGGCAACAAAGGCTTTGACGGGAAGAACACTTGCGGCTGGGATGTTCGATTTTGAATTAAGACAAATAACAACCGAAGGCTCAGAATGGCTACAAACTAAGCCAAATGGTGTAGATGGCAATGTGGCAACCATTAGCTTTGACCCTATTGAGTATACTTTTGCAGATCGAGGGAAAACTTTCAACTATACCATTACTGAGATAGTCCCAGACGTACCAGAGCCAGGTATGGTGTACGATACGAATCCAATTAATGTGAGTGTGGTCGTTACAGATAATGGTAATGGAACGTTGACAGCCACACCAAGTTACTCACCAGATAGTACCTTTAACAATGCCTTTAAGAAAGGAAACCTGGAGGTCAAGAAAGTTGACGATGCTGGAAATCCGATACTAAATAATGAAGCAACATTCGAACTAAGACAAGGTAGTAATGTCATTGTAGTAAAAACTAGTCTTACAACAGGTATTGCGAGCTTTAATGATTTATTAGTCGGAACATACACACTCGTTGAAACCATAGCACCTAAAGGATTTGAGCTGAATTCAACAGTATACACTGTGATTGTCAGACTCAATGCATCGAAAGAAATCGAAGTGATCGTGAAAACCGGTGGCGTCGACGGAACTGTAGTTCCAAGTGCTCCACTAGTTGTAACAGACAAAAAACTTGGCTCCATAGTAATCGAAAAACGTGACAGCGTGACTAATGAAACGCTAACTGGTGCAGAATTCGACCTATACCGTGAAGTTCCCTCAGGAACAGAAGGTGCAGTAATGTTTACTATGCTTGATAACTCAGTTATCTATGGCATCAAAGTAAACGCAGTATCTTTGGTCACTGGAGCAGATGGAAAGACACCAGCAGTAGGAAACCTTATTCAAGGCAACTACTTCGCAGTAGAGACAAAAGTTCCTGTTGGCTACAAGCTCCTTCTGGAGCCAGTAAAAATTACACTGCTTCATCCAAATCTAATCGTAACGACTACCATTAAAAATGTAAAAGCACCAGAACTGCCTCAGACAGGAGGCGTCGGAACGATGGTCTTCTCTATTGCAGGGATCGGATTAATGATTGGTGCATTGTTCGCTTACAAAAAATATAACTCGAATGAGAGAATTAAGTAAAGGGGTGTCAATGATGAAAAAAAGAAAACTATTTACAACGCTATTAACGTTACTGTTACTCTTCGTTTTCATCGCTCCTACTATGGCTAAAGCTAGTGAAGTTACAAATGGAACAGCTCAGACTGGCACACTTACATTACATAAATTCGAGTTTTCCAATAAGGATAACGAAGATTTTAAAGGTATTAAGGGAACAGGAATGCTAGTCCCCCCTGGGGAACTACCTTCTGGTATTAAAGTACTTCCAGGTGTTGTCTTTAGAGTGACCCGAGTTGCAAATGAAGCTGTGCTTGTTCCTACTCCAGCTGCACTGGTTGGAGAAGGTGCATACATGACTCAAAAAACTACAGACGACGATGGAAAGGCTGAATTTATAGGACTTCCAATGGGCAGATACTATGTCGAAGAACTCAGCGGACCTCCGAATATCACGACACCAACACCCGCTTTCTTGGTCGACATTCCAATGATGAACACAAACCTGACTTCATGGAACTGGGATGTTCATGTATATCCCAAGAATGAAACGAAGTATGGCACAGTTGAACTGACAAAGACAGTTGAAGAAGACCCAATGCCAGCAGGCAAATTTGCAACCTTTACCCTTTGGAAAGACATGGAGCCATTTGGAAAAGGATTAGAAGATGTCCAATATACTATTCCGACAGCTACATTTCCAACAGTAGCCGGGAAGATACTGGTTTCAGGACTACCAATGGGACACTACTACTTCTTGGAGACAATAGCACCAGTTGGATATGCACTAGACAATAGGCCAGTGGTGTTTACCATCGATAAACATTCCTACATGGTTAATAATGCCTGGGTGAATCTAGTAGAAGTAAGTATGGACAATAAACTGATACCGACTATTACTAAAGATATTACTACAGTTGGACAAAAATTAGACTCCGGTGGCTATGCAGACCCAGTGACCTGGATCATCAGACCATCGATTCCAACCAAAATTGATACATACACATCCTTTGTTATCACAGATCCTATTGATTCTCGACTAGACTTCGTTACAGGAGACAGCAAACTTGAAGTCTCTGTAGCGGGAGACCCAAGAATTATCCTTACAAGGGGGACAGACTATACCGTCACTGAACCGGTTGTAACTAACCCACCATCTGGAAGACCAGTTCCAAACAATCTGGTGATCACTTTTACTGATGATGGAATGGATAAATTGGCAGGCAATACAGGCTTGCAGATCAGATTCAAGACAACGATCAATGAAACTGCCGTCATGGAAGCAGAGATTACAAACACTGCTACAGTATCCTATAACAATGGTTTTGGACAAACAGGTACCGCAACAGTTCCGGATACTCCTAAAGTATGGACAGGCGGACACAAATTCCATAAGATCAATGATGAAACACCAGCTATTGATTTGGCTGGAGCTAAATTCAAGCTATACAAAGTTGTTGGCGATACAAAGTGGTATTTCACAGGAACAGCCTGGTCAGAGAATATTCTTAATGGTAATGTTTACACTTCAAATAATGAAGGTCTTGTAGACATCAAAGGTCTACCAGCTGGAACTTATTTCTTAGTGGAAACCCAGGCACCAATGAATACAACCTTGGAGCTCCCTTATAATCTGCTAAGAGCTTCAATCGAATTCAAAGTCTCACAAACTAGCTACACAGCAGGAATGACCAATATCATCAACAAGATGGGACCTAAGATTCCTCAGACAGGTGGTGTCGGAACACTTCTATTCAGCATCATCGGTTTGGGCCTTATGGGTTCAGCAGTCATGATCAGCAGAAAGAAATCAACAAGATAAGTTAAATCAGGGGTGTGAGTGTCGAAGTAACACACTCACACCCTTTCCAAATAGATTTAGGCTTAGCTGAATTTATTTGGAAAGGGAGAAAGGATCCATAGAACTCAATAATCGATTGGTCAGCGAATCATTAAGTAGGGAAAGGGGTGACAAGCATATGGAAGGAAATAGTGGATGGAAAGAAAAGAAACGAAGTAAAGTCGGACCAAGAATTTTCCTCGCGATTATTTTTCTTATTGGGCTTGCCATTTTTCTTTACCCCATCATCAGTAATGCCATCAATGCACGCTCCCAGTCGTATGTTGTGGAGAAGTATAAAGAGGATACCGATAAAATTTCGAGCGAAGATTTGGAAAAAATCAAAGCGGATGCCAGGAAGTATAATGAAATTCTCAAAGAGGGAGCAGTCGTTACAGATCCTTTCTCTGATGGAACTCCTCAAATCATTGGGAGTGGGTACACGGATCTTCTTGATGTCGGCGAAACCATGGGGTACCTCGAAATTCCAAAGATAAACGTGAATCTTCCCATCTACCATGGCACCAGCGACCAGGTCCTTCAAAAGGGCGTAGGGCATATTGAAAATACTTCCCTGCCGATTGGAGGAACAAGCACCCATGCTGTCCTTACTGGGCATAGAGGGCTGCCTTCTTCGGTGCTCTTTCGTTACTTAAATGAGCTAGTAGTTGGAGATGTTTTTTACATTCATGTACTGGATGAAATTCATGCCTACAAAGTCAGGGAGACGATCATCGTCATCCCTACCGATATCGACAGAATAAAGATCGTCAATGGAGAAGACTTGGTCACGCTCATCACATGCGACCCTTATATGCTGAATTACAACAGGCTGCTCGTCCAAGGAGAAAGAATTCCTTATGTGGCTGAAGAAAAGGTGGAGACACCAGTTGAGACTGGAGTTCAAGTTATTGAAAGTATCTCTCCAGTAGAAACAGGCAGCAATAATGTTAAGGAAGAAACAGGGTCTCTTCAGAAGGTGATGATCATAACGCCAGCTCTTATCATCATAGGCGCTTTAACTTATGCCATCCTTAGAAAGAGAAGGAAAGGCAGATTGACAGGTGATGAAAAATGAGGATGAAAAGAATATCTTATGTCATTTTCCTGATTGGCCTCACGATTTTCATGTATCCACAAGTAATGAAACTAATGGCTGATACCCAGAATAAACAGCAGCTTGTGGAATATGAAAAAACTATTGAAACGATCACCAAAGAAGAGTTCAAGAAAGATCTCGAAGCTTTCCAGGAATACAATAATAATGTGGTTGTAAACACAGAGGAGTATGTGGATCCGTTTATCGAGGAAGTCATTCCGGAAGAAGCAGTAAACCCTAAAGTGATTAAGAATGGCGCTTTCGGATATCTTGAAATTCCTAAAATAAAGGAAATACTCCCGATCTATCTTGGAGCAACAGAAAGCAACCTTGCTAAAGGCGTAGCACAAATGGAGTCAACCTCGATTCCTATCGGGGGAATGGGAACAAATTCAGTCATTGCCGGTCATAGAGGGTATTACGGAGCTAATATGTTCAGGTATCTTGACCAGCTTGAAGTGGGAGATCGCATCTATATCTATACCTATGGTATGACCCTCACTTATGAGGTGACAGGAAGCGAAGTCATTCATCCATACCAGACGGAAAAACTTGAAATTGAACCAGACAAGGATCAAGTGACGCTCCTGACTTGTACACCTTATCGGGTCAGCACCCATAGACTCCTTATCCATACCAGGAGAATTCTAAATGATGGGAAGGTCATTGGTAAAAATCCGATTCAGACAGAATACGCTAAAGTTAAGCGTATAAACCTTAATGACTCCCCAGCATTCATGTCATTAACCGAGGCAATCGCTACAACAGCAAAGAAACTGGCGGTATCAAGCCAGGGAGAAAGTGTTAATTCAACGACTGAAGGGTATGTGGATAACGTCAGTTCTGTAGCGAGTAACAGCAAGATCTTCACCTATGCAGTCGTCGGGATGGGCTCCGTTCTTTGGGTAGTTGTGTTTGGAATGTTCTTGGGAACTTTTAGAAAGAAAAAACAATAATGCAAAAATTGAGCCCTAAAGATTTGATTTGAAGCGAATTCAAACCATCAGGGCTTTTTTTAAAAAATGAAATTGGCATCATCAGGCAAGACAATGATAGAACTGGGTCCGTTTAAATTGTGAAATGAAAGAAACACCGGGCATATCAAATTGCTCGGTGTTTCTTTCATTTCACTAAATTCTATGAGTATCCTTAAATTGCCATATCCCGTTTGTTATAGTTCCTGATGGAGGAGGACAAGAGGCCAACAATGAGCGCTACCGAAAGGATGAGAAATTGGCTGTTTAGGGCCAGGGTATCGATAATCTCAGCGATGGGGAAGTACCTGAAAGGCGTTAAATAGCGTACAACTCCAGGTGTCTCCATCATGTCATACAGAATGGAGAGCATGAAGGTGACAAAAACAATGGACATGGTTAGCTTTTGGGCAGTTCTTGGTTTTTTAACCAGTGTCGCTGTAAAAATACCAATGAAGAAAAAGAGAATCATGACGATAAACATGCTCATAGTTTCGTTCATGACAAGAAGCTCAATGCCTGGTTCCGAGCCGAACATATTAATCGCTACTAGGGAAATAAAGTAGGTAAATACCGAAAAGAGTGAAATCATCAAGAGACCTACCAGCATTTTTGAAAATAGGATGCTCCTTCTTGATCTGGGTTTTACCAGTAGAAATTCTGAAGTTTGCATCAATTCTTCTTTGGCGACAAGTTTTGAGCCCATCATCGCAGCAAAAATGATTCCCATCAGAATGATATAGTTGAAGAGAATGCCGAAGTAGCCAGCAATTGTTGACAAATCCAGATTAACAAAACCAAACAAAGCCCGAAGGATTTTAGGAATGGAGCCGATGAGCTCGTTGACATTCCCTGTAGTTTCAGCCATGACAGAAAACTTGCTAAGTCCAGCGAAAATCAGTACGACAAGTCCAATTGTCCAAAAAAATAGGGGTTTCAGTTCTGATTTAAGTTCTTTTATGAATATATTCATTTTATTCACCTTTTTTCCTAAGCATGGATGTCTTTTTTCTTAAAGACAACGTAGCTTAAACCGAGTAACACCAAGACGATTGCAAATGTCAGCGCAAGATATTTTGACTCATAGGCACCTTTTAAAATTAAGGTGTTGGCATCGAAATATCGAAAAGGGGTAAGGTAGTAGAGCGCTTTCTCCTCCATAATCTGGCTGACCATGGAAAGGATAAAAAATCCGAATACCACACTCATGGCGAACGAACTGATAAAGCGGATTCTTTTTTTGAGGATCCCAATAAATATACCTAGCGAGAAAAAAATCAATTGCGTAAAAAAACCTGAAAAAGAAATAAGAAGCATTGCTTTGAGTCCCTCTCCGTTATCGCTTAGAATCAGTTTCAAGATAATACCAATCAGGATGAGGATGATGTTGGTCATCAGGATAATCCAGATGCCTGCTAAAATTTTATTGGTGATGATCGTTGTTCTCGTCAGGGGTTTTGTGATAAGGAAATCTGCAGTTTTTCCAGTGATTTCCTTGGAAAACATCCCTAGTCCAAGGATCATCCCCATAACCCCCAAAGCGATTAGAAGATAGATGTAGATATAACCGTAAAATCCGTTATAGCTCAAGAGCAGATCGATATTGATGGATAGGGCTTCAATAACCTCTTTAGGGACCCCGGCAAGAATTTCTTTATAAGCACTTGCCTGGTCAAGCATTGCAGGATAAATCAGCATGAATACCACTAAAATTGAAGCCAGGGAAAAGGTCCAGACCATCATGAATCTTCTATTGTTTTTCAGTTCCTGTACGATGATATTCATTTCGAATCACCTTTTTCATAATAGTGTAGAAAAATTTCCTCAAGGCTGGGTTCCTCGATGAGGATGCTTTTGAGGTTAATTTCTGATAAGAGCTTCGTCATCTTATTGATGTCGCCCTTATAGATAAAGGTGAAGGTGTGGTTCGTTGTGGTGATGTCGGTAATTCCGTCAAACGCCCCTAATGGAGTCAGGATAGAGTCCTCAGTTTCCAGAGTCAGACGTTTGTAATTCTCTTCCCTGAGATTACTCATTTCATCAAGCCTTACGATTCTTCCTTCCTTGATGATGGCAACCCGATGGCAAAGCTTCTGAACCTCGCTTAAAATATGGGAAGAGAAGAAGATGGTCTTTCCGTTTTTGTTCTCTTCCTTAAGAAGATTGAAGAATTTTTGCTGCATCAGTGGATCAAGCCCGCTTGTCGGTTCATCAAGAATAATCAGTTTAGGGTCATGGATCAGGCCTTGCACTATTCCAACCTTTTTCCGGTTGCCGCTCGACAGATCCTCGATTTTTCGATCAAGTTCCAGTTCAAGAAGCGTGGAAAGTTCGACGATTCTTTTTTTGCAGTCCTTTTTATAAAAGGAAGCGGAGTAATTGAGAAGGTCCCTTACTTTCATGTCATCATAATAAAATACTTCTGCTGGCAGATAACCGATTTCTTCGGCAATCTTTGGGGCATCCTTGACTGAATCTAAACCAAAAATTTTGATATTTCCCTTTGTCGGGTAAATGAGACTCAGCATCGTCCTTATGGTGGTCGATTTCCCAGCTCCGTTCGGGCCGATGAAACCAAATATTTCTCCATCTTTGACGTTGAAGCTGATGTCTTCGACACCCCTATGGCTGCCATAGTATTTGGTTAAGGATGAGATTTCAATTGTATCCACATTACGCCTCCTTAAGTAGTCATCATCACTTGCTATGACTTCATTACATCTTCAGAATATACCAAATTGAAGAGGTTTACAATATTGAAGCAAGTTAATCCATATCGGTGGAGCTTTTATAATTATTCATCATCCATATTTCTTACATAAATTAAAAAGTTCACTGAATATTCATCTTAAGGTAACTTAGATATAATGAACATAGATGATAATTAAATTTAGATCAAAGATACATCGGTGAGAATGAAGTCGGATGGGGCTAAATCAAGCTTTGGGTTTTCAGCCTTTTTCGAGTCTCGTCTTGGAGGACATATGGAACATGAAAATCTTGACTATAAAAATCTGACTCCACCTGAAAAGAAGGAACGCCTGAAGGAAATCGCAAAGGTTTTTCTTCGACTGGGCATTCTTGCCTTTGGCGGACCAGCAGTGCACATCGCCATGATGGATGAAGAAATCGTACAAAAGAGGAAATGGATTGATCGGACAAAATTTATGGACCTGATTGGCGCAACCAACCTTATCCCAGGGCCCAATTCTACAGAAATGGCCATACATCTTGGTTACGAACGAGGAGGAGTTCCAGGACTCTTTATTGCAGGAATTTGCTTTATTTTTCCTGCAATGTTCATTGTCCTTGCAATTGCGGTTGGATATGTAAGATATGGGACTATCCCTAAAATAGAAGGAATCCTTTATGGCATCAAACCGGTCATCATCGCCATTGTTTTTCAAGCGCTACTCAGGCTGGGAAAGTCTGTCATCAAG
>Ga0209100_1002138_pt1 | contig 12659 bp, 14 predicted proteins | sample lystaG_FD_185480 | JGI IMG/M metagenome (GOLD analysis project Ga0209100, IMG submission 185480) | Glacier valley bacterial and archeal communities from Borup Fiord, Nunavut, Canada, to study Microbial Dark Matter (Phase II) -... | ecosystem: Environmental > Aquatic > Freshwater > Ice > Glacier ...
TCGCTCACCTCATGCATCACGGGTGGGATGAGAATGCTCATGTGCCTACCGTCGAGTTCAGTATCGACTACTGGGGAGACTCTTCTGGTGACGTCCCGTCACTCTTGGACGGCAACCACCGCTTCGCCGCCGCCATTGCGCGCGGAGACGAATACTTCACGGTGAGCGTTGACGGAGACTTAGACGACGCGGAGCGTGCGTTCGGAATCTCTTAGCGCTGGCTGTTCAGCCAAGCGAGGGCATCCTCACGGTTGAGAAACTCACTCTCGTCCTGCGCGGCTTCAGCCTTCTTGAGGAGGGCGCCAACCCAGGGTCCGGGAGTATTGTCAGCGAAGACTTCGAGGATGTCGTCACCGGACACAAGGTTCATTGGGCGCTCATCGTAGACACCTTCGCGCGCCGCCGCTGCTCCGATGAAGAGTGCCACCTGAGTGTCAACCTCCGGGCTAGTTGTAGCGAATGCCTTCTCTCTCGTTACCCAGTCCTCAATCGTGAGATTCTTGCGACCGAGGTCACGCGCCCATCGACGGATAGTTACGCGGTCGTTTGACTCAGGAGCACGTGTGCGAGACAGCAGGTACGCCTTGCGTGCAATGTCATCACCGTTGATCGTGCGACGCATGAACTCGCGGGCATCGCGATCATCCATGTCGCGCGCGGCAACGGCAGCCATCATGACTGTGCGTCCGCCATTCTGACGCGCAAGGTCCATTGCGGTGCCGTTGATCTTCTCAAAGGCAGGAATGGTTGAATCCCAACCGGAATCCTTGAGCGCCTTGAGACCAGCGGAAGGGTATTCGCCCTTTTCGTAGAACTTGCCCCACTCGCCGCGAATGCGCTCGACCGGAAGTTCTCCGGCGCGGGCGCTGAGGTCACGGCACACTGCGGCAGTTTCCGCATCGAAAGTCATGTTGTAACGGGCAGCGAACTGAACTCCTCGAAGCGGACGCAGTGGGTCTTCACCGAAGGCTTCTGATACGCGGGAAAGGACACCTTGCTCAAGCGCCTGCTTGCCGTGGAAGGGATCGATGAGTGCGCCATACTGCGGGTCGTACATCATCGAGTTGAACGTGTAATCTCTGCGCGAGGTAGCCTCTACGACGCCCATATCCTGATCGGTTTCGACTGAGATGCCACGATGACCGGCGCCCTCAAGAGAGTCTCGACGCGGGATAGAGATATCCACATCGTCATCGCCGACGCGCACCTTGAGTACGCCAAATGCTTGACCTACTTCGTCAACGTGGAATCCGTCACTGCGCAGTACGCGCGCGAGTGAGTCCATAGACGTCCCATGCACCTCGAAGTCGTAGTCCTTGGGTTCGATACCCTTCATGTAGTCGCGTACCGTACCGCCGACTAGAAGAGGAACTCCACACTTGCCCATCGTTTCAACGAGCGGAGCAAGGCGTTCCGGGATCGGGATGTCGATCCGGGTGACGATAGGTCCATACTTCTCACGTGCCTCTAGGAGGCGCGCAGAAGCATCGCTGTCGCGCGTAAGCCACGAGCGGATATCGTTCGGGGCGGGATGCGATTTGGAGCCGTTACAGCGCCTTCCGCCGTTAGCCTTACTCTGGCACATTAGGGGGTCTCACTTTCTATCCGCCAACTCTCGCAGAGTCGATTCGATCATATCATGGATATCAGTCATCGTACCTCCATCGTGCTATCCTCGCGAAAAGTATGAGAATATAAATCAAGCCCATGCGAACGTGTGGGGCACGGAGATATCAGCGAACGTGTGGCGGGTGCTCGGATCAGCCCCATACGTACGTGGGGCGTACACGTCTTACCCCTCGTTGAAACGATGGGCAAGGGATCAACCATACGCACGTGGGGCGTACGCAATGATGCTACAGATCAGGAACCCAGCCGAGGATCAGCCCATGCACACGTGGGGCGTACTCGGAGACGAGTGCATCACCTCGTCCAGTACCTCGGGATCAGCCCATGCACACGTGGGGCGTACAAGAACAGCACCCACTCGAATGACACCTTGAAGGGATCAGCCCATGCACACGTGGGGCGTACTGAGGACAACACCGCTAATGGTGTCGTGGATGGTGGATCAGCCCATGCACACGTGGGGCGTACCTGGGAGCGTCAGCGGGACGGGTTGAGGTGGGGGGATCAGCCCATGCACACGTGGGGCGTACGAGCATTCCCCGAGCATGGGGTACTGGGGGTACGGATCAGCCCATGCACACGTGGGGCGTACCGAGGATGTTTTCCTCTCTACATGGATCTATCCGGGATCAGCCCATGCACACGTGGGGCGTACTCTACTTTACCAGCACGTTTACCGCGATATAGCGAGATACAAATCCAGTACGTGTATGTGGTTGAGTTCAACACCTCAGGCGAACCTGAGTCTGTCAAGCATGTTGTAGGAGTGGACTTTCCCTGTGTAGCCAGGTACTGCTCGGTTCCGCCTCGCTTCCTGAGAAGTGACTTGCAACCGAATCCTATTCGAACCGAACCCGCTAAGCGTTCCGGTTCGCAGTCTCCCCTCTCGAAGAGACCACCCTTTTTACCCCTGCATTCCAGGAGAAAGCAAGCCAACTACAGGCTCACAAGTTCTAGTGTAGCACGCCCTGTCTGGACGACAGTTTTCACTTAGGAATATCATCTCGGATGAGGGTCCATCGCCGCATGTGCTACTATAGGTATATGACGGATATCGATACGACAGTCGAAAGTGCAGTACTACCCACGCCGAAGAAGAAGTTCGTGCGCCCAAAGAAGTCTGGTGTTGCAGTCGCATTCAAGTTACAACTGCGACCAACCCCCGCTCAAGAAGCCGCTTTCGTCGCGAACAGTATCTACTCGCGCAACGCGTACAACTGGGCTGTCGCACTCTCTGACTTCGCATGGCTCGTGAAGCGCGTATGCGCAGAAGCGAGCATAGGGAAGACGTATCGCGAGGCAACTGAGGAGGAGCGCACTAAGTTCTGGAAGGAGAATCCAGATTTCCCGACGCATCTTCGCTCGCTTGATCGTGTCGCGCTTCAGAAGATGACCACAGACCTGTGTATTGCAATCCAGTCTCAGACGGAGTATGTCAACAAGGATGGCGTCACAGTCATTAAGAAGGGTGAACGCGCCCGGCACATGAGGTTCCTCGCGTACTTCCGCGAAGGTCTCGTCCGTAACAACCTGATCGACGGAGAACTGCTCTTCGCCAAAGAGCAGGCGATTGAACTCGTCAACAGGATTTTCGACGTCATGTACGCCGACAATAAGAAGGCATACCCAGGATTCGGCGGACGGGACGGGAGCGAGGCATACATCTGGGTGGCTTGGAAGCCAGTTGAGGGCAACTGGGATTCGAAGATGATCTATGGAACTGCATACCGGACTACGCTAGAGGACTTTAAGCGTGGGCAGGGTCTCATGGTCGGGGCTGATGGCAAGAAGGTGAAGACCGCCAATGGTGCGTACATGAAGGCGCAACCTAAGGGCAGGAAGGCGGCACTATCGTTCGGACTGCCCGAAGGTGCGCAGGTCGGCAAAACTCAAGACCCTCGCAAAAACATCGTTCTCGCAATGCCTCGCGTAATCGGAGAAGTGGCGACGAACCGCTCTTGGAAGAAGTTGGTGGACATTATTAACGACGGAGGGCAGATTGGTTCCACTCGCGTCTACTACGATGGTGCTCACTGGTGGGCGGCACTCTTCGTCACCGTTCCAGAAGACAAGACGGAGAAGTATCTCGCGCGTAAGCGCTACGCACACGCCAAGGATGTCATTGGTGTTGACCGTGGCGCGCGCGGACACAACCTCGTCACCGTCTCACAACCGCTTCCTCCCATCGTCACCGGAGACGGACGTACGATCATCTCCCAGAAGAATGGCAACATCGGCGGATACAAGATGAGTAAGAAGACGTATGACCGCCTGCTCGCCATGAAGCGCGCCCTCTCACGCAAGCAGGACGCACGAGAGCAACGCTACCAGGCTGCCTGCACGCAAGCGCGTCAGGATGGCACTCCACGCCCACGCAAGCCAGCACCGTCCGGCGAAGAGAACGCCCTTCTCCGCAAGATTCGCCGCATCGAAACCGGGGAACTTGCCAGTAAGCGCGGAACCATGCACCAGATTTCCTCCTACCTCGTCAAGAACGCAGAAGTCGTAGGAATCGAAACGCTCAACATTGACGGCATGAGGCGGAAGCCGAAGCCGAAGCCGAAGTTGGACGATGCCGGAGAGCCTGTTATCGATGCCAACGGCAACCCCGTCTACGCACGCAACGGTCGCGCCGCTAAGCGTGGGCTAGCGCGAGTCGTCAGTAACGCCTCAATGGGTGGAGTTTCCGACATGACTACCTACAAGGTCGCGCAGACTACAGGCGGAAGCATCGAGAAGATTGACCGATTCTTCCCTTCGTCTAAGCGATGCTCACAGTGCTCTGGAGAGGTGAACGTTGATGCCGGTTCCTCGGAGGTATACGACTGTGGTAATGGTCACGTCATGAACCGTGATCTTAACGCCGCGCACAATATCGAGAAAGAAACAAGGCGTATTCTCGCCACGCGGTAGCGTGCTACACTAGAACTTGTGAGCCTGTAGTTGGCTTGCTTTCTCCTGGAATGCAGGGGTAAAAAGGGTGGTCTCTTCGAGAGGGGAGACTGCGAACCGGAACGCTTAGCGGGTTCGGTTCGAATAGGATTCGGTTGCAAGTCACTTCTCAGGAAGCGAGGCGGAACCGAACAGTACCTGGCTACACAGGGAAAGTCCACTCCTACAACATGTTCGACAGACTCAGGTTCGCCTGAGGGTGTTGAACTCAACCACATACACGTACTGGATTTGTATCTCGCTATATCGCGGTAAAAGTGCTGGTAAAGTAGAGTACGCCCCACGTGTGCATGGGCTGATCCAGTGGCTGCATGTGGCTTCAGGATTTGGACGACGGTACGCCCCACGTGTGCATGGGCTGATCCGCAGGAGGTTGTGCGCCGTGAGCGCGAGCAGCGGGTACGCCCCACGTGTGCATGGGCTGATCCACGCCGCTTAGCGATGGTCGCACGAGCCTGCGGTACGCCCCACGTGTGCATGGGCTGATCCGTGGCTTGGGTGACTCGTCCGATGAGGGCTACAGTACGCCCCACGTGTGCATGGGCTGATCCCTCCGTTGAGACTCCTGAACTCGAAGCGACCACCCCACTCGTTGAGCCTGGCGAAATCGAAGAGTTCGAGTTTGATGACGACGAGGTAGTCGATGACGCGGAAGAAGGTACGCCCCACGTGTGCATGGGCTGATCCCGACAGTTGGAGGACGATAGTCGGTGCGCCCCACGTGCTTAGAGGCTGATCCCTGCTCACGAGTATGTGTGTTGTTCCGAGATCGTTAGCCTCCTGACTTCCAGCGCCGACGGTGTTTCCCACGAGTATGTGGGTTATTCCTGTGGAGGCGTAGTGGTAACGAGTTCCTATCCCAGTGCTTCCCACGTGCATATGGGCTGTTCCCGAAACGGAGTCTTATCGGTTGCGCCCAGAGGGAGAACCTGTTAGGATTACCTTGAAATGCTTCATTCCTTATCACGAAAGGCAAGACCATGCAGATTTCAACCGGAGACGCATCCTACGATCTCATCGTTGAGATTGACGGCGATTCGCGCGGCGGACGACCCAGCCGAGACAAGAGGGGTCTACTCACGATCTCATTCATCAACCCTTACTGTGTTGCGGTAAAGGGTTGGGTGGACGACAACAACGCACACTACTTCCTCGACTTCAGTGTGATGGTGGTTGAAGTCAATAAGGACGACTTCCGCCTCGCTACAGCCTCAGCGCCTACGACCTCCGGTAGGGATGTCGCTACCGCCATCTATGGCGGGAAGCACTTCTCTAGTCTCAGCGCTCGCGAACTTCCCGACCACATTGCCGACCTTGCAGTTAGCGCCGTCAGGACATACCTCAACAAGAATCACGTGTAGGTCCGAAGAGCGACGGGAAGAGACACTCATGACAATCAGCGTCGAGAGCCTGCAAGACTGGATCACCGGTCACGGCTTTGTCGACGCTGGAAGTCAGGAGGCTAACGATCTCGCGGTCGAGTTGCTCGAAGCCATTCGCGGAGACGGAAAGCCGTGCGACACTCGAAACATTCGCGAGGAGTTCCGCCAGTTCACCACCGAGGAAATCCGTGACACGCTGCGCGAATCGCGCTCGGGAATGGTCTCCATCTTCGTGAATGTGCTTGGAGACTTCAATCTGGCGACAGGTGTTCGCAATGCCAACTGGTTCAACACTCAAGACGTGCGCATCGTCGGACGCCGCCAGTGGGATGCACGCGGAGCGGTGGGAACTCACCACTACACCGAGGTCATCCGTCAGCCTGGAATCATGGACGTCATCGCTACCCTTCGCGAAGAGGGGTACCGGATCGTAGCGGCTGAGATCACTGACGCCGCCGTTCCTCTCACCTCTTACGCATGGCACGAAAAGTCTTCCGTCATCTATGGTGAAGAGGGTGCCGGTCTGTCTGACGAAGTCCTTGCCGCCGTTGACGACGTGGTATTCATCCCCGGTCGCGGTAGCGTTCGCAGCCTCAATGTGGGAACTACGAGCGGCATATTTATGTACGACTACTCCAAAGCGCTCGGGCTCATCTGAGTTCATACGCTTCACCTCCGATATCTAAAGGCGAATAGATTCCACCGCGCGAATGGGGACACGAAATGGTTGAGGTCGGTGCTCTGACTTTCTTTGTTGCGATCTCGGCGATCATGTTCCTCTTCTTCGTCTACAAGATGTTTCACGAGAAGGATGAGGCTTTCGCGGGGAATCATCGACTAGGCGTTGTCTTCTTCGCCATTCTGACTATCACCTCCGGCTTCTTTGAGGTGGAACACCAGAGCAAAGAGCGGGCGGCGAGTAGCGCGCTGAGTGAAATGCTCGGACGCGATAATGTCTCGGTACACTGCCAGAGAATCACGGGAGCACTCTTTGACGCTCAAGTTGGAACGCTCGGATATGTGAGCCAAGCATCTCCAAACATCGTCCTCCTTAAGAGAGAAACGTGTGCAGACCTCGACTCGTACATGCACAGCGATAAGAGTCATCCAACTCGTGACCAGATCACAGCGGTCCACATCCTCACGCACGAATCGATGCACGTTGAAGGATGGTGGGCAGAGCCAGTAGCCGAGTGCTACGCGATACAACACGACGCCGACACCGCTGAGATTCTTGGGGCTACGAAAGACGAGGCGCTTGCGCTCCAGGAGGAGTATTACAAGGACTTCTACCCGAACATGCCAGACTCGTACACCTCTCGCCAATGCATAGATGGCGGAGAGTTGGACCTCAACTTGCACGGAGCCATATTCCCGTGAGCCAGGTTTAGGTAATGGTCTCCCTATCTGCTAAGATGGGAGCATGAACGCTCCATGTGGATCACCCAGTGTCGGTGAGGTCGTGCGCAACTACGACGAAGACCAGTACGCGCTGCCGATTATCATCCGCCTGGAAAAGGACACCACTACTTATCGCCAGGATGCCCTCGTGGCTACTATGACCGCAGTGGCTCTCCTTCTTCTGGCGCGAGCAAGTAACCAGGAATGGGATCGCGTCATCACCTTGTGGATGAATGACGACAAGCACCGGAAGATTGCGCGTAAGGCACGCGGCGCTCGTTGGGAAGCGGTGAGCGAACTCCCCGGCGTTGAGGTGACGTATCGGACTGCCACCGTGCGCGTACTCGTTCCCCACCTTCTCGTAGAGACCCCCGTAGAAGTCTCGCGCCTGCAAGTCGCCGGTATTGACCTAGAGCCTCGCAGTAGTGCGTTCACCGTGCGCGTACTGATTCCTCGCCCTCTTGTGGGGACCGCCGCGAAAGTCGCACGTCTTCATGTCGCAATCAACCCGGACGTGCCGATGAGCACCGGTAAGCAGATGGCGCAGGTTGGGCATGCCATTCATTATGCATCTCTCTACCCTGAGCAGTTCTCGAAGGCTTTCGATGCGCAGCGTAGCACTCTCGATGTTGACATTGTCGACTGGGCTGACGCTCCTTCGGACGGCAGCGTTATCAATGTTGAGGACGCTGGATACACCGAGGTTCCTCCGGGCACCGTCACCGTCAAGGCGTGGTTCTCTAGTGCCGACGAAGTGGCATAGCGCAATGACTCAGTCGCATACAACCAAGCAGCATCAGAATACGGAAGGTAGTCGAAACATGACCGCAAGCATCCCGGAGACCAGTGCTCAGGCGCCCCTCGCTCCCGCGTGGGAGGTCGCGAAGCCGAAGACGGCGTGGAAGGCTACTTGACTGTCAAGCATTCGAGAAATCGAATGCAACATGCCGATATTACAGTATGTGAAGCCCATCATCTCAGCGCTCCCCCGGCTTACTCCGACCCAAGTCGTGAACACGCGGACTGGGGAACTACTCTCATGGGATGAGTTCAAAGAGGAATCCCTCGCATCGCTGCTAGAGTGGGTCCACGAGGAAACGTCACGCTTGTATTCCGAGGACCGAGAGGGTGTGCATGAAGCGGCGCGCGGTTTGAAGTTCAACTCTGCTGAGCACGCCCGACAGGCGGGATTCGTCGCCGATCATATGAGTCTCCCTCGCGGCATTAAGGCGAAATCCCGCCTCTCTCGCCTCGTGGGCTACCAACTCATGAGTGAGACAGCCGCGTACGAGCGAAACCTAAACCCGCTTAAGCAACCCCACGCGTTTAGCCGGACTATCAACCTAGGTGCAGTGGACCACCAAATGGCTCACCTGGAACGCAATGAAAACCTCCTCATTCTCACATGGAAATGTTGGCTGGCGGAGTATGAGTTGACGTTCCTTATTCCACATTACGCTCAGTCTCGAAACGTGACGAAGTGGTCACTTCCTCTCGTCTCGTCTCGCGGGTTTATCTTCACTATGCAAGAGTCGCCCACTCAAACGCAGGGCAATAAGACTGCTGGCGTTGATCTCGGACGAGTGGAACCTTTCACGTTGGCTATCCTGTCTCACGGAGGACTCTTAGAGGCGGAGTATCGCGCGCGTCCCCAAGTGCGCGCCACGAACGCAAAACGGGAACGCATCCTCCAAGAGGTCACACTCACTCGCGCCAAAGCCTCCGCTTATACGTCGCTCGGTTTAGATGAGGCGCATCTGCGCGAGCAGGTGCGCTTGAAGCGAAACAAAGCGTCTCGCATCGCGAGTGCTCTCTCCGGGCAAATCGCGGCTGATATTGTCACGAAAATCACTCGCCATGACGTGAGTATCCTCCACATTGAGAACCTCAAATGGGCGGCTGGGGCTAAGTATGGCTCTAAGTGGACTCACGGGGCGACAGGCGAGAAGATTGAGCATTCTGCCGCGCGGGCTGGAGTCCGTGTGAAGCGAGTGAGCGCGCGCAATACGAGTCAGATGTGTCACGCGTGTCGTGCGCCTATCACTCATCAGACTGCTACGCGAACCGTTCGATGTTCGGACTGTAAATCTCTGCTAGATCGAGATGTGAATGCTGCGATGAATATCGCGAAAAATCAGGGAGCCTATGTGCCTTTAGCGGGCATCTCAGGCAACGCTGTAGGGGTCAACCCAGGCGTTCCGGCGATACGGTCGTCGGTCCTAGTGGTTACGAGTGACATAGGGCGCCCATATGGGTTGCCTTCGTTGCAGTAATCTCTACGCTTACCTGTTGCTGATTCTCTTGGGAGCAACCGGAGCCCACTACTTCTACCTGAACAACCGCGTTAAGGGCTTCACCACGCTGGTGGTGTGCGCTGCCGCTCTCCTGACCCTTCTTTTCACCCAGCCATTCGGGTTGGGGTTTGTCTGCGGATGGCTCATTGCAGACGGGCTCTCCATTCGGAGCGAGGTTCGCAAGGTGAATATCGCCAACGGTGTCGCTTTCCGATGAATGCTCGCAAGCGGAAGTCTGCCGCTTACTTCCTTTTCGTGCTCGCCGGAGGACTTGGCGCGCATCACTTCTACCTGAAGCGTAACGATAGGGGATACGCGACACTCCTCATCGCTGGAATCGCCCTAGCGTTCGTTCTGTTCTTCAACAACCTCAGCGTTCTAGGCGGGTTGCTCGGATGGCTGATGGTCGACCTCTTCAGATTGCCTGGAGAGGTACGTCGGGCGAACGCCTAAAGGCGTGCCGAGAGGGACATCGAGTTGTAAGTATGAATGACAGCCATAAGATGGTGACTACTGCGCGATAGTTGCTAGTCGAGCCGAGTCCAGCACCTCTCGGAAAATGTCGATAGGAGCGGTAGACAAACTTTATGTTCACGAAAGCGAGCACTCATTGTCGACACAACATTCAAACTTCCGTAGTTTCTTGTTTCTCGGAAGCGTTTCGTCGGAGGGCGCCGGGTACGTTAAGAGTCAATACCGACCTAAGCCGTGGAGTTTCAGCGGACGTCTTCGTCCTGGGCATTGCCCTATTCTGACGTTCGTCTCGCAGCGAGGTGCTAGCCACGGACAGTCTTAAGTGACAGCGGATATTTCCTAGTCGATCCTAGTTTTCCCGCTGATTCTGTTGAATCAGGACGCGTACATGGGAACATGGCTCGATGCCATTCTTGGTGCATTTGCATGTCACAAGGACTGATGGTAGATCAACACCAGCGATAACCGCAGCCCGCGCTCGCCTCGTTCCATCCACGACCACACGGAAGTGGTCGCGATCCATGACGATAACCGGCTTCTTCACTCCGTGTTCACTGAGGTCGGCAGCGAGTTCTTCCAGGCGCAGGTCTTCATCGTTGAAGTCTTCGATACGGCGCCCATCGATCCTCACGTGTAGAAGGCGTACCTGCCCCGGCAAGAAAGTCACTGCGCGTTCGCTATGGCGATTCAGAATGGTCATACAACTACGGTACCACGCGGAATCGGTATGGTGTATGATTGAAGAGAAATCACGTCAGGTTTACGCCGAGGAAAGGACACTGAACCATGAGTACGCTCGTATACCTCGTTGATGTGCCGCACGAGATCGAGGGGAACGACTGTCAGATCACCACTGTCGCCTTCAACACTCGGGAACTTGCTGAGAAGTACGTGGCAGACTTCGCGGCTGTATTTGAGGCGGACCTGCTCTCCAGGAGTATGTCGAAGAGCCTGCGCGACTGGATCGAGTCCAGAGGGAAGTTGTACATTCAGGAGCAAGAGGTCTTCACGGAAGACTACTCGGAACTCCTCCCCGTGCGAGTCTTCTCCGCAGTGACGGAAGAAACCGCTACGCGACTACGCGGGAAGACCCGCACAGACTTCGAGTCATTCACAAGCCATATGTGCTTCCCGCGCACTGGAGAAGCGGCACTGGATCACTATCACGAGATATTCAGCGTTTACCCCAACGCCGATTTTATCAAGAGCAACTTCTTCGGAGGCGACGCGGCTGGCGGGAAGGTGGTGGAGTTCGTTGGACACATTGGCGAGATTGACATGAAGACCGAACAGGTCAAGAAGATTCCGATGATGATCTACCTCTCGCTCGATGAGGAAGCATTGAGGAGTCACATTCTCGCGCTTGAAACGCAGCGATCTTAGATCAGGATACGCAAAGAGTGATGTCGGTGAGTTCCTAGTGGACGATGAGAGCCCTCAGGTAAGCCTCTGCGCCGTTAATCTTGCGCTCGATGTCCGTGAAGCCCTGCGAGGAAACAAGCGCCGTGACAAACGGGTTTCTGGTTGGAGAGAATCCAATGAGAGCGTCGCGGTGGGTTTCTAGAGCACTCTTGAAGACTGGCGCCAAAGGGAGGTACCGAGAGGCGAAGTAGGAGCGGCTCTTCGACGTTGCATTGAAGTGCAGGCTAAGAGCGTTGTCGCAGAAGTCGGAGAACTTGGCGAGGAATGTGTCCACGTCATCGAAGACAACCTCCGTAACGTGTTCGACGTACAGGGCGCGACGTTGTGCGGCAGTGGTAGTCTCGCGATCAATGATGTCATTGCTCATGTTCCTGACGATGCGCTCAACGCGCTCGCCGAAGATGGTCGCGATGTAAGAGAAAGCAATCGCGCGAGCACTCTCTTCGCTCACCTCTGGAACGGAGCAGTAGAAGGACGCGTACTCTTGAGCGTGGTCCTCTACCGTGTCGTGAAGAAGAGAGGCGACAATAATGTCGATGTCTGTGACGCCCCAACGAACGAGGCGCGCGGTGTTGCGAAGCGGGTGGTGGATGTAGGCGGTTGACTTCTCGCGAATGCGACCAGTGCTGGAGACAACCGGCTCTTGGCGGTAGTCATCACAGTGAAGGACGGTGGCTATTGAGATGGCACGCTCAAGCGCGTAGCGATCATCACCGGTCATCGCAACACCCAGGATGAGCATGTGAAGTTCAGCCACGGTCATATCCTTGAGTGGCTTACGCATTTCGTCCTGTGTGTTCATGATCCCATCGTAACACGTATTTGGAATATTGCAAGCGGATTGTCGAAAGATTTTAGTAGAGGATTGGGCGCTTGAATCCATCTTCGCGCTTCTGGAGGTAGACAGCCCAACTTCTAGCCGGATTCATCGTCTCGGCGAGCGTCGCGATTACCTCTTCCTTTTCCTCGCGATTGAGGAAGAGGTTCCCTTGGTAAAAGACATAGAAGGCGCCTGAGTACGTCGCTGTCGTGTCGCTTACTGCCGATTCGAAGATGGCATCCTTCATGCTCGAAAAGATCGAGTGCGTCTCATCTTCGTCGCAAC
>Ga0209100_1002139_pt1 | contig 12655 bp, 10 predicted proteins | sample lystaG_FD_185480 | JGI IMG/M metagenome (GOLD analysis project Ga0209100, IMG submission 185480) | Glacier valley bacterial and archeal communities from Borup Fiord, Nunavut, Canada, to study Microbial Dark Matter (Phase II) -... | ecosystem: Environmental > Aquatic > Freshwater > Ice > Glacier ...
GTACGGTAGGAGTTGATATCGATGAAAACTAGCCTGATTAGAATATCGATAGGAAAAGTCTTTAAGAATAACAAGGGGACCGTATCGCTCCTCCTGGTTACAATTGTCTCTCTGATTCTCGTGAGCCTGATTCCACCACAAATTTTGAGAATCATCATTGATGAGCACCTGATTCTGAAAAGGAGCCAAGGGTTACTCGTTTTGGGCGTAGTCTATATGTCCGTTTTACTCTTAAATGGTGCATTCGAATCGATTAAAGAAGTTCTCCTGACAGTACTGGGTCAAAAAATCACTACAAAGATCAGGAAAGAGATGATCCATAAGCTTGGAAGGATAAATGCCAGGTATTTCAGCAGTGAAGAGACTGGTGTCGTTGTTTCGAGAATGACCAATGATGTGGATAGTGTCAGCTCAATGTTTACTTCAGGTATCATCAGTATGTTTATCGACAGTTTTAAAGTGATTGGAATTATCATCTCTATCTGGTACTTTAGTAGCAAACTTGGCTTGGTCACCCTAATCATCCTTCCGATCGTGTTTAGCATCATTAGAATTTTTCAAAGTAGAATGTTTAAAGCACAAATGAATAACAGGGTGCTCACTGGAAAAATCAATAACCATATCAGCGAAAGCCTAAAAAACATCAAATTGGTCAAATCCTATAGCATCGAGTCGTTTATGGAAAAAAGATATCGGAGTTATCTTCTTCAAAATTTCAAAACAATAGAAAAATCGAATTTCTATGATTCCATCTTTTCTCCCATCGTTCAAATCATGAAGACCATCGTGATCGCACTTATTGTTTTATTATCGGTCCCTGAAGTGAATTTTCTTGGAATTTCCGTGGGTATGGTTGCAGCGGCAATTGAGCTCTTTACCAATCTATTTTCTCCCATCGAAAATATCGGTATGGAACTTCAGGAAATCCAACAGGCTTTTTCGGGGATCAGAAGAGTGAACGAATTCTATGATGAACCGGAAGAAGAAGAAAAAGCTTCTGAAATAGAAGCAAAGGAGATTATAAACGACTGGGCTGAGGTGAGGATATCGTTCAATGACGTGACTTTTGCATATGAAGAGAATCGGGATATTCTAAAAGAAATCAACATTGAAATAAGTCCTATGGAAAAAGTCGCGCTGACTGGAAGAACCGGAGCTGGCAAATCCACCATCTTCAAATTGATTATGGGCTTTCTCAAACCGGTTGAAGGAACCATCACCATTAATGAATTCGATGTCGCAAAAATTCCGAACAAATTAAAGAGAAGGATTATTGGCTATGTGGAACAAGACTTTCATTTCATCAAGGGAACGTTAAGGGAACAAATTACACTGAATGATGAAATGATCACAGAGGAAGATGTCCTCCAATCGATCAATCTTACCGGATTCAATGAATATGTCCATGAATTACCTAAGGGGCTTGATACAATCATTACAGACAGTTCCACTTTTTCAAGTGGTCAAATTCAGCTATTGTCGATTTCGCGGGCATTAGCGGCAAATCCGCCGATACTGCTTCTTGATGAAATAACGGCTAACCTTGATTCTCTCACAGAAGAGAAGATCTTAAGCGTACTCGAGAAAGCCAGTGAGAAACACACGATTTTGTCCGTTTCTCATCGATTATCAACAATGCTGTCCAGTGACAGGATTATCATCCTTGAAGATGGCAAGATTACAAATGAGGGCACACCGGAAAGGCTGCTTAGAGAGGATGACTGGATGAAATCTAAGATGATTCTAGAGAACCTGACTTGGGATTAAAGATAATATCAAAATTTTAGGAAATGAAGAAATGATTAGAAGCGCAAAAAAAGAGGATGCTGTTAGCATTCAAAGGATTTACAGCCATTATGTGGAAAACACAGTGATCTCCTTTGAATATGATGCACCAAGTGTTGAAGAAATTGAAAGTAGAATTCATCATTATCAGGAGAATTATCCTTACCTTGTTCTTGAAGAAAATGGAAGAATCCTCGGATATGCCTATGGGTCAAGGTATCGGGAAAGGCGCTCTTATGAGTTTACTGCAGAATTATCTGTGTATATTGACAAAGACGAACTTGGAAAAGGTTATGGAAAGAAGCTTGCCATAGCGCTGATTGAACAGTTAAGGAAAAAGGAAATTTATACGATTGTTGCCATACTGTCTTCCGGAAATGAACGAAGTTTGGGGATGTTTCTCTCTTTAGGATTCAAACTTGCTGGGAATCTTCAGAATGTAGGGCATAAGCATGGTCAGTGGCAGAGCATAACCGAACTGATTCTGCCGATAAAGGCATATGTTTGACAGAATTAAGGCATCTGTAAAGGAGATGTTTTTAGCAGAACAAAAGAAAGTGTTTTCACGATTTGTCGAAATTTCAATCGATTTTTATAAGTATTATATTTTATTGATCGATTAATTTTCATTAGTGCAAAATGTTTGTAAAATAAGAATATTTGCTAAAAATTCCACAAAGTAATATAATAAGTTTACTAGCTATAAGCTAAATTTATTATGGATGTGAAACCATGAACCGTAAAAGCAAGGTGTATAAAATGACGACTGCAGCACTTCTATGTGCTATAGGCATCATCATCCCGCTGATCTCACCAATCAGAATTGTTCTCGAACCAGCCTCCTATACATTGGCAAGCCATGTTCCAATCTTCATTGCCATGTTCATCTCACCTGCTACTGCCGTTGTTGTTGCCATTGGTACAACCGTCGGTTTCTTCATTTCAGGTTTTCCGATTGTAGTGGTGCTAAGAGCCGCTACCCATACGATTTGGGCTTATCTCGGCGCAAAAGTACTTGAAAAAAAGGAAGATCTGATGGATACTGTTCCAAAGAGATTGCTCTATAGCTTTTTCCTTGGACTTACCCATGCAGCGCTTGAAATGATGGTTGTCATTCCTTTCTACTTCGGAGCAAGCATGTCAAAGGCATATTATGCCAAAGGCTTCTTCGTTTCAGTAGTGCTCCTTGTAGGAGTTGGTACAGTAGCCCACAGCATGTTTGACTTTTTCCTTTCAAGACTTATCTGGAGTCCAGTAAACAAGACTTTAAGTCTCAAAAAGGACAAAAGGGAACTTTCTTCATTAGTGAAGTAAGCGAATTATAAAATTGAATTGAAATATAAAAAACCTTCGTCATGAAGGCTTTTTATATTTGGCTATGTTTTAAAGTAGTGTTGAAAATTAGATATTTAAAAGGGACTCTGATGAATCCCTTTTGTTTCGCAATGTAGAAACATTTTGTATCAATTAAATACTATTTTTGGAAGTATTGTCTATTTTTTTTGTGATTTATAGATTTCAATATTACTAAAAAAAATAACAACAGCACAAAATAATATAATACCTGTAGTTTTAATTGGCATTCCTTTAATTTTTGAATGTACAAACAATATTAAAGCAATAATAATTGCGATCCCAGAAAGAATTACGCCTACTTTTGCACTTTTTGTATTGCATGTCATATTAATCTCCCCTCCTCATTACATAGTTTTTTACAATTGCGTACCGATTTAACTATACAAACGCAAGTATCCTGGTCTTGAAATTTGAAATTTTTGTATAGGCATGGGGAACACAGCTTTGAACGATGAAGTTCTTGATTTTTAGGGCGTCCTTATCGCTTCCAAACAGCTCAATCCATTTGAAACAGCGCATATAGCTGCTTAGATATTTTGTAGACACTCCATTAAACACACCCATCCATCGCTTCAGTTTGCTATGGATGGAGTTGATATGCTGAATATGATAAACCCCTTCCTTGTGCTTTCCACTGGGAATGCGTTTGTGGTCCAAAGAAAGGTCCCTGGCGAATTTATTGTAACTATTATGGCTTTCTGTTTCTGTGCATAGAATGGAACTTTTACCTATGCGTCCATCCTAGAGCTTTTTCAGGTCATTAGAAGTCATTCTTCCTTTACATAGAAGTTCTATAATCAAGTTGCCATGCCTGTCAATTGCTGTGAATACACATATCTGCTCATGGGAAATACCCCAAGCTTCACTTGTTGACAATTTATTAATCTCATTCAGTATAGATTGGCATTAGTCATATATTAAAATTAATACTATTAATAAATATATTATATCACGTTTTGAAAAAAGCGATAGTTTCAACACTACGTTAAAACATAGCTATATATTTCAATGGGTTAACCGAATTGATAGATTCGGCGAAGAACAAACGGGAAGACCAAAGTTTTACTGTCATACTATTTGAAGAAACACTAATTCGAATGGCATATTGTGTTGCTTGGGTATAAGATATCTATATGAAGATGTTTTTACAGATATCATTAAAGATTATTTTTAAATGACTTATAGAGAAGAATTCTGCCGATGCAGGCACAAAAGGGGTTCACTATGAATAATGAACTAAATCAGAAGAATAAGAAGATGAAATCTGTAGTCTATGCTATTCTAGCTGCAGCCCTATACGGAATAAGCTCTCCGGTCTCCAAGCTCCTCTTGGTCGGACTATCTCCGACCTTCATGGCAGCACTTCTTTATCTTGGTGCAGGATTTGGGATGCTGATTGTGCATCTTCTTTTAAGAAGAACCCGAAGTGGTGGAAATGAAGCCAGACTGACCAAAAAAGAGCTGCCCTTCATCATTTTGATGATTCTTCTTGATATTGCAGCCCCAATTTTACTCATGTTTGGACTTCTTCGCACGAGTTCTGCGAATGCATCACTCTTGAACAACTTTGAGATTGTCGCCACTTCCATCATCTCTCTATTTCTATTTAAGGAAGCCATCGGGAAGAGAATGTGGATTGCCATAGCACTGATTACATTTTCAAGCATGCTGCTCACACTTGATGATCCCATGGCACTGAAATTTTCCTTTGGTTCCTTTCTTGTTATCCTGGCATGCATTTGCTGGGGATTTGAAAACAATACGACAAGAAAGCTTTCAATCAAGGATCCCATGCAGATTGTGATCATCAAAGGAATTGGATCAGGGATAGGTTCACTTCTCATTACCCTTCAAAGCGGGGAGCTAAGCTTCATTCCATCGTATATCCTGCCTGCGCTTCTACTAGGATTTGGCGCATATGGAATCAGCATCTATTTCTATATTCTGGCCCAAAGGGATCTAGGGGCTGCAAGGACAAGTGCATACTATGCTGTTGCCCCTTTCATTGGTGTGATGATTTCTTTCCTGATTTTCGGGACAAATTTGTCGTCTGTTTTTATCATCGCCCTTGTCATCATGGTTTTCGGAACCTATTTTACGGTGACAGAAAACCATGGCCATCTCCATGTTCATGAAGAGATGATTCATGAACACAAGCACAGTCATGATGACTTTCACCATGATCATCAACATGAACCTGCGTTCAAAGGTGAACACAGTCATATGCATATCCATGAAGAGAAGGAACATGTCCACGAGCATTCACCGGACATTCACCATAGGCACAAGCATTAGCTTGTGCTTTTTTAGAGGAAACATGAGTAAAGGGAGCAATCTAAACGGCTTATGTGTAATAATTGGGCAATTGGATGACTTATTGGGTATAATGAGGGTGTAAATAGCGAGATTGAAAATTAATATAATGATGATAGAGGTGTAAAATGATGAACGGAATACTGTTTCAAGGATTTGAGTGGTATCTTCCAGATGATGGAAATTATTATAAAGACATGCTCCTGAAACTTGATGAACTGTTTGATATTGGGGTGAGTGCCATTTGGCTTCCACCTTCCTGCAAAGCGATGGGGACAAATGATACGGGATATGGAATTTATGATTTGTATGATTTGGGAGAATTCGACCAAAAAGGCGCTGTGCGAACAAAATACGGGACAAAAGAGGAACTAAAAACCCTGATCGATGCCATCCATGATAAAGGGATTCAGGTATATGCAGATGTTGTGCTTAACCACAAAGCTGCCGCGGATTTTGCTGAAAAATTCATGGCTATAAAGGTCGATAATCAAGATCGGAACAAAGAAATCGAAGAGCCCCGTGAAATAGAGGGATGGACTGGATTCAATTTTCCTGGAAGGCAGGGGAAGTACTCGGATTTTAATTGGTCGTTTAATCATTTTACGGGTGTGGATTTTGATAATTTAAGTGGAGATCAGGGGATTTTTAGAATTCTTGGAGAGAATAAAGGTTGGAATTGGGGCGTGTCTCATGAGAATGGAAATTTTGATTATTTGATGTTTGCAGATATCGACCACGCGAATGAAGAGGTTAAGAATGAACTTTTTAGGTGGATAGACTGGTTCCTTGAAGAACTTAAGATCGATGGAATCAGGCTGGATGCGGTAAAGCACATTGATGACGACTTCATGAATGATTTTGCCAAACACATCCAAGAAAAAAAAGAAAAGAATTTCTATATCCTTGGAGAATATTGGGACAACAACCTGAAGACGAACCGCAAGTACATGAGAAATACGGAATACGGCATTGATCTCTTCGACGTCGGATTACATTTCAATTTGTTTGAGGCTTCTCATAGCGACGGCAACTTTGATCTGAGGAAAATTTTTGACGACACGGTTGTTGCTTCAAATCCGCCCATGTGCGTAACTTTTGTAGACAACCATGATTCAGAACCCGGTCAGTCGCTGAGTTCCTTTGTTGAGCCTTGGTTCAAGGAGATTGCCTATGGATTGATCCTCCTGCGTAAAGACGGCTACCCTTGTGTCTTTTATGGAGATTACTATGGGGTCGGTGGTGAATATTTGATTCCTGGAATGAAAAATAAGATTGATCTTCTTGCTAAAATCAGAAGGAATTATGCTTATGGGGAGCAAAATGACTACTTCAATGAACCTGATCACATCGGATGGGTAAGGCGTGGAGACGAAGAACATCCCGAAAAGTCTGCTGTGCTCATTTCCATCAAGGAAAAGAAGTCCATAAGGATGTTCATTGGAGATGAGGAAAAGGGAAAGGTTTATCGGGATCTCACTGGAAATTGCCAAGACAAAGTCACCATTGATGATGAGAACTACGGTGAATTCATTGCAGAACCTGGAAGCATCTCGGTTTGGATGGAAGAAAGCACGATGATCTGATCCAAATGGACAGTTTGACGGAGGAAACTCTGGACAGCCTTAAATGAGTTCAACCAGGTAAATAGAAGTTGTAAAAAAAGTAAGCACCTTGATATTAAAAACATCAAGGTGCCTTCATATTAATATGATTTAGAGAATATCATTAGTAAAGGTTTCTTGCTTTGAATATCCTTTTTCGATGCCCTTCATGATTCTTGTGGATTTTGAGGTATCCCCAATGAGAATTCCAGCTACAAGGTGGTCATCCTTGAAAAAAAGCTTCTTATAAAAGCCTTTGTCCTTACATTTGTAGGAGTAGACATCAAGGAAATTATCAGCAAAGTCTATGCTTCCTGCTGAAAAGACCTTGGCATTTAATCCGTTGAAGATCGTAGAAAGAACCATGGAAGGGAATTCCATTTCTCCACCGGCTGCATTCGTTCCGGCAACTCTTCCCATAGTTAGTGCTGCTGGCCATGTTCCATAAGCAAAACCATCTATTTCCACGACATCACCACAAGCATAAATATCTTTTAAATTTGTTTCCATGCGTCTGTTCACTTTAATTCCCTTATCAGTTTCAATTCCGGCTTCTGAAGCGATTCTCAATTTTGAGCGTACACCTACAGAAAATAGGAGAATATCACAGGGAATAAGATCACCGTTTTTCAACTTAAGGCTTTTTAGTTTTCGGTTTCCGTCATCGTCTTCCTCGATATTGACGGTTTCTGCAGAATCCCCAAGAATCAGTTCAATTCCGCTTTTGTCTGCTATTTCCTTGAATATGACAGCCGCTTCCTCATCCAATTGCTTTGGCAAGAGTCGCTTGAAGAATTCGACTACAGAGACATCAAGACCTGCTTGCTTTAATTTCCAAGCAGCTTCAAGTCCTAGAAGTCCGCCACCGATGACAACTGCTTTCTTTGATTCTTTAACTTTTTCTCTGAGGAGCAGGATGTCACTTAATTCTCGGATGCTGTAGATCCCTTCGATGTTCCTGTAATTGTTGCTGTCCAGCTTGTTGACGTCTACGATTTCTGTGGACTTTAAAACTTCAATATCCACTGGGGGAATGAAGTTATAGCTGCCGGTGGCAATAATCAGCTTATCATAAGCAATCTTATCTCCATCGTTGAACATGACCGCTTTTTCTTCAGGATGGATTTCAATGGCTTCCTTGGAAAGAAGTTGTTTGATGTTGTTTTTCTCATACCAGTCCTCTTTTACCATGAAGAACTTATCATCAGGCAAATCACTTTCAATACATTCAGCAAGCTGAGTTCTCAGATATGTCCTGATGGGTTCTTTCGAGGTAATGATGATTTCTGCTTCCGGATTGGCTTTTCTAATTTCACCTATGGCAAAATGACCAGCAGGTCCATTACCGAGAACCAAAAATGTTTCGTTTTTCTGTGTCATCATATTAATTCCTCCTACCTATTGTAAATTTATAATATTTAACAAATTTTAGATGTATATTCCAGTGAATATAGGGTTCGAATTTAAGTATATGCCTAAAGATACTTGATATCAACCGGAATGAGCCATTTGCTTCTGTATTGATTTTACAGCAAATCCCTAAATTTAATATCTTATTTTGAATAAAAGGTCTTATATTCATAAAAAATTTACATGGTGTTTCATCAGAGAATCAGCAAATTCTGAATTAAGATTTAAAATCACCATATCTATTACTAAATACAACAAATTAAGCGATAATAGGATAGAGGAATGTATAACTATCAATCAGCTGCTGCTGATTTGCCTGAATCAATTGAGTGAAAAACGTATACTGAAAGGGGCTGTATAAATGGAAAGAAAAAATGTACGATTAAAAGACTTTAAGATAAGATTTATCGCTTCCATGATCATATTTGGAAGTGTCGGGATATTTGTAGCCAAGATTAATCGCCCTTCTCTGGAGATAGCGTTTTTCAGGAGCCTAATAGGAAGCTTTGTCATTGGGCTGATTTATCTTTTTAAAAGAAAGAAACTCGATACAAAAGCCATTGGAAAAAACTGGAAACTCCTTCTTTTTTCGAGTATGGCCTTAGGATTTAACTGGATCTTCCTTTTTGAGGCCTATAAGAATACCACGATTTCCAGTGCGACTTTGGCGTATTACATGTCGCCTGTGATCCTTATTTTACTCGCAGCAATGCTTTATAAAATCCGAATTACCAGTTTCAGGGCGATGACTATTGTATTCTGTATCCTTGGACTTATGCTTATTCTTTTTGGGTCAACCGGATTCATTCGTAGCGGAGTAAAGATGGTTGGAATTTTTTATGGTCTCATCGCAGCTTTTTTATATGCCATTGTGGTACTGACAAACCGGAGCATGAAGAATATAAGCAACCTCGACAGGACATTAGTGGAATTATTGAGTTCTTGCTTTATTTTGGGTGGATTTTCACTCCTAAGGGGAGAGTTCGCTAAAGAATGGATGGGTGGAAGTACCTTGATTTATATGATCATCGTGGGCATTGTCCATACTGGATTTGCTTACTTCATCTATTTCTCGTCACTGAACAAGCTTGATACCCAGTATGTGGCTTTATTTAGCTACTTGGATCCCATAACTGCTGTGTTCCTTTCGTTTTTGGTGTTTGGAGAAAACATGAATTTCTATATGATCGTGGGTGCCCTCCTAATTCTGGGTTCATCGTTCCTTTTTGAAGCCATAGGAAAAAAAGAAAACCGTGTCGGTCTTTGACCGATACGGTTTTCGCATAAAAACAACTTGAATTAAACGACAGCAATTGGGGTATAGACTCTGGTAAGTAATTCATCATCAAGCATATAGAGTGCTGCAGGGTTTTGATCTGCTCTCTTCAATTTGCCTAAGATTGTATTAACATTGTTTTCTTCTTCAACCTGCTCGTCGATATACCATTTTAGGAAGCTGACGGTAGCATGTTCTTTCTCTTCAATTGCAATATCCATCAAGTTATAGATTCTCTTGGTCACGGTCTTTTCGTGTGCAAGTGATTTTTCAAAGGTATCCTTGTAACCATCGAATTCGGTGATTGGGTCTGCAAAGCCTTTTAGGATAACTCTTGCATTCATTTCTATGAGATAGTCATAGAATTTCATGGCATGATCCACTTCTTCTTTAGCCTGTATTCTATACCAGTTGGCGGCTCCGTGGAAATCATTGTCCTCACAGTAAGCAACCATGGACAGGTAAAGGTATGAAGATAACAGTTCATAGTTAATCTGGTCATTAATAGCATCGATCATTCTTTTGCTTAACATCAAATTACATCCTTTCAAGGTATAGTAGACATAGAGCATATAAAAGTAGTTGTATATGCTGACATCCCTTAGTTCAATTGTAGCCTTAAATCGGGATTAATTCAATTTGCAGCGCATGAAATTTTAAAAACCTTATGATTTGATTTGAATTAAGACAATCTATTGCGTATATATTTATTTAAATTTAAATTTTGTTCGATAAATATAAATAGTTGCTTAAATCATATTGTTCAAAAACTGTTCAAGCTTTGGCTTTTGGAAACGTTAAGGCAAAGGCTTAAAATGGAATTGGAAGGTCACTGAATCGCTTGCTGTCATTGATGGAGTTCAAGGCGATGCGGAAAAAGCCCCATCGTTTAGAGCCGTTACATTTTTTAGGTTAACTACTGATAATGATGCACTAAACCATGAGAAAGGAAGGAATACAAGCATGGAAAGACTGTTAAGAGTAGAAGGGAAAGGAAAAAAGAGCATTAAACCCGACATGATCCAGTTAAATTTTAGTCTGGTGGCAACGCATAGTGAATATCGGAAGGCACTGGAGATTTCCACAGAAAGCTATGGAAACCTTGAAGGAGCGTTTCTTCAAGCAGGAATTGAAAAACAGGAAATTAAGACATCGAATCTTCGAATTGAGACCCTGTATGAATCTGTCAGTGAAGGAAGAATTTTCAGAAGCGTCTTCAAAGGGTATGCCATGCATACGAATGTTTTTGTGGAAATTCCGCTGGACTTTGCATTGCTTTCAACGATCATCGAGGGGATTTCCAAGAAAGGAACAACACCGGAGTTTACGATAAATTTTGCTGTGAAAGATGACCATAAAGCACTTCTTCTAGCGCTTGAAGAGGCAGTTAGGGATGCAAAGGCTAAAGCTGAAGCGTTAGCAAAAGCTTCGGGCGTTTCCCTTGGGATGATAAAAAACATGAGCTATCGCGCTCAGGAAGAGGTTTTCTCCCCTACAAGAATGGATTTCCCACTTATGGAAAAGAAGTCCTCGTTAAATTTGGATATGACACCCAGGGATATTGAAATTTCGCAAAATGTTGAAATATGGTGGGAAATCATATGAGCTAATCTTGGATATTTATTTAACATAACAAATAATTATTGTAACCTCGGTGATATCCAAGTATAATCAAGAGAAAAATTAAATGAGGTACAAAAGATGAAACAAGATGACTTAAAGCCGATTAAGCCAGAAGTAAAACGCGAAACCTTCTCTACAGGAATGGCAGTCTTTTTTGCCACCTTAGGCTCAGCGGTAGGACTAGGAAATATTTGGAAGTTCCCTTATATGACAGGAATGAATGGTGGGGGCGCTTTCATCATTGTGTACCTGATTTTTGTCCTGCTGATTGGCATTCCTATTATGCTCTCCGAGTTTTATTTGGGAAGAACAACACGGTCAAATGTCCTGGGGGTATTTGATAAGTTGAAAGCTTCAAAATTCTGGAAAATTATCGGATATTTTGGACTGCTTTCCGCAATGTTTATTATGTTTTTCTATAGCACTGTTGCAGGATGGGTATACTCGTATGTATTTAAGGCGCTGAGAGGCGATTTCGCCTCACTTGCCACGATGGGTATCGACGAAGCCAGAAAGGCTTCAGAGGCTCAATTTGTTGCGGCATCATCTACAGGCATCGCACCCATGATTTGGCAGTTTATTGCCGTTGCGGTTGTAGCGATCATTTTGATTGGCGGAATCAAGAAAGGCATTGAACGAGTGACAAAGACCTTGATGCCTGTGCTTCTAATTTTGATTGTGATTTGTGCAATCAGAGCATTGACCCTTGATGGTGCGAAAGCTGGTGTAGACTTTTTGGTCAGAGCTGATTTTTCTAAGCTCACCACATCATCGATTCTAGCAGCCATGGGCTTGGCATTCTTCAAACTTTCACTGGGAATGGGTACTATGGTGACCTATGGCAGTTATTTCAACAAGGAAAACAATCTGATCGGAACTTCTGTAAAGGTTGCGCTGTCAGATACAGCAGTTTCACTGTTGGCTGGATTTGCCGTTTTTCCTGTGGTATTTACATTTAACCTGGCACCAGAGGGTGGACCTGGTCTGCTATTTAGCACCATACCCTTGGTATTTTCTCTAATACCTTTTGGAAATATCCTTCTGATTTCATTCTTTGTTCTGACCGCAATTGCAGCGACTACAGCCATGATCTCCATGGTGGAGGTCCCGGTGGCCATTTTAAAGGAAGAGTTCAAGCTTGATCGCAAAAAAGCGGTATTGATCAGCACATCCGTCATGTTCGTGATTGGTGTTCTAACGACACACCCACACAGTTTGTTTGGAAGTGCCCAGGTCATGGGGAAAAGTTTCTTCGACTTTTTCGACTATGTGTCCTCGAATATATTCT
>Ga0209100_1002140_pt1 | contig 12649 bp, 4 predicted proteins | sample lystaG_FD_185480 | JGI IMG/M metagenome (GOLD analysis project Ga0209100, IMG submission 185480) | Glacier valley bacterial and archeal communities from Borup Fiord, Nunavut, Canada, to study Microbial Dark Matter (Phase II) -... | ecosystem: Environmental > Aquatic > Freshwater > Ice > Glacier ...
CAACGCGTCGCACTGATATCGGCTGCCGTTGCTGTGCCCGACCGGTGTTGAAGGGCGGGTCGAGGTAAATGAGCCGAAAGCTCGCGCCGGGGAGGTCGCAGATGATCGGGAGGTTGTCGCCGAGGATGACCCGGTCGGGCTGCTCGGAGGATCTGGGTTGCTCAGCGGAGGCCGGCACGGTTGCGGAGGCTGGCTCGGCAGCGGAGGCCGGCTCGGCAGCGACCGGCGCGTGCTGAGGTGCTTCCACTTGCCGAGGTTAACAGGTGGGCAATCGCTATTCGATCAGCGGCGGCGTCCTCGCGCCCTGTGTCTCGGTCGCACGTGCTCCGGTCGCACGTGCCCCGGTCGCATCTGTCCCGGTCGGGTTCGCGGGCAGGGTCACGTAGGTCCGGCCAGCAGGCGACGCCCACTCGAGCACACCGCCCCCGACGTGCTGCACGCTCCACCTCGTATGGTGCTTGACATGGTGGTGCGCTGCACACAGGTGCGCCAAGTTGTCATAGCGGGTGAGGCCCCCGTGTTGCCAGTCGACGGTGTGATCCACCTCGCATCCGCCCGCCCGCCTGCCGCACCCCGGGAACCGGCAGGTCTCATCCCGCACCCGCAACCACCGTCGAAGGTCGTGAGGGACGACGTAACTCTCGCGACCCACCGAGAGCACTGCCCCCGTCTCCGGGTGGGTCAGGATTCGGGTGAAACTCGGCGCCTTGGCAGCCAACCGGGCGGCGGTGGCGGCGTTGATCGGGCCGTACCCTTCGAGGGAAGCGAGCTCTGACCCTTCGAGAGAGGCGAGCTCTGAGCTTTCGGGGGAGGCAGGCGCTAAGCCCTCGACAGAGGCAGGCTCTAAGCCCTCGACAGAGGCAGGCTCTAAGCCCTCGAATGAGGCGAGCTCTGAGCCTCCCGTACGGAGCAGGTTGAGCACCGGGACGGTCACGAGCACGGTCGCGCGAATGCCGCGGCCGAGCTCGTTGCCCTCCATGGTCGGGATGGCGCCATCCATCAGCAGGTCGGCGAAAATGTCGGCCTTGAGTTGCGTTCTCGTGCGCGTCTCACCTGCGACAGCGAGGGTCTCGACGATCGCTGTCAGTCTGTTCTCGATAGCGATCGCCTCGGCGGCGCCCAGATAGGCGTTCAGCCAGGCCATGCCGTCGCGGTCGGGGGTGACGGTCACACTGCGATCGCACACGCCCTTGGCGTGGCGTTGGTCGATCGTCTCGGGATGAAGGCGCTCCCGCAATTCCCGAGCCCGCCGTTCCAGTCGTGCAACGGTCAGGCGCCGCGCCGCGGGCAGGACTGCCGTCTCGAACGCAGCACGCGAGTCAGCCGAAAGCGAACCGCCGTGATCGATGATGACTTGCGCGTGCCGGTAGCTGATCTCGCCCGATTGCAGGGCGGTGAGCGTGGAGGGCAAGTCGTGCACCAGCAGCTGGCTGTGGGCTACGAGGGTTTGCGCGGTTCGCTCGGGAATTCGCAGCAGGCAGGCGAGTTCCGTCGCCAGCTCGCGATGCGCGGTGGTCGCGGCATCCCATCCGCCGAGTTTGCCGTCGGCCGCAACTCGAACGCGAAGTTCAGCGAACTGACGGGTCTGCTCGATCAGGCGGGCCCGGTATGCGGTGATCGTCGCTATCAACCGGTCGGCACCCGCGATGGATGTGAGCAGGTCGTCGAGGGAATCGATGAGCACGACCGGTAAGCCGAGGGTGCCGGTGGGCGGCACGGTTTCGGCGGATGGCACGGTCCCGAACGACGGGAGAGTCTCGATCAACACCCGACGCTCTTCGACCAGTCGAAGGTCTCGAACCCGCGCAGATGGCGCCTGGGTTTGCGTCGGAGTGAGTGCGGGTGAGAAACTCACCGCCCCGATCGCATGTGCCCTCATAGCTACATTTGACACCGTGCCACGGACATTGCGACGATGCGGCATCCGCTAGGCGGCTCAGGCATAAAACACTGGTGAGCAGCACCTTTGTTAGGGAATAGACGACCAGACGAGCGTGGCGGCGCGGGTGGACGAAGGAAGTGGAGCGGGCGCCAAACAAAGGAGCAGAGCGGACGCCAAACGAAGGAGCAGAACGGGCGCCAAACGAAGGAGTGGAAGACGCCCTCAGCGCGGTCGTCGTAGCCGGATCGGCCCCTTCGCGGTGGACGGGTCCACCACCGAACCGCCCTGCGTGATCTGAAGCGACCCGGCCGCAACCATCCGTCGCGCAGCCCGGCGAGCCGGCTCCATCAGGTCGCGCCACTGCTCCCCGCCGATGGCCCGGGCGGCGTCAGACGGGCAGATCGCCGCATCCACCGCCCGCGCAGACAGCAGGGTGGCGATAGTCGCTTCGAGTTCGCGATCGACGGCGGTGACACCGCGTCGGCGGCAGGCATCCGAGCAGTATTTGACGTCGGCCCAGTCCCGCGCCCACTTGGCTCGGTACTCGATGCGGCGCCCGCACGAGGCGCAGGTCTTGTCGGCATGATCAGGTCCGTGGTCGGCCGTGCGCGCGCCGGTGAGAGGGTCGGATGCCCGCCGCCGATGAGCCACCCTCCGACGCTACCCCTGCTCGGCCGCGACATCCTGAGATGTTGGGCCGGCGCCGCGGCATCCAGCAGCACAGCGGGATAGCCTCGGCCCTGTGGAGGAGCAGCCTGTGGGGGAGCGATCCGTGCAGAAGCGACCCGTGGAGCAGCAGCCGGTGCAGGAGCGACCCGTGGAGCAGAAGCCCATGCAGGAGCAGCCCGTGGACGACACGACCAACCCCAGCGTCGAGCTCACCACGAACGGGGTCGGTCCCTGGCGCGGCTCGTGGCCGACCGATCCCCGGTACGACCCCGAGCTGCTGCAGCGCGGGGACTCCCGCAACGTGATCGACCGGTACCGCTACTGGAGCATGGCGGCGATCGTTGCCGAGTTGGATGCGCAGCGGCATCCATTCCATGTAGCCATCGAGAACTGGCAGCACGACATGAATATCGGCTCGATCGTGCGCAGCGCCAACGCCTTCGGCGCCGCAGCCGTGCACATCGTGGGCCGCCGCCGGTGGAACAAGCGCGGCGCGATGGTGACCGACCGCTACCAGCACGTGCTCTACCACGAGGATGTCGCGACACTCGTAGCCTGGAGCACCACTCATCACCTGCCGATCGTGGGGATCGAGAACGGACCCGGGAGCGTGCGGCTCGAACGGTACGCGATACCGGAACGGTGCCTGCTGCTGTTCGGGCAGGAGGGCCCGGGACTGAGCGCGGCCGCGCTGGCGGCGTCAGCCGTGATCGTCGAGATCAGCCAATTCGGTTCGACCCGTAGCATCAACGCCTCCGCGGCCGCCGCGATCGTGATGCACGCGTGGGTCGCCCAGCACGCGACGATCGGGGGATGATCCGCGAGTCAGGGAGGGCCGTTTCCGACGCAATCGAAAGTGAGCCGACCCGACCCCCGAAAGCGGGCTCGCCGGTTTGCACCCCGCCCGGTAACTTGGCTGGCTGGCCCACTTGCACGGGCCAGCATCATCCCCCGGTGCACCCGAGTGAAATACGGTTCTATGAACAGCCAGTACACGCCATCGCGCGTGCGCCGCGATGCGCCCAATGGTGCCCGGCTGCACCTGAGCCCGCGACGCACGGCCGGCCGGGCAGTCGCCTCGGTTCTCGCGCTACTGCTGGGCGTGGCATCTGTTCTGGTGCCCGCTGTGAGCGCATCCGCGGCGGACCCGTCGGCGCTGAGGAACACCAAGACCGCCAGCGTCAGCAACGTCGTGGCCGGGCAGTCGTTCAACTGGATCATCGAGGTCGGATGCTCCGTGCTCACGGACGACTGCGTCAACGCCACGCTCACCGACCTCATGCCGGATGCGTTCATCCTCGGCGACCCGAGCAGCATCCTCGTCACGGGCGCCGACCCCGTGCAGAACATCACCATCGCGGGCCAGCTGATCACGATCGCGTTCAAGCAGCCACTGACGAGCCCGGCCGGATCGGTGGGTCTTCGCAATGGCATCCTCACCGTCACCATTCCCGTGACAGTGCGATCGGATCTCGATTACACCCCGGTGCCACTGCCTGTCAGCAACACCTCCAACATCGTGGCTGACAACGCGCCGGCCCTGGCGAGTACCGCATCGGTGTCGCTCACGGTGCCGCTGCAGCTCGCCGCGGCCGCCACGAAATCTTTCGCACCCGCGTCCAACATCACCCCGGCGGGGGTGCCGACCACCCTCACCCTCGGCGGTACGAACACCTCCAACACCCCGGTCGACACGCTCGTCGTGCAGGATCCGGTCACCCCGGCGGCGGGCAATATCTTCGGGAACACCCTGCTCTTCCAGTCACCGTTGGGAACGGTGACCTGGCCCACCGGCGCGACGGTCGCGACGGTCGCTCTGTGGGATAACTCGCTCCCCACCCCGGCGTGGGTTTCTGCGGCCCCGGTGGCGGTCGGCGGCACACTGGCGTATCCGGCCGGGGTGGCGCTCGCCAATGCTCGCGGGGTGCGCATCACCTTCACATCCGGTGCGACGGCCGCGATCCCCCGAACTGCCACCACCTCCTTCACCGTTGCCCTGCAGAACCGGTCGGGCCTCGCGGCCGGTAGCGTCTCGAATACCTCCCAGGCCACGGTGCTGCTCGGGGCCAATGCCGCGACTGGCACCGCGACCAAGACCTACACTCTGACCGCGGCCAGCACAGCGGTCACGGCGGGTAAGGCAATCACCCCGACCCGTCTCGCGACCGTGGCGTACGGGTCCAGCGACCTGACCACCGGCACGACCACATTGACCGCCGGCAACGGCGGCAGCGTTTCCCTCAAGCTGCTGACGGTGCTGGAGCCGAGCGTTCCCTCCTCGCTGTCATCCACCAACCCCCTCGCCCCCGCTCATATCGGCGGCGGCTTGATTTTCTCCGGATTCACTACGGGAGTGGTGTGGCCCGCGGGTGCCACGGGTGTCTCGGTCACGTACTACTACGAGACCGGAGCCACCTCGACCCAGGCCGGCACGACGGTCAACAAGATCCCTGTGCCATCGATCGCCGCGCGCGTCACCGGGTTCGCCGTGAGTTTCACGGGAACGATTCCGCCCAGCGCGACCGCAACCCTCCCGTTCACGATCACCGCCAACCCGCTCCAAGTCGCACCACTGCTCAGCGTCGCGTACAGCAACACCATCACGGTCAACGGAACCGACGTCTTCAGCGCCCCGGCCCCGCCCAAGACGGCGACGGCGAACGTGACGGTTCTGGCCGACCAACTCTCCGTGACGTCCACCAAGACGAACTCCACCCCCACTCTTCCCGCAGCGCCGGGCCAGTCGACCACCGTGACGCTGGGCGGTGGGTCCAAGGCCTACCCGGATTCCACGCGGAGCGCCGACCGCATCGAGATCGTGGACCCGAGCGTTGAGACCGGCCTGACCGACTGGTACAAGTACTTCGACGCCACCCAGATCACGGCCACGCAAGTTCCCGGCGGCTCGACCCTGACCGTGCAGTACCGGGACAGCGCAGGCACGTACACCGACATCCCCGGATTCGTCGACCTCCCCCCGAGCACCTACACGCAGCCCTTCCCCCCGGCACTGCTCGACAGCATCTACGGCATCAAGTTCATCTGGAAGTCCACCACCGGCTTCCCCCCCGGTAGCAATGTCACCGGAAATCTGCGTTACGCGCTGCGATCGGTATTGCGCGGCACCGCGACCCCGTTGCCTAACGCCGACCTCAGCAACACGCTCAAGAACTGCAGTGCGACCACGGCCGTTTCGGGATCGGTCTCCTCGCCCACGGTCGTATCCCCGTGTATCAACGTCGACCTGAAGGCCACGACCGGGGGCGGCGGCGCGGATCTCATCGACAAGGACTTCATCATCACGGGGGCGGCCGCAACCCCGCAGGACATCATCATCACCCGCAACTCGAACACGACCCGCACGCGGTTGGCGTGGTCGACGGGCGGCTATACCAACGTGACGAGCATGCAGGTCTACGACGGGCCGGTGGATGCCAACGGAAACCCCGACCCGACCTCGTGGGCGCAGAAGGGGATGTTCGACGCGTTCGACCTGCAACAGATTCCTTCGATCACGGCCGCGCTCGACCCGCTAGGCCAGTACGACCGTGTTTCGATCGAGCTCTACAACAGAGTGACGAACGCGTGGGATGCCTCGGGCGGTTGCACGATGGTCGCCCCCTGCACGATGCCCCAACCGGCCCGCACCCTGAACGCTACCGATCAGGACCGCTATGTCGCCATCCGGTTCACCTTCACTGAGCGGCCCGGCCGCACCGGAGTGAGCCCGGCGGTCGGCAGCGGTGTCGCCTCCTCGGTGCCGCACAACCGCCGCATCGATCTGATCTTCGTGCTGCGCAACGCGTTGCGCAGCAGCCCGACGACCCCGGTCGTGACCGGTTATCGCTACAACGTGGATGTTCCTGTCACGAACCCTCCCAGCCAGAGCTCGGTCCTGAACGCGACTCACGCGACGGCGACTCTCGCAACCGAGGACCTCGTGGATCGGGCGACCGACACGATCACCCTGCAGGATCCCAACCTCCTGGTCAACGCCACGAAGGTCTGGGCCGGCGGGGATCTACCGATCCCGGACAACTCGGTCCCGATAACCGCGCCACGCCCGACCGGCCGCGTCACGCTGACCGGAGTGAACCAGACCGCGGGGATCGTGCAGTCGCTCACTATTCAAGAACCCAACCCGGGGCCAGCCACCCCTGACGGAACACCCTTCGAGGCGTTCGATCTGCTGCGGTTCGTGAGCATCGCCCACCCGGCCGGCGCGACCGGATTGACCCTCACGGTCGCGGGCACGGGACTGCCGGCGGCAACGGGTACGCCGGTGGACGTCACGACGACAGCGCTCGCCTACACCCCAGCCCAGCTGGCTAACGCCACCGGTTTCACGATGGTCTACACCGGTTCGATCGCCGCCACGAACGCGACATCAACGGTGGTCTTCGATCTGGCGTTGCGACGCACGCTGCGGACATCCGGCAACCCGGTCACCGCCGCCGACAGCCCGGTCTTCAACTCCACGCAGGCCACTGTCGCCGACCAGCGCTTCGACCCTTCGAGCTCTCCGACCGCGCCGACGTTCATCACCGCAACGCTCGCGAAGCAGGCCGAGGCGTTCAAGAATCTGTTCGCCGACTCGATCGGGGTGAGCGCCGCCAAGGTGTTCGCCCCCGACAATCAGACGGAGCCGATCCGCACGCCGGTTCGCACCACGCTCTCGGCGACCCCGACCGGCACCGAGCGAGTGCGCACCGTGACCATCACGGACGACCGAGCCAGCTTCTGGAATGCCTTCGACTACGTGGCGCTCGCGACCACCGCGCCGGTGTTCACGCTGCCGGTGTTCAGCCCCTCTGCGGCGGCGAGCGCCGCGGTGCTCCAGCCCGAGTTCTGCACGGGCCGCACCCTGACGGCTGCCGGGGTCGCCGCATCCCCGGCAGCAGGATGCGTCGCGACCGGTGGCACCTGGACGGTCGGCGCCGGAGGCTTCCAGACCCAGGCCAGTATCACCGCGAACGGGCTTCTCTTGCCGACCGGCGTCACAGCGGTGCAGGTACAGGGCGTTCGGTTCACGGTCAGACGCCTCGACAGCTCGCAGTGGGAGAACCCGCAGGCCCCGACGGTGTCGGTGCCGCTGCTGACCCAACGCCGTCTGGCGCTGCGAACCGGTGGAGACGTACTCACCGACTACGTGCTCAACGCACCGAGTCCGGGCGAGGCCGCGAAGGGAGTGACGACCAACACGGTCGTCGCCGACATCGTCGGGATCTGGGACAAGACGGCGACTTCGTCGGCGACCGCGACGTACCTCTACAAGCATTCGCCATCGGGTGTCGAGGTGAAGAAGACGCCGAGCGGCGCGAAGGCTCCCGGCCAGACCTTCGACTATCAGCTCACGATGAAGAACACCGGCCAGTGGCCGATTCTGAACCCGGTCGTCACGGACTACCTCGATCTGGCGACGGATGCCTCCGGCGCGATGCTCGTTTTCGACCCGGACAAGCCATGGGTCTACACGTTCTCCCTCAGCGGCTCCGCACCGGTTCCTGCCAACGGAACACCCCTTCCGGTGGGCACCCTCGACCCACTCGCACCGGTGAATCCGGCGAAGCCCACTGTCACGGTGCTCACGAACGGTCCCGGTCCGCAAAAGATCACGTTCACGTTCCCGGGCACGCTAGCTGCTCCACCGGTGCTGGAGATCGGCCAGACGTACGTGATCACCATTCCGATGATGTTCCGACCGGGGCTCGTCTACAGCACCCCAGTCGTCAACAGTTTCGGCATCAAGGGCGACCGACAGTTCAATACCTGCACCGCACCGACGGGCTTCACTGCCGCACTGGACCCCGCCACCGGTGAGTGCACCACGACGACGACCGTAGTCCCGGCCCAGCAAGCGGCCCTCCGGGCGTTCGAGTCCGTCAAGGCGATCGTCGACACGGACTTCCCGGTCGATCAGGGCTTCATCGGTGGCACGGATGCGTCATGTACCGCCGCGAAGGACGCCGCCGGCTATTCGCGGCTCCCGTGCATCCCCCTGACGCTCCCCGGCCAGAAAGAGGTGTGGCGCCTGACCGCGCAGAACACCGGGACCACGGAACTCACGCGATTGGTGCTGGCCACCCGGCTCCCAGCTCCCGGGGATAAGACGATTCTGGACGGGTTCCTGCGCAAATCCGCGTGGACCGCAGGCTTCGTCAATGACATCAACGTGGCACTCGGCAACCCGAACGCCACGGTCCGCACCTATTACACGACCAAGACGGTGCCGTGCCCCAGTGTGCTCACCAATCCCGATAACCTCAACGCGTGCGGCACGGACCCTGCCACCGGGTGGGCGCCACTCACCGGTGCTGTGGACCCGACGACCGTTACCGCGCTCCAATTCGTGATCGACTTCGCCTCGAGCCGGTACTTTCGGCCGGGCGAGTCGATCACGGTCGATGTGCCGACGCGCACCGCCGCGCTCTCCAGCGCCCCCGGTCCGAATACGACCGCCAACGGATCGCTCTCGGCGTCAGCGAAGAGCATCACGGGGTCGGTGCTGACCACGGTCACGGCACTGGACTACTCCCGAGTGTCGGTCGGGCTCGTGACCGGGAGCGTGCGGCTCGACAAGGCCATCAGCGGGCCCGGGGCATCCTTCGTACCGAGCGGACAGACTTTCACCGGGCAACTCGTGTGCACGTCGTTGACGAGCGTGACCACCCGGCCGTTCACCTTCACCTTCAATGGCACTGCGGTCGTGCCGGCGTTCCTGCAGTTCGACGACCTGCCGGGAGGGGCGTCCTGTACCGCGACCGAGACCGCCGCGAGTGGGCAGACGAGCTTTACGGCATCCACCGTGATCGTCGACCCGAAAGCCGCCGTCACGAGCCTGCCCACCGTGAAAATGGTGAACGATTACCGGCTCGCTGGCTTGACGGTGGGCAAGACGGTGAGCATCGACCCGATAGTCGAGGGTTCCGTTCCGCCGACCGGGTTCAGCTTCACGGTGGCGTGCACTTTCCTCGGCCAGACGCTGACGCTCGCGGCCGCTGACGCCGCATTCACCCTCGACGGCGGTCAAACCCGCACGATCACCGGGCTGCCCGCACGATCGGTCTGCACGGTGGTGGAAGTGGATGCCAAGGGTGCCGGCAGCACGGTACTCACCGGCCAGACCGATTCGGCCAACGGCGGGGTGCTCACCCTCACCGACCCGACCCGCACCGCCGTCTTCACCCTGAGCCCCAACACGATCGCCGACGCTCCGGTTGTCACTAACTCCGTCAACTTCAACAACCGGTTCGCCGACCCGGCGCTTCTCGTGCTGCAGAAACTCTTCGCAGGTGACGGCGCGGCGCAGTTCGGTAAGACGAACACCGCGTTCACCGTGCACGTGCGCTGTGTGTTCGGCACCACCCTGCCGGTGCAGTTCGACCAGGATGTCTCGCTCACGCGCGACAGCGGCTGGAAGGCAACGGTGGCCGGTATCCTCTCGGGATCGGTCTGCACGATCACCGAACCCAGCCTCCTCGGCGCGGACGCCGTCGTGATCACGCCGAATAACGGCACCGCGCTCGGCACGGGTGTGGTGACCATCCCCGCCTCGAGCGTTGAAGACCCCACCCCCACCGTCGCGGTCAGTATCACCAACTGGTACCTCACCGGGTCGGTGCGGGTGACCAAGGTGTTCGCGGGGAATGAGGGAGCCGTTCAGAAGTTCGGCATCGACTCCGGCGTCGAGTTCGTGTTCTCCCTCACCTGCACGCGGGATGGGGTGGACGTGACGATCCCCGGCACGACCCCCGGCACCGTCGACCGCATCCGGACCGTGACCGCGGCGTCCCCAGTCGCCGATTACACCGGGTTGGCGTCCGGCGCGGATTGCGTACTGACCGAGACCGGAACCGGGGGCGCCGGCTCGACGCGCGTGACGGATGAGAACGGCACAACCATCGAAGGCGGCGCATTCACCGTCGCGGTGAAGGTGCCCGCCAATCTCGCCAATCTCGACCCGGCCGACCAGCCGCAGCCTCCCCTGCAGGTCGAGAACACCTACCGCTTCGCCGACGTCTCGGCCGCGAAGATCGTTGCGGCACCGGCGCTCGACGCGCAGGGTCGTGTGCATGACTACGGCCAGTTCGAATTCACTCTGGCCTGCACGCTCGACGGCGCTCCGATCGACGCAGCCGAGCCTGCCGCGCGCAAGCTCTCTGCCGGAGAGACGGTGACGTGGACGGAGCTCGCGGAGAACGCGGACTGCACCGTCACCGAGACCGACGCGCGCGGAGCATCCACGACCACGTACCTGATCACCGTGCCAACGGGCACTGGCGGCACCCCCCAGCCCGGCCGCGCAGCTGTGCTGCCACCGCTGCGCCCGACGGGGGACCCCACGCCGAACAGGGTCACCTTCACGAACAGTTACGCCCTTGCCTACACGGGCGAGACCAGGGATGCCTCGGTGGCCATGCTTCCGATCGGTCTGCTGCTCACGGGCGGGGTACTCCTCGGCTTCACTTGGCTGCGGCGTCGGAGGACCGGGCGCGTCTAGCTGGTTGGACCACGACCTCGGCCGCTTCCCGGGCGTCACGTGGGAGCGGCCGGTCCCGCGCGTCTGATGCATTGCTACCATCGGGTGTAATCCCCGGTCGATGATGCGCTGTCTCGGAACAGACGACCACGACCCGCTGTCAACGAAGGGATGGGCCATGCCCGCAATCGTCATCATCGGAGCCCAGTGGGGGGATGAGGGCAAAGGCAAGGCCACCGACCTCCTCGCCGATCGCATCGACTACGTCGTCAAGTTCAACGGCGGCAACAACGCCGGTCACACCGTCGTGATCGGGGACCAGAAGTACGCGCTGCACCTGCTGCCCTCCGGCATCCTGACCGAGGGGGTCATCCCGGTCATCGCCAACGGGGTCGTCATCGATATCGAGGTGCTCTTCGACGAGATCACGGCGCTGGCATCGCGTGGCGTCGATGTGTCCCGGCTCGTCGTCAGCGCGAACGCCCATGTGATCACGCAGTACCACCGCACGCTCGACAAGGTGACCGAGCGCTTTCTCGGCAGCCGACAGATCGGCACGACCGGCCGGGGCATCGGCCCCGCCTACGCGGACAAGATCAACCGGGTGGGCATCAGGATCCAGGACCTCTTCGACGAGAACATCCTCCGCCAGAAGGTCGAGGGCGCTCTTCACCAGAAGAATCACCTGCTCGTGAAGATCTACAACCGGCGCGCGATCGCGGTCGATGAAGTCGTCGCCGACCTGTTGCAGTACGCCGAGCGGCTGCGGCCGATGGTCGCCGATACCGGGTTGCTGCTGAACCGGGCGCTGGATGCCGGCAAGACCGTCGTTTTCGAGGGCGGGCAGGCCACCATGCTCGACGTGGACCACGGCACCTACCCGTTCGTGACATCCTCGAACTCGACGAGCGGCGGTGCCGCCACCGGCTCAGGGGTCGCACCCAACCGGTTGGACCGGGTCATCGGCATCGTCAAGGCGTACACGACGCGAGTCGGCGCGGGGCCGTTCCCGACCGAGTTGCTCGACGAGTCGGGCGAGTTCCTGCGAGCGCGCGGATTTGAGTTCGGCACTACCACCGGACGCCCGCGACGCACCGGCTGGTTCGACGCACCGATCGCGCGCTACTCCGCCCGGGTGAACGGAGTCACCGATTTCGTGATGACGAAGCTCGATGTGCTCACCGGGCTCGAGAGCATCCCCGTGTGCGTCGCCTACGACATCGACGGTGTGCGGGTCGATGAGGTGCCGGTCTCGCAGTCCGACTTCCACCACGCGGTGCCGATCTACGAGAATTTCGCCGGTTGGAGCGAGAACATTACCGGCGCCCGAGTTCTCACCGACCTGCCCGCGGCGGCCCAGGCGTACGTGCTCGCTATCGAGAAGATGATTGGATGCCGCATCTCCGCGATCGGGGTCGGACCGGAGCGAGAGGCGATCGTGGCCCGGCACGACCTGCTGGGGTAGCGGATGCCGGCCCGCCGCCCGCCGGTCCGCGTGTTGCGGGGCGAGGGAATCCAGCTCGCTCCCCTGACTCCTGCCGACTTCCCCGCGTTGTACCTGGCGATCGGGCATCCCGAGGTCTTCGCGGGCGGGTACGGCGGTGGGCTCGCCGGGCTGC
>Ga0209100_1002142_pt1 | contig 12640 bp, 8 predicted proteins | sample lystaG_FD_185480 | JGI IMG/M metagenome (GOLD analysis project Ga0209100, IMG submission 185480) | Glacier valley bacterial and archeal communities from Borup Fiord, Nunavut, Canada, to study Microbial Dark Matter (Phase II) -... | ecosystem: Environmental > Aquatic > Freshwater > Ice > Glacier ...
GGGCTTTGGGCAAGGGCTTGGAAAGCGTGACGGTATTCCTCTCGATTCCAGTGATTAAAACCTCAGCGGCCCAGTAATCGGTCAAGTCCGAAAATCCGCTGCGCCCCACCACCAATCCTTGCGTGGACTCGAGCGAAATCCGTCTTTCCCCCTGTAGCGCAGTCTGGGTCACGAGTCGGTCAAACATTTTCAGTGGTCCCGGCACGCCCTGATGCAGGTTCAGCAGAATCAGAGGGCGCAGCTTCCAGCGTTTGCAAGCCTCGAGCACTTCGGTCAAACGCTCTTCGGCATTGATTTTAGACTCGTCGTCGAAATTGATTTGACCCCAGCCAATCTCGATACGCACGTTGCTAAAGCCGTTTTTGGCCAGCATCTGCGCCACCAAATCAGGTTCGATGTCACCGTTGGTAGGAAACCCGATGCCCACGCCCTCGAGAAATTGCTGCGCGGGTACGGTCTCCAGAAAAGAGCGCCAGGGCTGAATCCAGTGCGATTGCTGACCGAACTCGAGTTGCATGAGATAACGCGAATCGGTGTAAGCCCCGGCCAACCCACTCAACCCCTTGGGTAGCGGAGCAAGCTTACTTCGACTTCTTTCCTGAACAGCCGTTGCATCTTGAGTATTGCTCGAGACGCATCCTATGGCTAAAAGATAGCCCAGCAAAGCCAGCACCCACCTCGGTGTGTTCATAGGATAAAGTTAAAGTATAACTCTAAGAGTTGCGACAGAATAGCAGCGGTGTCGGGAATGTGACCCTAGTGGCCCACACACTGACCCGTGCTCAAGAGTGAGAGAAAGCCGATAAGCCTTATGCCGGATGTGGAAAAGACGCTCGAGCGTTAGGCTAAACCCATGCACACCCAGCAGATTCGCGCCCTTATACAACGAAAAAACTATTCGGGTATACCAGGCTTACAGCCCTGAGATTGCCCTGCCTGCGCTCGAGCGGGGACGCTTTGTGCCGCCTTTCAAGCTCGAGCGGATGACCTGGATAAAGCCCTAGTTCAACTGGATGATGTACCGCTCCGGGTACGGCAGTAAGCCGGGTCAAGAGGTGATTCTAGGTATAGACCTGACCCGTGCGGGTTTTGACTGGGCGCTCGAGCACGCCGTTTTATCTCACTACCTTCCAGAACTACACGGCTCGAGCGAGCACTGGAAAAAGCAGGTTTCTTAAAGTTCGGTGCGGGTTCAGTGGGACCCAGAACGGGATTGCCGCATTCAGATTATTCCGGGGGTGCGTTCGCTACAAATGGGGTTATCCGGCGAGGCGGTGCACCTGTTTGTGAACGAGTGGACTGTGGCGCTCGAGGACGTGACCTCGGTGGCTCACGCTCTGGCAAACGCTCGAGACTGTAGCGCGGTGGGTGAGTGGCCGCACACGCTCGAACGAGTTTATGAGTGGGGTGGCTTACCGCCAGATTCCTCTTCGACTCAAGTAGATTGCTGAGAAGGACGCAAGAGTAGAAAGAATGATTCCGCAAGCCACCGAATAGAGTATGGGCGACGTTTTATTCGCCAAAAATGTGTAGCCAAATACCAAAAGCGCGATACCCAAAAAACTGCCTACAGAACCGATGATGTAAGGAACGAGTTTGACTTTTCGAGGTCCCAAAGTGGACCCTGTTCTCGATTCTGCTATGGACTTGCCCTAGAACGCACCTCCTACCACCATCAAGATTATGCCTAACCAGTCCAGCGGCTTCATTTTTGCGAACCACTCTTGCGACAGGTTTTTGAAAAAATCTTCCATAGTGTTCCAGAGTTCCATGCAACAAGTATCCACGAGCTATTAAAGATAAGAAGTGAATAAAAACACATCATTTAACCTAACAAATCCAATCCACAGCACTAAAACACTCTCTTCTAAAATTTCAAGAAAAGCTCTACCTCAACGCACTCGAGCCACAGACCCAACCTTAGCTCACTCGAGCGGCGTTTCACGCATTCTTCGCTCGCGCAGCAGCGCTTCCACTTCCTTTGCGGGCAACGCCCCAGCGAACAAGAAGCCTTGCAATCGCTCACATCCCAACTTGTTCAGGCGCTCGAGCTGAAGCGCACTCTCCACGCCCTCGGCCACCGTTTCCAGGCCGAGTTGCCGCGCCATGCCCACGATGGCTCCGGCCAGACCGCCCTCGGTGTGCTCGAGGTCGCCCACGAAGCTGCGGTCAATCTTGAGGCCGTCGAGCGGCAAGCCGCGCAGGTAGCTCAGGCTCGAGTATCCGGTGCCGAAATCGTCCAAATACAGCCGCACCCCCAGGCCGCGCAAGGCCTGCATCTGGGCGGCAGTGTGCTCCAAGTCACCCACAAAAATGCTTTCGGTGAGTTCAAGTTCGAGAGCGCTCGCGGGCAGACCCGTGCGCTCGAGCACGCCCTGCACGGTTGCTATGAAGTCGGGACGGGCAAAGTGCAGGGCGCTGACGTTGACCGCCATGCCCACGCTCAGGCCGCTTTCGCGCCAGCGCATAGCCTGGGCACAGGCGGTCTCGAGCACCCATTGACCCAGCGGCGAAATCAGACCGGTTTCTTCGGCGATGGGAATGAATTGCGCCGGCGGGACCACGCCCTCGGGACGGTTCCAGCGCAGCAGCGCTTCCACACCCACCGCCGCACCACCGGGCGAAACCTGCACTTGGTAATACAGCTCGAATTCGCCTTTCTCGAGCGCCCGACGCAGCGCCACCGCCAACTCGAGCCGCCCCTGGCTGACGTCCATTCCCGGCTGGTAGAGCACGTACAGGTTGCGCCCCGAAGCTTTGGCTCGGTAGAGCGCGGTATCGGCGGCCCGCAGCAGGCTCGAGCGGGTCTGGAGTTCCGGGGAGCGTTGCACCAGCCCGAGTGAAACGCTGACGAACAGCTCGAGGTCTCCGACGAAAAAGGAGCGGTCCAGCGCGCGGTGCAGCCGCTCGGCCAACTGCTGGAGTTCGACTTCACCCAGCGCGCGCACCAGCAGCGAATACTCGTCGCCGCCCATGCGAAACAGCGAGTGCGGCCCCACCTCGGGTCGCAGCGCCTCGGCCACCAAGCGCAGCAGCGCGTCGCCCACCTCGTGTCCACAGGCATCGTTGATAGCTTTGAAACCGTCCAGGTCAAGCAGCAGCAGGGCCAGTGGAGCCTGGGGGGACAGGTGCTCGAGCGTCCAGACGAACTCGCGCTCGAAAGCGGCGCGGTTGGGCAGCCCGGTGAGCGCGTCTAAGTAGGTTTGCTGCTCGAGCCGCTCTTCCAACTCACCGTGCTCGATGCACAGCGCGGCCAGTTGCTGTCCGCTCAAGAACAGCGCGAGGTCGCTTTCATCGGGCAGGCGGCGCTCGGGAAAGGCCACCGAGATGCTGCCCAGAAGCTGACCCCCTCCACTCCTGATGGGCCAGTTCCACACGCTAACGATGCCCAAAGCCTCGACGTAAGGGTGAAACAGGCTCCATTTCGGGTCGCTGCCGAGGTCCTCGGACACCACCAAGCCCCGCTCGAGCGCGTATCGGCTCCAGGCGCTGCGCGGCCCACCCAAGTCCATGCTGCCCAGCGTCTCGAGAAAGGTGTCGGGGAAACCAGACGCGGCCACCGCCTGAAAGCGGTTTTCAATCAAACGGGTCAGCACTACCCTGGCGTCCCACTGACCCTCGAGCAGTCGGGCGCACTCGAGCAGGGTGGCGTCCACGCCCGCGCCGCGCAGCAGCATCTCGAGCAGGCGACCTCGGGCCTGAGTCAGCGCTCCGGCCCGCTTGCGGGCGCTGATGTCGCGCCGCCACGACACCCAGTACTCCACCTGTTTCAGTTCACCAGGCTCGAGTTCTGTGGGTTTGCCCAGCTCGCCGGGTTTGCCGAGTTCGTTCAGGATGGGCTGCAAGCTGATTTCGCACCAGTAGTGGCTGCCGTCTTTGCGGGTCTCAAGCACCTCTGCGCGGGAAGTGTTGTGCTCTGAAATCGAGTGCTCGAGCGAATTCAGGGTTCCAGCGTCACTTTCCCCGGTGTGCAAAAAGCGCGGATTCAAACCGCTCACCTCGGCAAAGCTGTACCCGGTGAGCTGGGTAAATGCGGCGTTGGCGTACACGATGCGGTGCTCACCTTCAAAGTAGCGAGTGATGACCACCGCGTCCTGGGCCAGCATGGCGGCGGCCTCGAGCACCCTTACGCGCTCCTCGGCCCGCCTGGAGTGCGAGATGTCTTGCACGATGCAGGCGAAGCCGCCCAAGTGACCGTCTTCGTCGAGCAGCGGGGTGCTGAACCACTGGCAGGTCAGGCGTTGACCGCCCCGAGTGTGGCACTCGAGCACCAGCTTGCTGTCCACGCTCAGCTCGAGCAGTTGGGTCCAGTACGCTTTGGCCCGCTCAAAATCCTGGCCCTCGATTATCAGCTCGGAAAGCACGCAGCCCAGCGCCTCATTCTCGAGAAAGCCAAAGGTTTGTTCGGCCACAGGGTTCCAGCGCCGCACCCGGCCCTCCAAATCGAGTTCGACGAGCGGCAGCGGGACCAAGTTGGTGTGCCAGTCCAGGCGGCTACGAGACAGTTTGAGTTGCTGCGCGGCGCGGCGGTGCTCACCCCACTCGCGCATCAGATTGCTGCGGAGTCCGGCGTTCTCGAGCGCGAGCGAGGCCAGTTCGGCAAGTGGGCGCAAGCGCTCGAGGTCGCCCTGCTCGAAGCGGCCTTCTCCGGGGGGGTGAGCCATCCCCAGCACCCCCACCACCTGACCGTGGACCTTGAGCGGAAGGGCCAGCACCGCGCCCAGCACCCCTGTAGGGTAGTTGGGAATACGTTCCTCCCAGCGGTCGTAATCGGGCACACTCCGACTTTCACCACTTTCCCAGACCTGCCCTCCCAGGCCCTGACCGCGCCTTATGCGAAAACCGAGCTGGTCCGTGAACAGGCCCTGCACCGCCACCGTCTCAAGCGCGTCTCCCTCGCGGCTCAGGGTGTAGAGGTAGGCGTGCGGGGTACGGCACACCTGAGCCACCTGAGCCAGCACCCCCTCGAGCAGGGGCAGCAGTTCAGGCGGTGGGGACAGGTCGGTGAGCGAGGGAAAGGGCAACATGAGGGTTTGGAAGATAGTTCAAGCTCGAGACTTTGGTGTTTATTTTAAACTTTCCTTCTCACAAGAAACTGAAACTGAAAGGGACCCTTCAGGACCGACGAGCGCACCTGAGCCTGCACAACCCTGGTTGTACCTTTCGGCAACCCTCGAGCGGTTGAAGAACCCTAAATCATTTGCGCGGGTCCCGCCGCAGAAACAGCACACTCCTCGAGGTTCTCTGGACCACCCCAAAGCATTTTTCACTGCCCTTGCGCCGCTTCATCAAAATGGATGAGCTTGACGTTGCCGATATACATATTGTGATGTCTCCTTTTAATCAGGCGCTCGAGAGAGCGTTTTTTCGTTTGCCCCTTCGCCCTTTTCACTACCGTGCGCGTTTCCCTTTTGGTGTAGCCTGCTCAACGTGCTCGAGGACTTTTCCATTCACCCCACCCCAGACGGCAGCGCCACGGTTTACAGCTCGAGGTATGGGCAGCACTACCACTCCCGCCACGGGGCGCAGACTCAGGCTCGCGTGGTTTATCTCGAGGGCAGTAAAACCCACCAGAACGCGGCTCCACACGTTCTCGAGGCGGGCTTCGGGGTGGGCCTCAACTTCCTCACCACGCTTGCAAACGCGCTCGAGCGCGGCGCGGCGCTGCACTACATCGCGCTCGAGTTCGACCCGGTTCCCGTGGGGGTGCTCGAGGCGGCACAGGCCAAGAATCCGGCGACCTCGAGCGGCATCTGGCACGACGTCCTCACCCGCTGGGGAGAGTCTTTCTCGTACAAGCGCGACCACGTTCAGCTCGAGGTCATCTGCGAGGACGTGACCGAAACGGAACTGCCGCTCGAGTGGGCCACCGCCGTGTACCTAGACGGTTTCAGCCCCGAGGTCAACCCCGAAATCTGGACCCCTCAAACGGTCCGCAAGCTGGCTCGAGCCATGCGTCCGGGCGGCTGGCTGGCCACCTACAGTGCGGCTGGAACGGTGAGAAGGGCGCTCGAGGGGGCTGGACTCGAGGTTCACAAGCGGCATGGTATGGCCGGAAAGCGCGAGTTCATTACTGCCGTCAAGCCATGAGCGAACTGTTGATTCTGGGCGGCGGCATCGCTGGCTCGAGTCTGGCTTACCTGGCAGCTCGAGCGGGCCACGTCGTCACCCTCCTTGACGCGGGGCAGCACGCCTCGAGCAGCGTTCCCAGCGCGCTCATCAACCCGGTGCGCGGTCAGGGCGGTCAGGTGGTTGCGCGTGGTCTCGAGGGGATGGACTTCACCTGGGCGCTGGTAGACGACCTCGAGCGAATGGGATTTCAGGTGCCCCACGCTCGAGATGGGGTGCTCAGACCTGTCCCTGACGAGAAAACCTTCGATAAGTGGCAACCGCGCATTCCGGCGGAGCTGTCGCACCGCTGGCTCGAGATTTCCGGTTTGACCGACCAGAACCTACAAAATCACTGGTACAGGGTGCTCGAGGTGACGGGCGGCGGTTGGCTCGACGGGGCCGCCTTCACCCGCGCTTTGCGGGAAGCGAGTGGTGCCACCATCATTCACGGAATGGCGACCCAGTGGACCTCGAGAAGTGCCACGCTCGAGGATGGTTCCATTTTTGAAGCAGACCGCGTGGTGTGGTGCGGCGGCAGTTGGGGAGCTGCTCGAGCAGGTTTGAACGCTCCTCATCGGCGTGGAAGTGTGCTTTTGCTCGAGCATTCCCTGAGTCAAATTCCGGTGAGCTTCGGCATCTACAGCGCTCCCTCGGCCAGAGGCGGCGTGCTGGGCGCGAGTTACGAAACTCCCACCGAAGGGTGGACCCCAGCAGGTCTGCCCCTGAAGTCGCTCGAGTGGCTCCTAAACAAAGCGGCCCACACTTTCGAGCGGCTTACGCCAGAATTTCGCGGCCTATGGACCGGCTCGAGGCTGGGTGGAGAAATTCTGTGTGGCCCTCGAGCGGACGGCAGTTTTATTCTGTCTGGGTTAGGGTCCAAAGGTTTTTTACTAGGACCTCTGCTGGCGCGTGATTTGCTCGAGCGGATGTTTTGACCCGCCAAAAGCTCGAGTCATAGGACGTAAATTTCGCTCGAGCGGAAACAGGCGAACTGCGGACAGGCCCGTTAGGCGAGCAGGCCCGTTAGGTGCCGTTCTGCTCAAGACAGTGCCGCTTTGTCCAAGACGCCACTCGCCCCTACAAAATATTTTCTCGGCGCTCTTTAAGAAGTAAGCGCGGTGATTCTCCCCATCTCCCCTGCTCCTAAAGTATCGTGTCACTCCCCGCGTACTCACCTTTACCCCACTCCTCGAGAACCCCTAAACTAAGGCGTTTGGCTCGAGTTGTCTAGTTCTTTACTTTCTACCTTTGCTCGAGCCTGGGGAGTGTCACATGGCAAAATACAGAATTTGTTTAATCGAAGGCGACGGCATCGGTCACGAGGTTGTTCCTGCGGCCAAGCGCGTGCTCGAGGCTGTCGGCTTTGACGCCGAATATATAGAAGCGCAGGCGGGCTATGAGCACTTTCTCGAGACCGGAACCAGCGTGCCCCCTGAAACGCTCGAAAAGGTCAAGGACGCGCACGCCACACTATTTGGTGCGGCCACCAGCCCCAGCAAGAAAGTGCCTGGGTTTTTCGGGGCCATTCGCTACATGCGCCGCCAGCTCGATTTGTACGCCAATGTGCGGCCCACCAAGACTCGAGCGGTCAAAAACGCCTTTGCGGACGTGGATTTGGTGCTGGTGCGCGAAAATACCGAGGGGCTTTACGTGGAGCAGGAGCGGCGCTACGGCGACACCGCCATCGCCGACGCTGTGATTACCAAACGCGCCTCCGAGCGCATCGGCAAGTACGCCGCGAATCTGGCCATGCAGCGCCGCAAGCGCCTTCATATTGTGCATAAAGCCAATGTGCTTCCGGTCACGCAGGGACTCTTTCTCGAGACGATTCAGGACGTGGCACACGGTTTTGAGGGCCTCGAGACCCGTGACATCATCGTGGACAACTGCGCCATGCAACTGGTCCGCAACCCCACCCAGTTCGATGTGCTGGTGGCCACTAACCTGTTCGGCGACATTCTCAGCGACCTCGCCGCCGGACTGGTGGGGGGCCTGGGCATCGCATCGAGCGGTAACATCGGCGACCAGTACGCCGTTTTCGAGAGCGTCCACGGCTCTGCGCCCGACATCGCGGGCCAGGGCGTCTCCAACCCCACCGCCACGGTCCTGAGCGCGGTGATGATGCTCGAGCACATCGGGGAACACGAGGTCGCTGCAAGGTTGGACCGCGCGGTGGACAAGGTGCTGCTCGAGGGGCCGCTCACCCGCGACCTGGGTGGAACCGCCGACACCCGGACCTTCACCGACGCCCTGATTGGGGCGCTGGGTTAAGGCTCGAAAGTTGTCAAACCCGCTTTAACAGAGCCGCGAATAAATCTGGCAGAGACTCATAATCTCTGTCCCTGATGAGGATGAACACAATTCAGAAGCTGCGCTCGAGGGTTGTCACACTCGAGCGTACTCGAGGAGTGGGCCAGTGGCTCACTTTTTTTGTATACTCAGGCTGATAGTCAGATGAAACCGAGGTGTGTTGCCTGAAACAAGATGAAGAGGTCGAGCCAGGGAACTTAGCGCCAAGCCGTATAATTCTTTATAGCGTCAAAATCGGCGGTTCTGGGATACTAAGCTTGCTCACATCTGACTCACGCGGTTTGCTCAAACTGTACCAGCACAGATAAAACAGCTCGAGAGTGGTAAGACCGCACTATCATCGGCCACAGGAATCCGGCCAAAAATCGCTCAGGAGGGTCCGTGCAAAACTTCTTCAAAGGGCTGCTCAACACCCGTATAGACGCCATCGGTCTGGAAATTGGGACCAGCGTCATCAAGGTGGTCGAGTTGCGTCCGGGTTCACCCCCCACGCTGCTCACCGCAGCTTCCACTCCTACCCCGGTAGGCAGCATGGCCGACGGTGCGGTCATCAACCCGCAACTGGTCGCTCAGGAGATTAAGAACCTGCTCGCCGAGCACAAAATCAAGAGTCGCTACGTGGTGACGACCATCGCCAACCAGAGCGCCATCACCCGCAACATCTCGGTGCCCAAGATGGAGCGCAAGGAACTCGACGAAGCCATCAAGTGGGAAGCCGAGCGCTACATCCCCTATCCCATTGACGACGTGGTGCTCGACTACGACCTGCTCGATAACCCCGCCGACCTGACCAGTGACGACGCCCAGATGGAACTGGTCATCGCCGCCGCGCCGCAGGAAATCATCTCGAGGCAGGTCGAGGTGATTCGTCTGGCGGGCCTGGACCCGGTGGTCATCGACGTCAAACCCTTTGCCACGCTGCGCGCGCTCTACGCCCAAATCAACGGGGTCAAGCTGGGCAAAAGCACCCTCTCGAGCAGCCAGAGCCAGTCCAAAAGCCCCACCCTGGCCGAGGAAGGCGATGTGGTGGTGGTCCTGGAAATCGGGGCCTCGAGCACCGCGATTGCGCTGGTGCGCGGTGAGCGGGTGCTGATGACCCGCAACATCTCCATCTCCGCCGACGACTTCACCACCGCGCTGCAAAAAACCTTCAGCCTGGACTTCGCCGCCGCCGAGGAAGTCAAAATCAACTACGCCAGCGCCACCCTGCCTGGTGACGATGAGGAAGACCTGCTCAACTTCGACGTGAAGCGTGAAAAGTACAGCCCCATGAAAGTTTACGAGTCCATCCGCCCGGTGCTGAGCGACCTCATCAACGAGATTCGGCGCAGCCTCGAGTTTTACCGGGTGCAGAGCGGCGACATCGTGGTGGACCGGATGTACATCTCGGGCGGCGGCTCCAAGCTGCGCGGTTTGCCGCACGCCATCAGCGACTCGATGGGCTTCCGGGTGGAACTGGCCAACCCGTGGATGTCGGTGACGCCCGATAGTGGTAAGTTCGACTCCATCGAGCTGCAAAAAATCGGTCCCGAGTTTGCGGTACCGCTGGGGCTGGCCCTGCGGGGGGTGAGTGGCCTTGATTAGAATCAATTTACTACCGCGCAACCTGCGTAAACGGGTGGAACCCGGTTGGTGGCGGGTGCTGGCCGCCGGAGTGCCCATTTTGGCCCTGGTGGTGATGGGCGCGCTCCAGGTCAGCTCGCAGAGCGAACTCTCGAGAATTAACAACGACATCGCCGAGAACAAGCTCACCATCGAAAAGCTGCAACCCCAGATTGCCCTGCAACGCAGCCTGACCGCCGAGCAAGCTTCCTTACAAACCATCCTCAACACCGCTCGAGCGCTCAAGCCCACCGGAACTCCCTGGAGCGCCGACCTGGCCCGCTTCACCAGCCGCATTCCCGTCATCGGCGACGGCTCGACCATCGCGCTGACCACGCTGACCATGACCCAGCCCAAGCTGGTGTTTGCGGGCAAGACCACCGTCAAGGAGTTCGTGCTGGCCGGGAAAGCCCGCTCGAGCGCGGCCTTATCTAGCTTCATCCGCACCTTCGAGGAAAACAGCGACACCGCCATCGCCTTTCAGAGCGCGACCAAAGACGCGGCTCCAGCAGCGACAGACGGCACAGCCGCGCCTAGCAACAGCGACTGGACTTTCTCGGCCACCGTAGGTCTGACCGCAGACGCTACCCCGGTGGCGGTCAGCACGCCCGCCAGCACGCCCACCGACCCGAACGCGGCTCCCGGCTCTGCTCCGGCTCCCGGCTCTGCTCCGGCACCCGTCACCCCTGCATCGGCAGCTACGACGACTAAGCCCACAACCACCACACCTGCTCCGGTCACGCCCACCGCGCCCAAGACGGGAGGCAACTGATGCAAGTCCTGGCCAAGCTCAAACAGCGCGACATCGCGCTCATCGCTATCGGCATCACCCTACTCCTCATCATCATCTGGTACTTCAGCTTTTACTCCCCGGTGCGCGCCGATGTAGACGCCCGGAACAGCGAGTTGAGCGATTTGAAAACTCAGGTCAGCACAGCAGAAGCCATCGCTGGTCAGGTTCCACAGCTTCAAAAAGCGGTGGCTGACCTCAAGCTTCAACAGGACGAGTTCAGCCGCTCACTGCCCAAAACCCAGGAAATTGGCAATCTGGTGCGCGACCTGCAAGGCAATCTGGCGTCCTCGGGGGCAGAAATTTTGAGCCTCACCCAAACCCCCGGAACCGCGTCTGCCTTGCCGGGTGTACAAGCCATCGGCATTTCGATGAATCTTCGCAGCACCTTCAACGCGCTTTATCAGAGCCTTAAATCGCTCGAGGGGATGCAGCGCTACAGCAATGTGGACACCTTGACCGTGAGCCTGCAAGGCGACCCGGATTCTTTGAACCCTAAATTGGGCAGCACTATGGCCATGACCGTCTATACCTTCGACCCCACAGCGACCAGCAGCGCTGGCGTGCCGCCCAGCACGCCGGGTGGGGCACCGGCACCGGGCAACAGCGCCCCGGCTGCCCCTGCTCCAGCCACACCCGCTCCGGCCAGCCCTGCACCCGCTCCCACTGGAGGCCGCTCATGAACCCCGATGGTAAAGTTCGCGGTCTGCCGCGCCAAGCCAAGATTGCCCTGGCTGGACTCTTGGGCGTGGGCGTGCTGGGCGTGACGGCCTACTTGCTGCTGGGTCAGCCTCAGAGCGAAGAAGCGGCCCACACCGAGCTGTTGTCGGTGAGCAGCACGCCTGCCAAAACGCCTGCTGCCTCGAGCACCGCTTCCAGCACGGTCACACCTGCCAAAACACCCGCCGCCTCGAGCGCAGCCGCTCCCGCAGCTATACCCCCCACAGCTACACCCACGGTGCGGACCCAAAAACCGCTCACCATCCCAGAGTTGCCCTTTTTGGTCAACACCCCTGGCGGTAAAGGCGTGAGTAGCTCGAGCGGCAAACCCGGAGATAGCTCGGCCCAGGTCACCAACGCGGACACCGGACTCAAAAATCCGTTCCAGCCGTTCCGGGTCAAACCCAAAGTACCCACCACTCCCGTGACGGTCCCCGGCACTCCTGCAATGACGGTTGTCCCCACAGTTCAGCCCTCCACACCCAGCGAACCAGTGGTGATTCGTCCGCCCGTGACCACGCCGACCAACAATCCGGGTGGTCCTATTGTCGTACCAAACTCGCCTACGCTTCCTCAAGCTCCAGTGCAAGTTCCAGTGCAAGTCCCGGTGCGGGCCACCCCGCCCCGACAGTTCGGGGGGACTCCGCCCATCACGGTGCCTGGCGTGACCAAGCTGCCGAATCCGCCCACTGGAACCGGGACTGTCGTAGTTATTGCACTCAAACCCATCATCAAAACCCCACTCCCCAGCGCTCGAGCTTGGCGCAGTTCCACCCCGGTGATGCTGCCGCTCAGCCTGAGCGGGGGAACCTTGCCGGCCATCCCTCCGGTGATGTCGCAAACGGTAGGCGCACCTCGCCCCGAGGACGCGCCACCTGTTGCCATAAGCAACGTCCCCGACACGCTCGAGGGCCTGGGCACCGACGTGGCCCTGCTCACTCCGGGCCAGAAACTCATTCCCGACCCACCCCCACCCCCACAGCTGCCACCCGAACCCTCCGCGCTCGAGACCCTGGTCAAAGACCAGGCCGTGACCTTCAGCTCGGTGGTGCTGGGACCGGTCAACACCGCCATCTTCAACACCAAAAATGGCTTCATCGTGGTACC
>Ga0209100_1002147_pt1 | contig 12622 bp, 9 predicted proteins | sample lystaG_FD_185480 | JGI IMG/M metagenome (GOLD analysis project Ga0209100, IMG submission 185480) | Glacier valley bacterial and archeal communities from Borup Fiord, Nunavut, Canada, to study Microbial Dark Matter (Phase II) -... | ecosystem: Environmental > Aquatic > Freshwater > Ice > Glacier ...
AAAATAAACGGAAAAAATCAGCGGTTTTTTGATTATGTAGGACGGGGTGTTCCTTACGGGCCAGACGATGGAACCCTTGCGCCGTGGGCATTGGTGGCATCGCTCCCGTTTGCGCCAGAAATAGTTTTGCCTGCGATTAACCATTGCATTCACCAGGCAAAAATGACAAAGTATAATCGCTATGGCTTCAAGGCATCTTTCAATCCTTCCCATCCGGGAAACGCCGAAAATCCTTATGGATGGTGGGTTTCACCGTATCATTTTGGACTTAACCAGGGGCCCATTATTTTGATGATTGAGAACTATCGTTCCCGTTTTTTATGGGAACTAATGAAGCAATGCCCTTATCTCGTTACAGGATTACGTCGTGCAGGTTTTACAAACGGCTGGTTGTAGGGCTGCTGTTGAAACACTGCAATATTTAAGGAAGCTGTCGCTGTTTAAATAATATGAGTAATGATAAAGAAAAGGAATCTTAAAAAAATGGTCACTGATTAAATGTTGAAACTTAAACCATACTCAGCATCAATGCTTGCACTTGGAGGGTTACTTCTTGTGGCAATGGGCATTTATTTTGTTTTGCTGCGACCTTCTTTACTGCCGGAAGACCTCCGCTATATGGGCTCTACATTACAAAATGCAAAGGAAAATATTCCTGATCTTTTGAAATGGTTACAAAAGGTTTTCTGGGTAATGGGAGGTTACATTTTCACAACAGGATTGCTCATTATTTTTATTGCACTTACGTCTTTTCGGAAACGCTTGCGTGGGGCATTTAGTATCGTTGCGCTTGCAGGAATAAGTTCAATAGGTTCAATGACGGCTGTAAACTTTATAATTGGTTCAGATTTTAAGTGGATTTTGTTAACTTTTACATTGCCATGGATAATTTCATTAACTCTTTACAGCCTACACAAATAAATAATTTAAAAAAAGGACATCAACGAACCTAAATAATTCATATAAAACGAACAACGCATCTTCAATCTTTACAATTAAAATATACTAAATAATAAAATTATGGAACAAGAAATGAAAATGGATAAGGTGAATGATATATCAAAAAATGATTCAACTGAAAAAGTTGAACAAAAAGATAATGCAAAAATGGACCATAGTAAAATGGACCACAGCAAAATGCAACATGGCGGCAACCCAAAAATGGGTATGGAAGGGCATGACCATAACATGATGATTGCTGATTTTAAAAAACGATTTTTTGTGGTGCTGATACTCACAGTCCCCATCATGCTTTTATCAATGATGATTCAAAAGTTCTTAGGAGTAAATTGGCAATTTACAGGTTCACAATATATTTTGTTTGCCTTATCAACTGTTGTATTTTTTTATGGTGGCTGGCCATTTCTAAAAGGTTTTGTGAATGAGGTAAAAACGAAAAGCCCAGGTATGATGATTTTGATTGGCTTTGCCATAACAGTTGCTTATACATATAGTGTAGCAATAGTTTTTGGATTAACCGGTATGGATTTTTTTTGGGAACTCTCCACACTTATACTCATAATGCTTTTAGGGCATTGGATAGAAATGAAATCTATAGCAGGTGCATCTAAAGAACTGGAATTGCTTGTACAACTGATGCCTGCTGATGCACACATGGTAATGCCCGGCATGGTACATGATGTAAAGACCGAAACACTTAAGGAGAAAGATATAATTTTGGTAAAGCCAGGCGAAAAAGTGGCAGCCGATGGAATAATATTAGAGGGAGAAAGTTACCTCAACGAAAGTATGCTTACCGGCGAAAGCAAACCTGTGAAAAAAGTGGTGGGAGAAAAAGTTATTGCTGGTGCTATTAATGGTAACGGCTCAATAAAAGTAACGGTATCTCATGCTGCAAAAGATTCTTATCTGTCGCAGGTTATAAAGCTGGTGGATGATGCACAAAAATCAAAATCCAAAACACAGTTACTGGCAGATACTGCTGCAAAATGGCTGACCATTATAGCCATTGTAGCCGGAATTAGTACATTTTTATTTTGGTATTTGACAGGGCAATCGTTAGCCTTCGCAATGGAAAGAATGGTAACCGTGATTGTTATTTGTTGCCCTCATGCTTTAGGGTTGGCAGTACCTTTGGTGGTGGCAAAATCTACGGCCTTATCTGCAAAAAATGGCTTACTCATTAAGAACAGAACGGCTTTTGAAAATTCAAGAAAAATAACAACCATTGTATTTGATAAAACTGGAACATTGACGGTGGGTAAATTTGAAGTTTCAAAAATTATTTCGCTGCAAAAAGAATTAAATGAAAATGAAATCATTCGCCTGGCATCTGCATTGGAACAACAATCAGAACATCCTATTGCAACTGGTATTTTACAAAAAGTAAAAGATTTATCTATCACTATTCCTGCAACAGAAAATTTTAAAGCCATTACTGGTAAAGGTGTGGAAGCTACGGTAGAAGGTAAAAAAATATTAGTGGTGAGCCCTGGTTATTTAAAAGAAAAAAATATTGCCATACCAGAAGGCTTTGCTGCCAACGATACGGAAACAGTTGTTTTTGTAATTGTGAATGATAAATTAGCTGGCTACATCGCATTGTCGGACGAGATACGGCCTGAATCTGCAGAAGCAATAAAAACCTTAAAAGAAAACAAAATCAAATCAATACTATTAACCGGTGATAATAATAAAGTTGCAGCAAGTGTAAGCAAAACATTAGGCATGGATAGTTTTTTTGCAGAAGTATTGCCTGACCAAAAATTAGAAAAAATAAAAGAACTGCAAAGCAAGGGGGAATTTGTTGCTATGACGGGTGATGGTGTAAACGATGCACCTGCATTGGCACAGTCAGATATTGGAATAGCAGTGGGTAGCGGAAGTGATATAGCTGCTGAAACCGCCGGTATTGTCCTGGTAAATAGCAACCCAAAAGATATTGTTAGCCTCATCTTATTTGGCAAAGCTACTTACCGTAAAATGATACAGAATTTAATTTGGGCTACGGGCTACAATGTAGTGGCATTACCGTTGGCAGCAGGTGTGTTGTATAAGCAGGGGATTTTGTTAAGCCCTGCAATGGGTGCAGTTTTAATGACAGTGAGTACAATTGTAGTTGCCATCAATGCAAGCCTGTTAAAAGTGAAGAATGGGTCTGGTGAAAAATCCAATGATGAGCAAAAACCTGAATTGAATAGTGATGCCAAAACTGAAACAAAGGAGGAGCCTAAATCTGAAGCGGTAGATAAAACTCAATCAAAAGTTGAAGACGAACTAAAAGATAAAGTAGAACCCGAACATAAAGCAAATGATGAGGCAAAACCTGACACAAAAGAAAAGGTTACATCTGAAATGGTAGATAAATCTAAGACAGAAGTTAAAGACGATTCTAAAGAAAAAACCGAACCTGAACATGATGTAAATGCTGAGGCAAAACCCGAAATAAAAGTGGAACCAAAAACCGAATCAAAAGAACAAATGAAATCTGAAACAATGGAGGAGCCTAAACCAAAAGGCGAAGCCGGGCCTAAACTTAAAGCAACTGCTGAAATGCCTTCCTCTTTGACTCCTGAAATAGTTAAAAGGGTACACAAATTATATGAGGAGTTAGGTCGTGAAGAAGTTAAGGCTGTGCAGGAATGGGAGGAAAAGCAAAAGGAAACTCCGGAAGATAACGCAAAAGTTGAGCAGAAACCTAAAGACGAATAAGGAGCAAGGATATTGCACCAAAATACTTTAACCCATTTCAATTAACAGTAATTATGGAAACAATGTGGGTCTGATTTTATTAAACGACATCACTTTCGGTAAAATAAAATAACAAATAAAAAGATGAAAGACGTAAAACCCATAATTTTTTTGGTTCCGGTTGTTGTTTTAATTTTAATAAGCGCATTATATTTTTATCTGTTAAAAAAAACAACGGACAGAAATGCTTTTAACAAATTTATTTTTATTATGATCACTCTTTCTTTCCTTCTGAATTTTGCATGGGAATTATTTCAAATTCCTTTATATAAAAATCCTGTTTACGATTTTAACCACATCGAATTTTGTGCTTTAGCCTCCCTTGCAGATGTGTTAATGGTGCTGCTCCTCTACTTTGGCATTGCGTTAATGTTTAAAAACCCTTTTTGGATAGAGCCATTAAAATTACAAAAGATATCCATTGTAGTTTTGATTGGTGGAGTAGGTGCTGTTTTATCTGAAATGTGGCATCTATCTTTAGGGAGCTGGGCTTATAATAATTCGATGCCCATCATTCCTTTTGTTAGTGTTGGTATAGCTCCCGTGTTACAATTTATGATACTGCCTTTACTGATCTATTTTATGAGCTTTAATCGCTTAAAAAGGAGGTAATATAAAACAACCAATGATGCAATCATGAAATCAGATAAAAATATTGTACTTACCATCAACGGTGGTTCATCCAGCATCAAGTTTGCTTTGTATGAAAATGAAGGATCATTGATGCAATTGTTTTATTGTGAGGTAGAAAACATCAGTACAAAAAATGCTGTATTAAATTTTGGTGATGTAATTAACAACAAAATAAATACTATAAATATTGATTATGATGAATTCGTAAACCATCTCATTGATTGGCTTGAACTACATGATGGGTTTACTTCTATAAAAGCAATAGGGCATCGCATAGTCCATGGTATGCAACATACCGATACTGAATAAATTACTGCAACATTAATAGATGAGTTATAACAAATTTGTTCTTACGACCCTAAACGTCAGAGGGTTTTAAATTGCCGGGTGCATATAAAGCAGGTAAAGATTTGCTAAAGTAAAATGTTACATTGGCAAACAGTTACGAAGCTGTTACAAAAAATGAATTGGTAAAAAATGTTTCTAAGGCTTATTACAATTGGCTATACGGTTGGCAGCAATACAATTTGTTATTGCAAACCGATAGCATTTTTGCCGACTATGAAAAGTATGCAAACAAAAAATATCAGGTAGGCGAAAGCAATAAGCTGGAAAAAATAAATGCAACGCTTCAAAGAAAAGATTTGCAATTACAATTATCAAAAGCAAAAACAAAAGTCGTCTTTTATTTGCCTGACTTGCAGAAGTGGATGCGTAGGACAGAGCAATACCAGGCGTCTACAACATACACGGCTTTGCCCGAAATTAATTTAAGCGATAGCAGGTTGGTAAACAAGCATCCCGTATTACAATTTTTGCAACAACAAATTACAACAAAGGGTTAGCCATCAAAGCAGAAAACGCAAAAGGGCAACCATCATATAATTTGGGTGTAAATGCACAGAGTTTAGATAAGCAAATACAGTTTTATTATAAAAGCGTTGGCATCAATATTCCCATATTTAAAAACGGTGTAAAGTCACGGACACAAGCCGCAAGGTTTGAAACTGAAATTGGATAAAAGGAATTGGATAAAAGCCAACAGGAAATTTAAACTATCTTTTTACAGCAAAATCAATCGCAGCAGCAAAGTTTGTAACAGCTAAAATATTATCAAAGCGAAGGCTTGCCAATGGCTACTAGTATCATCAATGCACCACAACGCAGCTACAAGGCGGAAGATATTAGCTATATTGAATACATCCAGAATATAAAAGATGCTATCAAAATAAAAACCGATTATTTGGCTGCCATCAACAGCTATAATCAAACCATTATCCAACTTAACTATTTACTAAACAGATAAAAATATTTCTATAATGAAAAATATATTTCTCATCATACTCACTTTATTTCTTGCCATCACATCATGCAAAAAAAAAGTAACAGAAGCCAAAGCAGAGCCTTGGAAAGATAATACTGTAAAAAAGAAGAGCCAACTGCAATAGAAGTAGAATTAACAGACGACCAGGTAATAGCAATTGGTTTGCAAACAGGCAGCATTGAGCAACGCAATCTAAAATTGGCTTAAAGGTCAATGGCAAACTAACATTACTTATGCAAAAACCAGGCACCGGTAAGTATTTTAACAGGCGGTATTGTAAAAACCATTAACGTTACCGAAGGCACATTTATAAAGCAAGGGCAAACATTGTCAACAATTGTAAACAATGAAGTAATACAATTGCAGCAGAATTATTTAGAAAACAAATCATAGTTCGTTTACCCTCAGGTGGAATTTAAACGCCAAAAAGAATTGCAGGAAGGCCGTATTAATGCAACCAAAACTTTACAGCAGGTGCAGAATGAGTTGAGCATGGCACAAGCCAAACAGACAATGCAAAAATTGTGATAAAGGGAGCATACTATTTATTATCACAGCTTACAAAAGGAAGTGGCGAAGAATGATAATAGCAAGCAAACATTAACAAGAAATAAATTTAGTAATATGTATTTTTACATCCTAAAAACAAAATAAAATGAACAGATTCAATTGCTGGAAATGCGTTATAATGCTAGCATCAATTCTTGGAATGGTGCAGGTGTTTTCATAAGCCAGCTCATACAATTATTCTAAAAGGGTTGCGGAAGTATATTTCCGCAACCCTTTTTTATTTAGTCAACTAATTAATTAATAATTGCAATGTACAGCATTTTTATAGGAAGCCTTTTATTAAGCTTGTTTCATGCAGTGATTCCCAATCACTGGCTGCCGGTACTGGCCATTGGCAAAAAAGATAACTGGACTTTACAGGAAGTAACCAGGGTTACATTTATTTCAGGTTTGGCACATGCTTTAAGTACTGTTGCTATAGGTATTATTTTAGGCGTTTTAGGGTTACAGCTCGCAAATAAAATTGAATATTTTACTCATTTTATTGCTCCTGCCGTATTTATATTATTAGGCTCATTTTTCATTTATCAACATCACCGGCACAAGCACTTTCATTTACATAAAACACCAAGGCCAACACTCCCCAAAAATAAAATTATTCTGGCATTGGTAGTTGCCATGTTCCCTTCTCCCTGTATGAAAATAGAAGCATATTTTCTTTTGGCAGGTGTATACGGTTTATGGGCTGTTAAAGGCATTGCAGCTTTATATCTTACTATATCAGTTTCGGGAATGGTATTGTGGGTAAGGCTTGCATACAAAGGAATACTAAAATTAAATTGGCATACACTCGAACATAAGTCCGGAATAATTACCAGATGGACTTTCAGTTATAGGGCTTGTTTTAAAATTGTTGATTTATTACCGATCGGCTTTCCATCCAAAAACCTACCTTTACCTTCCTGTTTGGCAAAGCAACGCTTCATATCATCCATTTTACTTTGTGCATTTGCAGTACTGTTTGCACACAGTATAGTGCCTCACAACCACCATGCGGAAGCTAATGCTACGCATCAAAGTAGCCATCACGATGATGACCACGATGATTTAAATAATAACTTTTTAGGTCAGGCTTTCTCTCATTTTCAGCATGAAAGCAATGGCGGTATAACCTACCAAACCGCTTCGCCAACTTTTCAATGTTCAAAGTTCAGCATTGATAAAGAGACAATTTTATTTACACAGTATGTTATCAGGCAGCTTTTTAAGCCGCCTATAATACATAGACAGCATTCTTCATTTGCTTTTACTCCTTCTAATTATTCAGCATCCAGTCTGTTTAGAGGTCCACCGATGGCATAGGCATTAGTGTGCCCTTTTGTGCCCTTACCTCTTTTCAATTTCATTTTTTATAACAGACTGTGGTCTTTTGCAACGCTGATTATTTATGCTTAATAAAATAATTCATTTCTCCATTCACAATAAGTTGGTTATCGGTTTATTCACTTTAGCACTTATAACCTGGGGATCTTATTCATTAACCAAACTTCCCATTGATGCCGTGCCCGACATCACTGATAACCAGGTGATGGTTATAACAGTAACACCAACTTTAGCAGCACAGGAAGTAGAACGGCTCATTACATTTCCCGTAGAGCAAACAATGGCAAGCATTCCCAACATTCAGGAGATCCGCTCCTTCTCCCGGTTTGGTTTGTCGCTTGTTACCATCGTATTTAAAGAACAGGTTGATATTTATTGGGCACGTCAACAAATAAATGAACGGTTAAGTCTTGCGGCTAAACAAATACCGGAAGGTATTGGAACACCTGAAATGGCTCCGGTAACAACGGGCTTGGGTGAAATATACCAGTACGTCATTCATGCAAAGCCGGGTTTTGAAAAAAAGTATGATGCAATGGAATTGCGTACCATACAAGATTGGATTGTAAAGCGGCAGTTGTTAGGAACACCTGGCGTTGCAGAAGTAAGCGGTTTTGGAGGATATGTAAAACAATACGAAATAGCTGTTAATCCCGACAGGCTGCACAGCATGAATATAACTATCGATGAAATCTTTAAAGCACTTGAAAACAATAATCAAAATACAGGAGGTGCATACATCAATAAATCTCCCAACGCTTATTTTATAAGAAGTGAGGGATTAATTACCAAGATTGAAGACATTGAAAAGATTGTTATCAAAACAAAGAATAAAATACCTGTACTGGTAAAAGATGTGGCAACCGTACAATTTGGAAACAGTGCAAGATATGGTGCAGCTACAAGAAACGGACAGGGTGAAATTGTAACAGGTATTGTAATGATGCTGAAAGGTGCTAATTCCTCAGCTGTAATTAATGCTGTAAAAACAAGGATAGGACAAATTAAAAAAACACTTCCCGAAGGTGTGGATATTGAACCTTTCTTAGACAGGAAAAAGTTAGTTGACAATGCTATCAGCACAGTAACACATAACCTGATTGAGGGAGCATTAATTGTAATTTTTATTTTGATTTTGTTTCTTGGAAATCTTCGGGCAGGTTTAGTTGTTGCTTCCGTTATTCCATTATCAATGTTGTTTGCAATATCCATGATGAATCTGTTTGGTGTATCAGGGAACCTAATGAGTTTGGGAGCAATAGATTTTGGTTTGATAATAGACGGTGCTGTAATTATTGTTGAAAGTGTATTGCATCGCATCGCAGGGCATCAAATGCAAAAGGCAGGTATTACAAAATTAGACCAATCGCAAATGGATACGCAAGTTCAGGAAAGTGCCAACCGGATGATGAACTCCGCAGCTTTCGGGCAGGTTATTATTTTTATTGTGTACCTGCCAATACTTGCACTGGTAGGCATTGAAGGCAAAATGTTTGGACCAATGGCACAAACTGTAATGTTTGCCATACTTGGTGCTTTCCTTCTTTCGCTTACTTATGTACCGATGATGTCAGCGTTATTTTTGAGTAAGAAGACAACCCATAAAAGAAACTTTTCTGACAGGATGATGGACTTCTTCCAAAGACTTTACAAGCCTTTAATCAATTCAGCAATACATCACAGGGGCATTGTTATAATCATTGCTGTCGCACTACTTGCTGTAGCAGTATTTGCCTTTTCCCGTTTGGGTGGTGAGTTCATACCTCAATTAGATGAAGGAGATTTTGCAGTAGAAACAAGGGTATTAGCAGGCAGTTCAATTGATCAGATTATTGACGCATCAACCAAAGCACAAAAGATAATCTTGAAAAACTTTCCGGAAGTAAAACAGGTAGTGAACAAAATTGGTTCTGGCGAAATACCAACCGATCCCATGCCTATTGAAGCCGGCGACATGATGGTAATACTCAAAGACAAAAAGGATTGGGTAAGTGCCTCAAGCAGGGAGGAATTAGCGGCGAAAATGCAGGAAAAGTTATCAGTTATCCCAGGCGTAACTTTTGGTTTTCAGCAACCCATTCAAATGCGTTTTAATGAACTGATAACAGGAGCAAAACAGGATGTGGTTATTAAATTATATGGGGAAGATTTGGACGTATTAACAAAAGAAGCCGAAAAGATTGGCAAGCTGATAAAACACATTGAAGGCGTAGAAGATTTGTATATAGAAGAAGTTACAGGTTTGCCGCAAATTCAAATACAATTCAACAGGGATAAGATTGCTCAATACGGTTTGAATATTACAGACATCAACAAAGTAATCAAAACAGCTTTTGCAGGGGAAGCGGCAGGTTTGGTTTATGAAGGAGAGAAAAGATTTGACCTTGTAATTAGACTGACCAAAGAAGACAGGAAAGATTTATCCGATGTCCGTGGCTTATACATAAGCACCCCAACAGGGCAGCAAATTCCTTTGGAAGAAGTGGCTACAGTAGATTTTAAAAATGGTCCTAACCAAATACAAAGAGACGATACCAAGCGAAGAATAACCGTAGGCTTTAATGTTCGCAACCGTGATGTGCAAAGCATCGTAAAAGAAATACAACAACAGTTAGATGCAAAGCTGAAGTTGCCCCCCGGTTACTATACAACCTACGGAGGGCAGTTTGAGCACTTGCAGGCAGCTAACAAAAGACTATTAATTGCAGTTCCCGTTGCCTTATTACTCATACTGCTTTTATTGTACTTCACCTTTAATTCAATCAAAGAAAGCCTTTTAATTTTTTCAGCAATTCCATTAGCAGCCATCGGTGGTGTATTCGCTTTGCTCATACGAGGAATGCCATTCAGCATTTCAGCAGGTGTTGGATTTATAGCATTGTTCGGGGTAGCTGTATTAAATGGCATTGTCCTGATTGCAGAATTTAACAGGCTTCAGGCAGAAGGTGTAACAGACATTTATGAACGGGTATTGAAAGGAACTAAAGTAAGATTAAGACCTGTTTTGCTAACAGCCGCCGTCGCTTCGCTTGGTTTTCTGCCAATGGCATTATCCAGTTCTTCAGGTGCAGAAGTGCAACGTCCTTTAGCAACAGTGGTTATTGGTGGTTTATTATCTGCAACCTTCTTAACCCTTGTTGTGCTGCCTTGTTTATACATCCTTTTTGAAAAGAAAAATAAAAAATTAATAAACATGAAGTCATCTTCAAATACTGCTTTAATAGTGCTTTGCATATCACTATCCAGCTTGGTGCCTGTAGCTTCATCGGGGCAAAACAACACATCAAACACACCAACATCCATGACCTTACAACAGGCAATAGATACAGCACTAAAGAATAACAGCAGCATAAGAGCAGCGAACTACTCTGTTGATTTACAAAAAGCATTAAGAAGAAGTGCAGTGAATATTGATAAGACAAACATCATTCTTTCACAAGGTCAGATAAACAGTATTAACTACGACAACAATCTTAACATCAGCCAGCGGTTTGAGTATCCAACAGTTTATACCAATCAGTTAAAATTAGCAGAGGCAAGAATAAAAGGCAGCCAAAGCCAGGTAGAAGTAAACAGGCTGAACCTTGCAAATAATGTAAAGTCAACTTATTACCAGTTAGTTTATTTCATTAATAAACGAGCATTGTTTGCAGTGCAGGACACCTTGTATAATAATCTGGTAAGAGCAAGTACAGTAAGGTATAGAACAGGGGAAAGCACATTGTTGGAGAAGACAACTTCTGAAGCTCAATCTCTGGAACTTAAAAACAGGATGCAGCAAAACGAAATAGATATTTTGATTACCCAACAACAGCTACAGGTATTGCTTAACACAAAAGAAAATATAACAGCATCAGATACATCAATTGCAAAAAGAGAAATTCAACTACCAACGGATAGCAGTGTAATTGCAAATAATCCAATTCTAAAATACCTGCAACAGCAAATAGAAATAAACAGCAGAGAAACAGATGTTCAAAAAGCAAAGAGGCTGCCTGATTTTTTAGTAGGATATACAAACCAATCATTCAGGGGCATTCAGAATGTAAATGGTGTAAATGAGAAGTTCACTGGTTTAGACAGGTTCAACAGTTTTCAGATTGGTGTGGCAATTCCACTTTTACCAGGTGGCTCAAAATCTAAAATTGCAGCAGCAAAAATAAATGAGAGAATTGCACAGGAAAATTTAGCCTACGAGCAAACAAATCTTACAGGGCAATTGAATACTCTGCTACATCAATATTATAAACATAAGTCAGCCATAGATTATTATGAAAAAACAGGATTGCCACAGGCAGAACTAATTATCAAAAACGCAGAGAAAGGTTTTAGAGCCGGTGAATTAACATACATACAATACCAGCAGAGCCTTGCAACAGCATTGAAAATTAAGACAGATTATATCGAAAGCATTTACCAGTATAATCAATCAACACTTGCAATTGAAAGCATCATCGGCATAAAATAAAATCATCCATCTTCAAACAAACAATAATGAAGTCAATAATAAAAACACTTTCCTCTATATTAATTATCACAGCAATCTTAACGGCATGTTCAGATAGTAAAAAGAAAAAGACGGAAGAAACAGTTGTAACAAAAAAAGATAGTACAACATCCGACCAGATTACTTTAACAACAGACCAATACAAGGTTGCAGAAATACAATTAGGCACAGTGCAGATGCGTAACCTAAGCAGTGTTATTAAAGTGAATGGAGTAATTGATGTGCCACCACAAAATGTAGTGTCCATTTCAGCGCCATTAGGAGGTTATGTAAAAAGTTCAGGACTGTTACCCGGACAGGTAGTTCGTAAAGGTCAGGTGATGGCAGTAATTGAGAATGCGGAGTTCATAGATATTCAACAAGATTATTTAGAAAGCACAAGCCGTATGGTTTTTTTAGGGCAGGAACTAAAGAGACAGCAGGAGCTTCGGAAGGAAGATATTAATTCAGCAAAAACATTACAACAGGTTTCATCAGAATACAATATGATGAGAGCAAAAATCAATGCCTTGCAACAAAAGCTTTCGTTGATTGGCATTAGCACAAAAGCATTA
>Ga0209100_1002148_pt1 | contig 12614 bp, 10 predicted proteins | sample lystaG_FD_185480 | JGI IMG/M metagenome (GOLD analysis project Ga0209100, IMG submission 185480) | Glacier valley bacterial and archeal communities from Borup Fiord, Nunavut, Canada, to study Microbial Dark Matter (Phase II) -... | ecosystem: Environmental > Aquatic > Freshwater > Ice > Glacier ...
TGCTCTTGTTAAAGGCAATCTTCTCAAAAACTATATAAATTAATAATTATTTACTAATTTGTATATTACCATAACTCAATAAATTGGTATGGTGAGAAGAAATCCTCTACTTGATAGTATAAATTATACACTAATAATTACTATTTGTCAATACTTTATAATTCTTTTAGTAATTTTTTGTAATAATTTTATGTGAATTAAACTTTAATTATAAAAAGACATAGAATATTATATTAAATTCTATGCCTTTATATTAATTTATATATCTAAATTCTTAACATATTTTGCATTAGCTTCTATAAATTGTCTTCTTGGTTCAACATCCTCACCCATAAGTACTGAGAATACTTGATCTGCCATAGCAGCATCTTCTAGTTCAATTCTTAGTAATGTTCTTGTTTCAGGATTCATAGTTGTTTCCCATAGTTGTTCTGAGTTCATTTCACCTAGACCTTTATATCTTTGCATATTTAAAGATTCTTTTGTTATTCCCTTAAGTGCTAATTCCTTTAATATTCTTTCTAAATCATGTTCATTATAACAATAAATATCTTTCATACCTTTTTTTGAAAGTTTGAATAGAGGTGGTTGTGCTATATATATATTACCATTATCTACAAGTGGTCTCATATATCTAAAAAAGAATGTAAGTAATAAAGTTCTTATGTGAGATCCATCAACATCGGCATCCGCCATAATTATTATTTTATGATATCTCAATTTTTCTAAATTAAAATCATTTCCAATACCTGCACCTAATGCTATTATAACTGGAGATAATTTTTCATTGTTATATATTTTATCTGCTCTAGTTTTTTCTACATTTATCATTTTTCCCCATAATGGTAAAATTGCTTGAAATTTTCTATTTCTACCTTGTTTAGCACTACCACCCGCAGAGTCTCCCTCTACTAGATATACTTCACATTTTGAGGCATCTTTTTCTTGACAATCAGCAAGTTTTCCTGGAAGTGTAGTTGATTCAAGTACACTTTTTCTTCTTACTAATTCTCTAGCTTTTCTTGCTGCTTCTCTAGCTCTTGAGGCGCTTAATGTTTTTTCAAGTATTGCTTTAGCTACAGCAGGATTTTCTTCTAAAAATGATGATATTTTATCATTCATAGTACTACTAACTATACCTGTAACTTCACTGTTACCAAGTTTTGTCTTAGTTTGACCTTCAAATTGAGGATCAATTACTCTTACACTTACTATTGCTGTAATACCTTCTCTTATATCTTCACCTTGTAAATTAGCATCTTTTTCTTTTATAATATTAAATTTTCTACCATAATCATTAAATACTTTTGTAAGTCCTCTTTTAAAACCATCAAGATGTGTTCCACCCTCAATAGTATTAATATTATTAACAAAAGTAGATATGTTTTCAGAATATGCTGTTGTATATTGTAATGCTATTTCAACTTCAACATTATTTTGAGTAGTTTCAAAGTATATAACATTTGGATGAATAGATTCTTTTGCTTTATTTAAATATTCAACAAAAGAAATTATTCCACCTTGATAATGAAATACTATTTGCTCTGAAGGTCCTTCTCTTCTATCATCAAGTGTTATTTTTAATCCTTTATTTAAAAAAGCCATTTCTCTAAATCTTTGAGATAATGTTTCAACATTAAATTCTGTTACCTCAAATATTTCTCTGTCTGGTTTAAATGTAACTTTAGTACTTCTCTCTTTTTGTTCAGCTATCTTGTGTAAATCTACTACTTTTTTACCTCTTTCAAAAGATATACTAAATAGTCCATCTCCATTACTTACTTCAAGATCTACTCTTTCTGATAAAGCATTAACAACTGAAGCACCAACTCCATGTAGTCCTCCAGATACTTTATATCCTCCACCGCCAAATTTACCGCCAGCATGAAGTATTGTATAAACAACTTCAACAGCTGGTATGTGCATTTTGTGATGTATTCCAAGTGGTATTCCTCTACCGTTATCTTTTACTGTTATTATATTATCAGGTAAAATTTCAACATTTATTTCGCTACAATAGCCAGCTAAAGCTTCATCAACGCTATTATCAACTATTTCATATACTAAATGATGTAATCCTCTTTCTGAAATACTCCCGATATACATACCAGGTCTTTTTCTTACTGCCTCTAATCCTTCTAATACTTGTATTTGATTTTCATCATAATTAACTTCATTAGTCATAAGGTAAACACTCCTTTTCTATTTGATTTATACATTATATCATAAAGACTATTGATTTTGCAAGTGCCCATTTAAAATTTTATAAATTTTAATGTTCTTAACATCATCTAAAAATCCCTGTTCTGTAGTAGTTATAATTGACTGATAATTCTCTATATATTTTAGTAAAAATTTTATTCTCTTATTGTCTAATTCAGACATTATATCATCTAATAAAAGTATTGGTGTCTCTTCTTTTAATTCTTTTAAAACTTCAAAATTTGCTAGTTTTAAAGTAAGTAATGCAGTTCTATTTTGTCCTTGAGATCCAAATTTATTCACTTCAAAATTATTTATATATATAATTATATCATCTTTTTGTAATCCTTTAGTACTAGTTTTTCTATATATATCAATATTTATATTATTATTTAATATATTATTTATTTTTTCTTTATCTAAATCTATAAATTCAGAAATATATTCAAAATTTATTTGCTCTTTATCTTCTGTTATACTAAGATGTATATTTTTTGCTTGAATTAATATTTTTTTTAATATTTCTTTTCTAAACTCTGTTATTTTTGCTATATTATCACTCATTTTTTCATGTAACACAAATATATAATCTTTATCTTCTAATGTAATATTTTTTTTAAGTAAATTATTTTTAATTTTTAAACATTTATTATATTCTTGTAAATTTATAATATATGATTTTGAAATTTGACAGCAAATCATATCTATAAACTTCCTTCTACTACTAGGTGACCCTTTTACAATATCTAAATCATCTGGTGAAAATACAACAAGTATAATTTCTCCTATTATTGAAGATAGTTTATTTATTTTTATATCGTCATACTTTATTATTTTGTTACCTAATTTATCTAAAAAAACTTCTACACTTTTTTCTATACTATTTTTACTATATTCTAAATTTACACGAGCAAATTCTTTTTCAAAGTTTATCAATTCTGAATCTTTTAAAGTTCTATATGATTTAGCAAATGCAGATAAGTATATAGCTTCTATTATATTTGTCTTACCTTGAGCATTATCACCTATAAATAGATTAATACCATTTATAAATGAAATTTTTTGATTATTATAATTTCTAAATCCATTTAAATTTATTTCTTTAATAAACATATTTTTTATCCTTTATTATTCTTGTCTTAGTTTAACTGGAAGAACAATATATAAGTAGTCATTTCCTTGTATAGGATAAATAACTGCTGGAGCAATACTAGATGTAAAATCTATATATATTTCTGGATCTTCTATTACTTTTAATGTTTCAATAAAATATCTTGGATTAAATCCAATTTCTAAATCTTTTCCTTCAAGTACTGCTGCTATACTTTCTTTTGCATCACCAGTTTGACTTATACAACTTAGTGTTAATCCATCTAATGATATATTCATTTTAACTGGAGACTTTTTGTCTTTATCTGAACTTTCTTTTGCAAATAAAGCAACTCTTTCAAATGTATCTAATAATTTTTTTGTTTTAACTCTTATTCTTGACTGTCTATCTGATGGTATTATACTATTATAATTTAAAAATTCACCATCAATTATTCTGCTTATTATAACACTATTACCTACTTCAAATAAAGCTTGATTTTTATTTGTACCAATTTTTATAACTTCTTCATCGTTATCTATAAGTATTTTTAAAATCTCACTTAAAACTCTTCCAGGTATTATAGCTTTAAAATTATTTATTTCTTTATCATTTAAGTATTTTTTAAGTGCTAATCTAAATCCATCTAATGCTACTAATGTTAAAATATTATCTTCTACTTTAAGTAATGCTCCTGTATAAATTGGTCTATTCTCATCTGTACTAACAGCAAACAATATTTTTCTTATCATATCTTTAAAAAACTTCTGTTTTATTTCTACACTACTACTAATAGTAAATATAGGTAACTTAGGATATTCTAAAGGATTCATAACAGAAAGTTTAAATATACCATTAATAGATTTAATAACAAATAAATTATCATTTGATTCTAATGTTATTTGTTCAGCTTCTAACTTTCTCATTATTTCATTTAACATTCTAATATCTACAACTGTACTTCCCTCTTCTTGCACATTACAATCCATAGTATGTGTACAACCCATTTCTAAATCACTTGTTGTTAATTTTATTTGATTGTTATATGCTTCAATTAGAACACCATCAAGTATAGGCATTGTTGTTTTAGATGCTGCAGTTTTAAATACTACATTAAGTCCATTTATAAGTTGACTTGTTTGACAATTAATCTTCATTTTTATTCCTCCATTTAATTATAATATATATATTTTAATTTGTATTAATATTTATTAATTTTATCATTGTTAATTTATATTAGTTGTCCACATATTAAACATATAAGATTATTTTTTAATGTTGCGTAACATATATATATAATATTATATAGTTATAGTAGTAGTAGTAGTAGGTGCTGTGGAAACTGTGGATAACTACTTCCAGCTATTGCTACAAATGAATTTCTATCTGTGGATAAAACTGTGGATAATATGTAAAGTTTTACACAGAACAAATGTTTTACTGTGGAAAACTAATTATTTTACTACTTATCCACAGTTTATACACACCTCTATCCACAGCAAACTGTGGATAACTTTTATTTTTGAAATATAAATGTAATAAAAAAGTAATATTCGTAATAAAGTCTATTATTCTTCTACAGATAGGGATTTCTTCAACTCTTCTATGACATTTTTTGTTTCTGCATTCTTTTCATATTCTTCTTTTATTTTTCCATATGAATGTAAAACTGTTGAGTGATCTCTTCCACCAAAATCTCTTCCTATTGCAGGAAATGATAGGTTTGCTATCTCTCTACATAAATACATAGCTATTTGCCTAGGATATGTAACACTATTTGACCTTTTATCGCTAGTTAAATCACTTACTTTTACATTAAAAAATTTAGCTACTATTTGCATAATAAGTTTACTAGTAATTATTTTTGTATTCTTAACTAGTATTGATTCTATAGTATTATCAACAATTGAATCAGTTAAATCACTATTAGTAAATGAAGAATACGCAACTAGTTTATTGAATACACCTTCTAATTCTCTTATATTTGATTTTACTTTACTAGCTATTTTTATTAATACATCATCGTTTATAATATATCTCTCGTTTTGTGTCTTTTTTCTAAGAATTGCAAGTCTTGTTTCATAATCTGGTGTTTGTATATCAACAGATAATCCCATTTCAAATCTAGTTTTTAATCTATCTTCTAGCATCATTATTTCTTTAGGTGCTTTTTCAGATGTAAGTACAATCTGTTTTCCACTTTGAAATAATGTATTAAAAGTATGAAAAAACTCTTCTTGGCACTTATCTTTACCAGCTAAAAACTGTACATCATCAATTAAAAGAAGATCAACATTTCTATATTTTCTTCTAAACTCTTCATTTTTATTAGTCATTAAAGCTGTAACTAGCTCATTAGTAAACAATTCACCAGTTGCATATACAATTTTTTTCTCAGGGCATGTCTTCATTATTTCGTTTCCTATAGCTTGCATTAAATGAGTTTTACCTAACCCTACTCCTCCATATATATATAAAGGATTGTATTTTTGACCAGAATTTTCCGATACTGCTATAGCAGCAGCATGTGCAAATCTATTATTAGAACCTATAATATAGTTTTCAAATATATATTTAGGATTTAAATTAGAATTTGTTTGCGTACTATCATTTTTAATTTCTACATTCACAGAATTCTTTTTTTTATCTTCAGTTTGTTCAAAGTTTAATGGTTCATTTGTACGTTTTTCCAAATCATTATCATATTTGTTATCTTCTGGTATTATTTCTTTTGATTCAAACGTAATTATATAGTCACGTTTAGTTAAAATTTGTAAAGTATTTTGAATCAAATCTAAATATCTTTTTTTACAGATATCAATATGATAATTTGATGGAGCTAGCAAACATATTGTATGTTCATCAGCTATTCTTGGAATCATTACATCAACATATGTTTTGTAACCTACAGGTGATATCTCTTCTTTTAGTATTTCCAAGGCTTCAGACCATATACTAATAAAATTATCTTGCATAAAACCACCTTTCTAAAACCAATGTTTTCATAAAGTTATCCACAAAGTTATCCACACCTGTGGAAAACTTTTCGACAAATTGAGACTATCTGAGTAATCATGTTACATAATTACTGTGGATTACTGTGAAATATGTGAAAAATTGATTTAAAATTTATACATATAATATACCACTAATTTATTGAAAATTCAAGCATTTTAACGAATTTTAAGTAATTTTATTAAAATATCTTTTATAATTTTGAAATTGTCGAAATATATTAAAAATATGTGTTTTTTAGTTTAAAAATATACTAAAATTATGTTAAAATAAGATTATATATTAAGTAAATTAAATTAATTTATAAACAGATTTTTATTTTTTACTTTAAAGTTAATGAAAAATTATAAAAACGTTTGACAAAATAAAGAAAATAGTGTATAATGATTACGTTAATCTTAAAATAACATATTTTGTATTAGCTTTAATACAATTATTTATATTAAAAGTTTATTAAAATATATTAAATATATTATAGCATAGGGAGGTGCCAATCGTGAATACAACGTTTAATCCAAAAACAATACAAAGAGCAAAAGTTCATGGCTTTAGAAAAAGAATGAAAACAAAAGCTGGAAGAGCAATTTTAGCAAGAAGAAGAGCAAAAGGAAGAAAAGTACTATGTGCTTAAAAATGTAAGTGGGTATGTTTTCATATCCACTTATTTACATTAGGTGGGGTGAATTAGTGAAGTATACAATTAGTATAAAGAAAAAAGGTACTTTTAAGTATCTAATAAATAAAGGAAGATTTTCAAGACAAAAATATTTAGTTGTATATTTAATTAGAAATAGCAAGCCAAGTAATGTACTAGGTATATGTGTTTCAAAGAAAAATGGAATAAGTGTACATAGAAATAAAATGAAAAGATGGATAAGAGAAATATACAAAACAGAAGAAATTAAACTAAAAAAAGGTTTAACTATAGTTGTTATGTATAGAAAAGATACTAAAATAGAAGATGTAGATTATTATAAACTTAAAGAAGATCTTGTAAAAGCTTTTGAAAAATTAGACGTTTACGAGGTATAATTATGAATAAAATAATTATAAATATATTACTTATACCAAGAAAAACAGGAATTTTATTGATTAATTTTTATCAAAAAAGAATATCTAGATTTCTAGGTAAAAGGTGTATTTTTTATCCAACTTGCTCTGAATATACAAAAACAGCAATTTTAAAATATGGCCTAATAATAGGCAGTATAATAGGATTTATGAGAATAATAAGATGTAATCCATTTTCAAAAGGTGGAGTAGATTATTTAAAATAATATTTAAATATAGGAGAAAATTTATGATAGAAATGATAGCCAATGTATTTGGTGCTATTATTAGAGTTATATATAACTTAACACAAGATAATTATGCACTATCTATAATACTTTTCACAATACTTACAAAGACTTTATTATTTCCTCTTTCTTTAAAACAGATGAAATCTACTAAGGAAATGCAGAAAGTAAAGCCTAAATATGATGAAATAGTGAAAAAATACAAAAATGATAAAACAAAACAAGGTGAAGAAATAACTAAATTATATAGCGAACACAAAATAAATCCATTAGGTGGTTGTTTACCAGTTTTAATACAATTACCACTTATACTTGGAATGTTTTATATAGTTAGACAACCTCTAACTTACGTAATACAGACTCCTAAAACTGAAATTGAAATATACACTAAACAATTATTAAATAAAGAAGTAGTATCAAATGCTGATATGAGTGCATCTGAGATTCAAATTGCTAATAACAATAAAATAATAGATATGGATTTCATTGGACTTAACCTAGGGGATATACCTTCAAATGTATTTTCTAAAGATGAAGCAAAAAAGACTAATCCATTATCAATTTTAATACCAATACTTAGTGTATTACTTTCAATATTCCAAATAAAACAAATGCAAAAAAGTAATGAGATGACAGAAGAACAAAAGCAAATGCAAAAGTCTATGAACCTTATGATGCCTATTCTCTCTGGATTTATCGCTTATACAATGCCTTTAGCATTAGGAATATATTGGTTAATAGGTAGTATGTGTCAAATAGCTCAGCAGTCTGTTATATCTAAATTAATTGAAGAACAAAAAAAAGATGAAGTTAGTTTTTTATTAGATTCAGATAAAGGGGGAAAAAAGTAATGAAAAGAACAACTGAACAAGTAGGTAAAACAATAGAAGAAGCAGTTAGAAAAGGTTTAGAGGAACTTAAAGTTGCAAGAGATGATGTTATTATTGAGGTTTTAGAAGAACCTAAAGCAGGTGGAATACTTGGTATGCTTTCGCAAAAGTTAGCTAAAGTAAAATTAATTGTTGATAAAAAAATAACAGAAGATGTATTAATAGCAACTCAAAAGAAGATAGACAATATATTAAGTGATATATTTAAAATAACTGGAGAAAGCAATATAAAACATACTTGTACAGGGGATAGTAAGAAAGTTATTGTTAAATTAGAACTTGATGATCCAAAACATTTAATTGGATATAGAGGTAAAACAATAGAATCATTACAATCAATACTTAATGCAATGCTACAAAGAGAAGATGAAGAGTATTCTAAGGTTTTTGTTGAAATTAATGACTATAAAAAAGAAAAAGAAGAAAAATTAAAGGTTTATGCTAACAAGATGGCCGATAATGTTGTTAAATTCAGTAAACAAATTAAATTAGAACCTATGTCAGCATATGAGAGAATGATAGTTCATCAAGAATTATCTTCTAGAAAAGATGTTATAACAGAAAGTTTTGGAGAAGAGCCAAGAAGATTACTTGTTATAAAGAAAAAGAATTAGTAATAATTAATATATTATTAAATGATAAAAGAATAAAAATAGTGAAAAATCAGCATTAAAGCTGGTTTTTTAATAGGAAAGGAAATTTATTATGTCAACAATAGCAGCAATAGGAACAGCACTTGGTACAAGTGGAATAAACATAATTAGGATTAGTGGTGAAGATAGTCTAATTATAATTAAAAAATTATTTAGTAATTACACAAAGATATCACCTAATAGTATTATATATGGTAAAATAATTGATAATGGAGCATTTGTTGATAATGTGTTGATATCATATTTTAAAGCTCCTAATTCTTTTACAGGTGAAGATATTTGCGAAATAAATTGTCATGGGGGAACATATATAACTAAGGAAATACTAGATTTAGTTATTAAAAATGGGGCAGAACTTGCTACTCCAGGAGAATTTTCTAAAAGAGCATTTTTAAATGGAAAAATGGACTTATCTGAAGCAGAGAGTGTTATAGATTTAATAAATGCTAAAACAAAAACAGAAGCAAGAATCGCAACTGAACAGTTAGATGGTCAATTATTCAAGAAAATAACAGGTCTAAGAGAAAAATTAATAGAAATACTAGCTCAAGTAGAAGTTAGTATTGATTACCCAGAATATGATAATGTAGAAGTAGACAATACTCACGTACTAAATTTACTTGAATTAGAAATATTTGAGCTGAGTAAGCTATTATATTCATATGAAGAGGGTAAATACATAAAAAATGGTATAAATGTTGCTATATTAGGTAGACCTAATGTAGGAAAATCATCACTTCTAAATAATTTAGCAAAGTATGAAAGGGCAATAGTAACAGATATTGCTGGAACAACTAGAGATATAGTAGAGGAAACTATAAATATAGGTGATGTTATTTTAAATATTTCAGATACTGCAGGTATAAGAGATACAGAAGATGTAATAGAAAAAATTGGTGTTTCTAAAAGTATAAAGAAAATAGATGAAGTTGATTTAGTTATATATGTTTTAAATGTAGAAGATAGTATTTCAAAAGAAGACCTAAATATAATCTCTAAAATCAATAATAAAGGAATTAAATGTATAGTCGTGATAAATAAGATGGACAAGTATCAAAAATCAGTTTTTGATACCTTTACGGCTCAATTAAGTAAAAACAATATAAATAATACAGTTAACATTTCTGTTTATGAAAACAAAGGCATAGAAAATTTAAAGAATAGAATTTTATCAATGTTTTTTGATGATAAGTTAAACAATGCAAATGAAGTTATGATAGTGAACGAAAGACACAAAAAACTTTTAGATGATTCTATTTTGTATTTAAAAAATGCTAAAAATGACGTATCAAACAATATGCCGGTAGACATAATATCTATTCAAATTAAAGAAAGCGCTAAAAAATTAGGTGAAATAATAGGTAATGATGTATCACACGACATCGTAGATAAAATATTCACAAAATTTTGTTTAGGAAAGTAGGAGAGATTATGAGTTATAACGCAGGAGATTATGATGTAGTTGTAGTCGGTGGAGGACACGCTGGATGTGAAGCAGCACTAGCAGCAAGTAGATTAGGCAAGAAAACAGCTATGTTTATTATAAATATGGATACACTAGCAAATATGCCTTGTAATCCTAGTATAGGTGGAACATCAAAGGGTCATTTAGTAAAAGAAATGGATGCATTAGGCGGAGAAATGGGAAAGAACGCTGATAAAACATTTATACAATCAAAAATGTTAAATAAATCTAAAGGACCAGCTGTACATTCACTTAGAATGCAGGCAGATAGAAAAAAATATCATATAGAAATGAAAAAAACATTAGAAAACCAACCTAATTTAGATGTATATCAAGCTGAAATAGTGGAAATAATAACTAATGATAAAAAAGATAAAGCAATTGGTGTTAAAACAAAAATAGGTGCTATATATAATACAAAAGCTATAGTTGTTGCAACAGGAACATATTTAAAAGGTAAAATAATTATTGGTGAAATATCGTATGAAAGTGGCCCTGATGGCGTTTTCCCTGCAAATGATCTATCACAAAACTTACTTGATATTGGAGTTGAGCTTAGAAGATTTAAAACGGGTACTCCTGCAAGAATTAATATAAATAGAATGAACTTATCAAAAATGGAAGTACAAAAAGGTGATGAGAAAATAAGTTTGTTTTCATATGAAAATGTTGATAATGTTGATATGATAAATAAAGAGCAAATCAATTGTTATCTTACTTATACAAATGAGGTTACACATAAGATTATATTAGATAATATAGATAGATCGCCTTTATACAGTGGTCAAATAGAAGGTGTAGGCCCTAGGTACTGCCCATCTATTGAAGATAAAGTAGTTAGATTTAGAGATAGAGACAGACATCAAATATTTATTGAACCATTAGGCGAAGATACATCTGAAATGTATGTACAAGGAATGTCTTCTTCTATGCCAGAAGAAATACAAATAGCTATGTATAGAACAGTACCAGGGCTAGAAAATTCTACCCTTATGAGACCTGCATATGCTATTGAGTATGATGCAATTGATTCAACAAATTTAAATCTTAATCTTGAGTATAAAACTATTGATGGATTGTTCTTTGCTGGACAAGTAAATGGTAGTTCTGGATACGAGGAAGCCGCGGCACAAGGCCTTATGGCGGGTATAAATGCTAGTTTGAAAATTGATAATAAAGATAGTTTTGTAATAGATAGATCAGAGGCATATATAGGAGTATTAATAGATGATTTAGTAACAAAAGGAACAAATGAACCATATAGAATGATGACATCTAGAGCTGAGTATAGACTTACTTTAAGACAGGATAACGCGGATTTAAGGTTGAGAGAAAAAGGATATAATATAGGACTCATTTCACAGGAAATATATGATAAGTTTGTAATTAAAAAAGATCTTATTGAATGTGAAATTGAAAGACTTAAAAAATTAAATATATATCCAACCGAAGAAACTAATGAATTATTTAGAAAGCTTGGTAGTAGTGAGATAGAAGTATGTCATAGAGCAAGTGATTTACTTAAAAGAAGTGAATTATCATATAATGATTTAATGGTTTTAGACAAAGAAAAACCAAATTTAAGTAAATATGTTACTGAACAAGTAGAAATACATTTAAAATATGAAGGATATATTAAATTACAACTTACTCAGATAGAGGAATTCAAAAAACTTGAAAATAAAAAGCTTTCAAATGATATTAATTATTCTGAAATAAAGGGATTATGCTTAGAGGCAAGACAAAAGCTTGATAAGCAAAAGCCTTTATCTGTAGGGCAAGCATCTAGAATATCAGGTGTATCTCCAGCAGATATATCAGTACTTTTAATATATTTAAATCAAATGAAGAGAAGATAGGAGAGTTTTCATATGAAAGAAGAAGAAATAATTACATTTAAGCAAAAGTTGTATACAGAAGCTAAAAAGTACGGTTTTGAGCTTAACGATGATAAATTAGATAAATTAGAAAAATATAAAAGCATGCTTATAGAATGGAACG
>Ga0209100_1002151_pt1 | contig 12597 bp, 9 predicted proteins | sample lystaG_FD_185480 | JGI IMG/M metagenome (GOLD analysis project Ga0209100, IMG submission 185480) | Glacier valley bacterial and archeal communities from Borup Fiord, Nunavut, Canada, to study Microbial Dark Matter (Phase II) -... | ecosystem: Environmental > Aquatic > Freshwater > Ice > Glacier ...
TTACCCATTCCTGAATTTCGACCGAAAGTTATGCGCCCCATCTCCTACGCTTTCCTTTTGCCGCTGCTGCTGCTCGCTTCGGCCGCGCCGGCCGGGGCGCAGAGCCACCCGGCGGCCCGGCAGCCCGCCCTGGCGGCCGTGCCGCCCGAAGCCGACCCGACGCTCGAATTTATCCCCAACCGGGGGCAGTGGCCGGGAGCGGTGCGCTACGCGGCGGCCGTGCCGGGCGGCCACTTGCTGCTCGAAGGCAGCGGCTTGCGCTACGTGTTGCTGGAACCGATTGGCCATCCGCACGAGGCGGCGAACCAAGCAGCCCGGCCGGGCGCGCCCGCTGTGCTGCCCCCCGCGCCGCTGCCCGACGGCACCACGCCCGTGCGCGGGCATCAGCTGCGGATGCGCTTCGTGGGGGCCGACACGAGCACGGCCCTGGAGCCGGCCCGCGCGTCGGGCGAGCGGCGCTCGTACCTGCACGGGGCCGACCCGAAGCGCTGGGCCGCCGCCGTGCCCGGCTTTCGGCAGGTGCGCTACCAGGCGCCCTGGCCGGGCATCGGGGCGCGGTTTTATGAGAACGCCACCCAGCGGCTGGAGTACGACTTCGAGGTGAGCGCCGGGGCCGACCCCGGCCGGGTGCGCCTGCGCTACGAGGGCGCGAGCAGCCTCACGCTCAGCGCCGACGGGCAGCTGCACGTGGGCACCAGCCTGCCCGGCACCGAGCTGACCGAGCTGGCCCCCCACGCCTATCAGCTCGACCCGGCCACCGGCCAGCGCCAGCCCGTGGCCTGCCGCTACCGCCTGCGCCCGGCTTCGGCTTCAACCCCAAACCCGGCCCCGACTTTCATCACCGCCGCGGCCGACGCGCGCGCCGCCGCCGAAGCTGCCGCCGGCCCGGCTTACGAAGTCTCGTTTGAGCTGGGGCGCTACGACCGGCGCCGGCCGCTGGTCATCGACCCGACCGTGATTTTCTCGACTTATTCCGGGGCGCGCGGCTCGAACTGGGGCTTCACGGCGACCTACGACGCGGCGGGCAACCTGTATTCGGGCGGCATCGTGCTCGACGACATGCAGGCCCTGCCGAGCTACCCGACCACGGCCGGCGCGTTCCAAACCACGTTTGCCGGCGTTATCGACATCGCCATTATCAAATACAACACCAGCGTGAGCGGGCCGGCGGCGCGCCTCTGGGCCACGTACATAGGCGGCAACCGGGCCGACTTTCCGAGCAGCCTCGACGTGACCGACCAGGGCGAGCTGGTGGTGCTCGGCTCGACTTCCTCGACCAACTACCCCACCACGGCCGGGGCCGTGCAGCGCGGCTTCGCGGGGGGCATTCCCGTGGACCCGTTCGGCGACGAAGGGCCGGGCGTGTTTCGGGTGAACGGCACGGACATCGTCGTCTCACGCCTTTCGGCCGACGGCACCACGCTGCGGGCTTCGACTTACCTGGGCGGCGCGGGCAACGACGGTGTGGCGGCCTACGTGTCCACGTCGGGCGCGCGGCAATTGCCCCAGAACTACGGCGACGCGTTCCGGGGCGATTTGGCCATCGACGCCACTGGCAACGTGTTCGTGGCCTCGGTAACCGGCTCGCCTGACTTCCCGACCACGGCCGGCTCGTTCGGGCCGGGTTACCGGGGCGGCACCTGCGACGCGGTGCTCGTCAAGCTCAGCCCCGACCTCGACCGCCTCGTGTGGAGCGGCACGCTGGGCGGCGCGGCCGCCGACGCGGCCTATTCGGTGCAGCTCGACCGGCAGGGCCGGGTGTACGTGGCGGGCGGCACGCTCAGCGCGGGCCTCGCGGGCACCGGCGGGGGCCTGCAACCCACTTGGCAAGGCAGCGTCGATGGCTTCGTGGCCCGCGTGGCGACCGATGGGCGCGCGGTGGAGCGCGCTACGTACCTCGGCACGGGGGCCTACGACCAAGCGTACTTCGTGCAGCTCGCTTCCGACGGGGGCGTGTACGTGCTGGGCCAGACGCTGGGGCCGTGGCCGGTGAGCGCGGGCGTGTACAGCAACCCCGGCTCGCGGCAGTTCATCGTCGAACTCAGCCCCGACCTGGACCAGCGCCTGCTCAGCACGGTGGTGGGCAGCGGCCGGCCGACCATTGACATCTCGCCGACCGCTTTTCTGGTCGATGAGTGCGACCGGGTGTATATCAGCGGCTGGGGCGGCAATACTAATGGGCGGGTGTATTCGACTGGTTTTCAAAACGACAACGGCTTCACCCACGACATGCCCACCACGGCCAACGCCGTGCGCCGCACCCCCGACACGCCGGGAGCGGGGTCCGACTTTTACCTGGCCCAGTATTCGGCCGGGCTGCGCGACCTCACCTACGGCACGTTCTACGGCGACCCGACCCTCAACTCGACGGGCGACCACGTGGACGGCGGCACCTCGCGCTTCGACCCGCGCGGGGTGGTCTACGCGGCGGTCTGCTCGTGCTTCAACCTCAACGGCTTTCCGGTGCCGCCGGGGGCTAATACTTACGCCACGACCAACGGCAGCATCGGCGGCGGCAACAGCTCGCTTTGCAACAACGCCGCTTTCAAGCTCAATTTCGAGACGACCACGGCCACCGTGGGGCCGAGCCAGACGGTGTGCGCCAATGCCGGCCCGCTGCCGCTGACCGGAGCCAGCCCGGCGGGCGGCACCTGGAGCGGCCCCGGCGTGAGCGGCTCCGTGGCGGCGGGCTTCGTCTTCACCCCTTCAGCGGCGCTGGCCGGCTCGCAAACGCTGATTTACCAAGTGCCGGGCGTGGTGCCGCGCTGCGCGGCATCGGCCCAGCTGAGCATCACCGTGAACGCGCCGGTGGTGGCCACGGCCGCCGCGCTGGCCCCCATCTGCGCCAATGCCGGCCCGCTGCCCCTGACCGGGGCCAGCCCGGCGGGCGGCACCTGGAGCGGCCCCGGCGTGAGCGGCTCCGTGGCGGCGGGCTTCGCGTTTACGCCCACGCTGGCGCTCGTCGGCCCCCAAACCCTGACTTATACCCCGCCCGCCGTGGCGGCTTGCGCCACGGGCGGCACCCCGGCCACGACGACCATTACGGTGCTCTTCGCCTCGGCCGTGACCGTGCCGCCCGACGCGACGGTGTGCGCCAACGCCGGCCCGCTGCCGCTGACCGGCAGCCCGGCGGGCGGCACCTGGAGCGGGGCGGGCGTGAGCGGCTCGGCGGCGGCGGGTTTCGTCTTTACGCCCTCGGCGGCACTCGTCGGGACGCAGACGCTGACCTACCTGCTGGCCATCGTGCCGGCCTGCGCCACGTCGGGCCAGTTTCGGATGACGGTGAACGCGCCCGTGGTACCGACGCTGACCCCGCTGGCCCCCATCTGCGCCGCCACCGGCCCGCTGCCGCTGACCGGAGCCAGCCCGGCGGGCGGCACCTGGAGCGGCCCCGGCGTGAGCGGCTCCGTGGCGGCGGGCTTCGCTTTCACGCCCACGCTGATGCTCGTCGGCCCCCAAACCCTGACCTACACCCCGGCCGCCGTGGCGGGCTGCCCCACCACGCCGGCCACGACGACCATCACCGTGCTGTTTGCCGTGCCCCTGGCTTTGCCGCCCGACTCGGTGCTTTGCCCCGGCAGCGGCGGCACCACGGTGCGGCTGCGGGCCTCGGTAGCCGGCGGCTTTTGGGCCGGCCCCGGCCTGAACGCGGGTGGCACCACGTTCACGCTGCCGGCCGCGCCGGGCACCTACGCCCTGACCTACACCGTGAACGCGGGCACGAGCTGCCCGGTGGTGGCCACGCGCCGCTACACGCTGCTCGCCGACCCGGCCCTGGTGGCGCGGGCCGCGCCCGTGCCCTGCCCGCTGGCCGGGGCCGCGCCGGATAATGTCGCGCCCTACCCCATCCAGTTTTCGACCACGACGGCCCCGCCCGCCGGGGCCACGCTGAGCTGGGACTTTGGCGACGGCTCGCCCGTGGCCGTGGGCGCTTCGGTGGCCCACGCCTACGCCACGGGCGGCACGTTTTCGCCCGTGCTCACGGTGCGCCTCGGCCCGGCCCCCTGCCCGCGCGCCTACGCGCTGGCCCCCATCAAAGTGCGGGAGCCGCTGGTACCCAACGTCATCACCCCCAACGGCGACTCCCGGAACGACTTTTTCAAGCCCCGCCTCGGCGGCTGCCCGCCCCGCTTGCAGGTGTTTTCGCGCTGGGGCCGCCTCGTTTTTGAAGACCCCGCCTACCGTGGCACCTGGGGCGCGGCGGGCCTGGCCGGCGGCCTGTACTATTATCTGCTGACCTTCGGCGACGACACGCCCGCCGTCAAAGGCTGGGTGGAAGTGGTGCGGGAATAAAACCGGACGGCTGGCCTCATTAAGCGGCGCGTAGCGAAGTTAATGAGGCCAATCGTTGTCATGCAGCGCGCGGCGAAGCATCTCGCGTGGCGCAGTAACTTCTGACGGTAGCTTAGCAATGATGCGAGCAAGATGCTTCGCCGCGCGCTGCATGACAACGACTCATCGCAACGGCTTGGCCGCGCGAACATCGGGCGGGGGCAAGCCCCGCCCCTACTGAACGAATCGGCTCACGGTGGCTGAATACACCGGCTCACTGGTCGAACCCGTCAGGGCGGCTACTTTAACCCGCACGCGAGTGCCGGAGGCGAAAGGGCCAATTTCGCGTTCGCGGCCCCCGCCCACGGCCACGCTCCACTGCTCGTCGGGCAGCCGCTCGTCGGTAGCGTAGCGAATCAGGTTCTGCACGGTTCCCGTGGGCCGAACCAGCTTGAGCAGCAGGTAGCCGGCGGTACGCCCGTCAAGCAGCTCGAAACTCATCACCTCGCCCCCCATAGACTGAGCGCGGGCCGTGGAGCTGGCCTGCTGGTCCACCATCGTCAGGCCCGACGAGAGCAGGGCGGCTTCGTCGGCGGGGTAGTCGAGGTTGAGGCGCTTGGCCAGGCGACCCAGCTCAGTGGTGACGGCCGCGCGCAGCTGGTCGCGGTGAGCGGTTTCGGCGGGCGTAGGATTGGGCACGGTGTTCACGTCCGTGTCGTAGGGCACCAGCGCGGCGGTCAGAGGCTTTGCCAGGTCGGCCCCTTTGGTCAGAAACTGGCTGCCCGAGGTGGCGGCGCTGACGGTGTGGGCGAAGGGCGAAACAGTATCCACCAGCAGTTTGGCGTAGTCTTCAACAAGTTTGGCTTTGCGCATGACGAACAAAAAGCAAAAGGTGAGAGAATGAAGCAAATGTAAAGAAGATTTTGCTAATCCAAGCTAAGCTTCTCACTAGTTGCTGGCTTAGCCCCCGCGCAAGCCCGCGCTTAAGCTTCCCACGCAAGCTGCCCTTGCTTTAAGCCCCAAAGCTTCTGACAACCCGCAAAAGCCATTTGCAAACCCGCGAACAGCATTTGACAAAGCGCGGAAAGCATCCGCAAACCCGCAAACGTCTTCCGACAACCTGCGAACGTCATTTGACAAGTCGCGAATGCTTTCCGACAACTTGCGAAAGCCATTTGACAAACCGCGAACGCTATTTGACAAGCCGCGAACGCCTTTCGACAAGTTGCGAATGACATTAAACAAGTCGCGAACGTCATTTGACAAGCCGCGAATGGCTTCCGACCACGGCGTGGGTACGTCTGACGCGGGCGGGCGGCTTTTCGCCGCCCGCCCGCTTGGCGTTGAATAGCGCGCCTGAGCGGTTACAAAACCCCAGGTTCCTAACACCGCCAAGCGAGCGGGCGGCGAAAAGCCGCCCGCCCGCGTCAAACGTGTTTGACCGCATCCTGACCTGCTGACCGCGCCGCCCTAGCGCTTGCCCAGCCACCCCTCCGGGTTGAGGTTGGCCGAGTTGCGCCAGACCTGGAACTGGACCTGGGCCGTGCCGTCGGTGTCGGTGGCGGCGGTGCCGATGGCCTGGCGGGCGGCCACGGTTTCGCCCTCGCGCACGCTCACGCTGGCCAGCTTGGCGTAAACGGTGAAGTATTCGCCGTGCTGAATCATGACGATGGTGTTCATGCCCGGCACCTGGGCCACGGTAAGCACCCGCCCGGCGAAAACAGCCCGCACGGCCTCGCCCTGGTTGGTTTGGATGTCCACGCCCCGGTTATCGACCTGCACGTGGCGCAGCACGGGGTGCGGATGGCGGCCGAAGCGCTGGGCCAGGAAGCCGTGGGCCACCGGCCAGGGCAGGCGGCCCCGGTTGCCGGCGAAGCCCGACGAGAGCAGGGCCGTTTCGGGGGTCAGGGCCACGCGGCGGGCGCTGCGGTCGGCGCGGGTGGTGGTTTCGTCGGGCGCGTCGGCTTCGGGGGCGGCCGTGTCGTTGTTGGCGGCGGGTTGATTGGTGGTAGTGGCTGGCTCTTCGTCAGCGTCGGGCCGCTTGGCTTTCGGCTCCAAACGCTTGGCGCGGGCGAAGGCCACGCGGCGGGCTTCGCGCGCGTCGCGGGCCGCGCGCGCATCGCGGGCGGCGGCGGCGAGGCGGGCCACGCGGGCGGCGCGGGCGATTTCGGCCCGCACACGCTCGGCGATGAGGTTGTCGAGCCGGGCCACGGCCCGCTGGCGCTCGGCCAACTCCTGGCGCAGGCCCTGCTCCTGCTGGCTGAGCTGCTGCACGACTTCGGTTTGCTCCGACTTAAGGCCGAGCAGGTTCTGGTTTTCGCGCAGCTGGCTCGTGAGCAGGCGCTGCTGGCGCTGGCGCTGGCGGGTGAGGCCGTCGAGCTGCTGGCCGAGCTGCTGCTGGGTGCCCACGATGCGCACCGCCTGCAGCTGCCGCTGCTGGGTGTACTGGCGCACGTAGCGCAGCCGCCGGGCGAAGTCGTTGAACGAGTCGGCCGCGAACAAGAAGCTGAGCTGATTGAAGCCGCTGCTCGTCTTGGAAGCCGCGTAGAGCAGCCGCCCGTACTCGTCCTTGAGGCGGGCGAGCTGCTCCTGGGTGCTCACCACGCGCCGCACGGTCTGGTGCACGTCGGTTTCGAGGCTGCGCAGCTGGCCCGAGATGGACTGAATCTGCCCCTTTTTGACGACGAGCCGCTCCTGGATGACGTTGAGCTGGCCCAGCGAGACGCGCTTCTTCTGCTGCGTCTGGGTCAGTACCTGCCCCGCTTCGGCGATGCGGGCCAGGTTGGCCCGGCGCTCGCGCTCCAGCTGCTCCTTGCTGGGGCCGGCCGGGCGCGGCACGGCCACCGACCCACCGCGGCGCGACCGGCGGCGGGCGTTGCTGCCGGCCCTGGGGCGGCTTTTGGCCTGGGCGCTGCTTTTAGCTTTGGCCGCAGGCCGAGCTTTCGACCGGGCCGTCTTTGCCGCGCCGCGCCGCTTGGGGTAGCGCTGGGCTTGGGCCAGCGGCGCGGCCGCCAGCAGCGCCAGCAGCAGCAGCAGCAGAACCCTGCGGCCCCGCTGCCAACCTCCTGAAACGAACCTCCAAATACCCACGCGCGCGAACGGCCGATTGGGGCCAGCCGCAAAATAACGCACGAACGCGGCGAGACGACGTTTGATGTGCAAATGTGCTGATGTGCGAATGTGCTGATGCAAACGAGCAGATAAGATTATTCGCATTAGCACATTCGCACATCAAACACATCCGCCCATCGAACACATTAGCACATTAGCACATCCGCACATCTACCGCATTTTCTACTTCACGTCGATTTCAAAGCGCAGCACCGCGTTGGGCGGGATGTCGGCCCCCGCGCCGCGCTCGCCGTAGCCCAGCGGCGAGGGAATGAGCAGCACCGCCCGGCTGCCCTTCGGCAACACGGCCAGGCCCTGGTCCCAGCCGGCGATGACCTGACCCTGACCCAGGATGAACTCGAACGGCGGGCCGGGGTGCCGGGCCGAAGCGTCGAACTCCTGGCCCGTGGCCAGCAGCGTGCCCCGGTACGTGACGCGCACCGGCTGCCCGGCTTTGGGCAGCGGCCCCGTGCCGCGCCGCGTCACGACGTACCAGGTGCCGCCCGCCGTCTTCTTAGCTTTGAGCGTGAGCTGATTCTTTTTCAGATACGCCACAATCTGGGCGTTGTCCTTGACGAGCTGTTTGGCGGCGCGGGCCTTGAGCTGGCGCTGCTGCTCGGCGAGCATCGTTTGCTGACGGGCCTGCATCTGCTCGGCGGTGAGCAATTGCCTGGCCACGACGGTGAGGCGCAGCGCGTTGCCGCTTCGCCGCACGAAGGCCGGCACCGGCTGCCGCATGGACTTGGCGAATACCGTATCGGCGTTGAAGCGAAACACGGCGCTGTCGCCGGGCAGCAGCAGGCTCAGGGCTTCCTCGATGGTGCCGGCCGCGCGCCGCTCGCCCAGCAGCACCGGCACCGGCTCGGGGCGCTGGGCGCGCGAGTCCATCAGCACCGAGTCGCGGTCGGTGCGGTACTACACGAACGCGAGCAGCACCTGCCCCACCCGGCTGGCATAGGGCGCGTCGGTGGGCACCAGCAGCGGGCGCGGGGCGTAGCGCCCGCTGGCCGCGTCGCGCCGAAACAGCCGCGCCTCGGTGCCGCTCGGCAGCCGCTCGAAGCCGGACGTTTGGGCCAGCGCGGCGCAGGATAGTAGGACGGCGAGGAGGGTGAGCGGGAGGCGCATGGGTTGCGGTTAGAGGGTCAGCAGAAAAGGGGTCGTTGTCATGCAGCGCGCAGCGAAGCATGACGAGCGTCAGCCAAACGCTCAGCAAGCCTGAGCCATTCTCCAAAACAACGATGGCAGCGCCGGCCGACTTTCGCCCGGCCGGCGCCGCCATCGCCTTGGTTTCCAAATCAGAATGAACCTACGGGCTGACATCCAACACCGTCACGTCGAAGAGCAGCGACGAGTCGGGGTAGATGCTGCCCGAGCTACCCGCCGGCCCGTACGCCTGGGCCGACGGAATCAGCAGCAGCGCCCGGCTGCCCTTGCGCAAATACGTGAGGCCCTCGCTAAAGCCCGGCACCAGCCCCGAGCCGACCGTGAACGTAGCGCAGCCGCAGGCCGTGCGGTTATCGAACGAGCTGTCGAAGACCTTGCCCGGCGCCGACCCCGACGCGATGCCGTAGTACGACTGGTTCACGGTCAGCACCCGCCCCACGTACTGAATCCGCGCCTGCGAGCCATTGGCGATGGCCGACGTGCCGGTGCCCGGCGTGAGGGGCACGATGAACACGCCCTTCTCGGTGCGGGTGTAGGTGGTGTAGTTGTTGCGCTTCAAATACGCCTGAAGCGAGTCGTTGTCGAGCGCGGCGTATTTCTCGCGCTGCTCCCGGACAGATTTAGTGATGGCGTTCTCGCCGCAGCCGCTGAGGCTGCCCAACGCCGACAACGCCAGCAGCAGCACCGGTACGCAGGAAAACAGAATGCGGGGTAATTTCATAAAAAGGGAGTTACAAGTCGTAGGACGCAGCCTTCGCTGCGTCCCGCACGGGCGGGGTAGCGAGCGTTATGACGCAAAGATGCCGAAGGTGGTATTCTCCGTTGCAGCGCCGGCCGCGGCCTACTTCACGTCCACCAGCTCGATGTCGAAGCGCAGCGGCGAGTTGGCGGGGATGACGGGCAGGCGGCCATCTTTGCCGTAGGCCAGCGACGAAGGAATGAGAATCGTGGCCTTGCTGCCCTTGTTGAGCTGTTGCAGCGCATCGTCCCAGCCCGTAATGACCTGGCCCCGGCCCAACGGAAAGTCAAACGGCTTGCCGCCTTGCTTGGCCGACGAGTCAAATTCCTTGCCGTCGAGCAGCGTGCCGCGATAGGTCACGCTCACCGTCTGGCCGGGCTTGGCGTTGGCCCCGGTGCCGGGTTGCGTCACGATGATGCGCACGCCGCTCGGAGTAGTTTTGGTGGCGGTCAGGTTGTTCTTTTTCAAGTATTCCTGCAATATCACGTCGTCCTTTTTGTCCTGGCCGGCGGCGTAGGTGCGCAGTTGGCGCTGCTGCTCGGTTTGCATCTTCTGCTGGTCGGCCACGGCTTCGGCCATCGCGGCTTCGCGGGTTTGCACGCCCACGGCTTTTACGGTCATCACCAGAAAATTACCCTTGCGCTTGAGGGCGGCCGGGGCCAGAATCCGGGCGTTGCGCTTGTAGAGCGTGTCGGCATTGAAGCGGAACACGCCGCTGTCGCCGGGCTGGAGCAGGGCAAACGCTTCCGGCTCGATGCCCATCTCCTTCGGCGTAATTGGCTGGAGCGTCACGCGCACCGGCACGCCGAACTGCCGCTCGCGCGACTTCATCAGCACCGAGTCGCCCGACGAGCGGTACTCGACGTGGGCGGCCATCACCTGGCCCTGCCGGCTTTTGTAGGTCGGGTCTTCATTGCCCGTCACCACGCGCGGCTCGTACTTGCCGTTCACGCTTTTAAAAATCTTGTACTCGATGCCCGACTTGGTTTTGGCGAAGTCGCCGCCCCCACCTTTGTTGCAAGCGCCGAGCGCCAACGCGCCGAAGCTGAGCGAAACCGCCGCCAGGGCCAGCGGCCGGGCCGCGCCGGACCGAAAAGAAAACTGCATTGAAAAAAAAGTGCTGATGTGAGAGATGTGTTTTTTAATGTGCTGATGTGAAAAGTATGCGGATGTGCGAATTGATTTTCAGAGCAACTACTGCTACCGGTGTAATCATCTATCACATCAGCACATCAAAAACACCTTAGCACGTTAAAAGAACAAAGCTACGCTACGGGCGGCGCGACGGCGACCGGCGCGGTGGACAGCGTGCTCACGAGGCGGGCCTGGTAGTCGGGCAGCAGGCCCAGAAAGCGGTTCACGGTCGCGTCGAGCGGCTCGTAGCTAATGCCGCCGGAGGCGTTGTGGTGGCCGCCGCCCTCGAAATGGTCGCGCGAGAAGTCGCTCACCGAAAAGTCGCCTACCGACCGAAACGAGATTTTCACGGCCGAGCCACGGTCGATAAACACGGCCGCGAGCACGATGCCCTCGATGCTGAGCGCGTAATTGACCAGCCCCTCGGTATCGCCCGTTTTCGAGTCGTAAGCCCGCAGTTCGTCGCGCGTGACGGCGATGTAAGCCGTGCGATATTCAGGCCGTACCACGAGCTTATCGCGCAGCACGTAGCCCAGAAAGCGCAGCCGGATTTCGGAATGCGAGTCGTAGATGCGCCGGTGCACGGCCGCCAGGTCGATGTGGGTATTGAGCAGCTCGGCGATGATGAGATGCACGTTGCGCGAAGTGCTGGGGTGCCGGAACGAGCCGGTATCGGTCATGATGCCCGCGTAGAGGGCCTCGCCCATGCCCTGGTCGAGCAGGGCCTGGTCGCCGAGGGCGCGGATAATCTCGAATATCAGCTCGGCCGTGGCCGCCGCCGTAGGGTCGGAAAAGCTCAGGTCGGCGAAGCTCTCGGGGCGCTGGTGGTGGTCGATGAGCACCTTCGTGGCCGGGGCCGTCCGCACGTACTCGCCCAGCTCGTTGATGCGGGCGAGGCAGTTGAAATCGAGGCAGAAGATGACTTCGGCGCGGCGTATCAGGTCTTGCACCTGCCGGTCGTTCTGTTGCGGCTCATACACGACGACCTCCTCGTTGCCCTGCATCCAGTTGAGGAAAGCCGGGTAGTCGGACGGCGTGACGACCGTCACGGAGTGGCCCTTCTTTTTGAGGTAATTGCCCCAGGCCAATGACGAGCCGAGCGCGTCGGCATCGGGCTTGTGGTGGGTGGTGATAACCACCTGCCGGGGCTGGGCCAGCAGGGTTTGCAACGCGGATACGGAAGGAAACATCGGCAAGCGTAATGAACCGGCAATGGCTACCTGGCAGAGCAGCTTAAGGTGGCCCCGGCAAATACGGGGCACGAATTGGCCGGCGAAGGTCGGCACGAATGGCGGACCAACAGCCAAACTCCAGCCGAAGGTTCGGGCCGGCTCGCTGGGCAGCCTCGTTGGCCCGCCGAGCAAACTGTCAGCCTACCTTTGCCCGGTGAACACGGGACTGTGGGAAGTGAGACTGTGAGACATGAGATTGTGGCAAGTGAGGCATGAGCCGCTTACCAACAGAATGAATGCACGTGTCTCATAATCTCGCTTCTCACAGTCCCATGTCTCACAGTCTCACTTCCCCAAACTCACCCCCAACCCCCCGCATGGCCACCAACCGCACCTTCACCATGATTAAGCCCGATGCCGTGGCCGACCAGCATATTGGCGGCATTCTGAGCATGATAGAGCAGGGCGGCTTCCGCATCGTCGAGCTGCGAAAAGTGACCTTGTCGGCCGAGCGCGCCGGCGAGTTCTACGCCGTCCACCGCGAGCGGCCCTTTTACGCCGACCTCGTGCGCTACATGAGTAGCGGCCCCATCGTGGCGGCCGTGCTTGAAAAGGACCACGCCGTGGCCGACTTCCGCACCCTCATCGGGGCCACCAACCCGGCCAATGCCGAGGACGGCACCATCCGCAAGAAGTACGCGAAGAGCATCGAGGCCAATGCCGTCCACGGCTCGGACTCGGACGAGAACGCCCAGATTGAAGCGGACTTTTTCTTCCAGCACTAACCAGCACGGGTTTTCCCGGCTTGCGCGGATTTCGCGACTGGGCTTACAATGGGGCGGGCGGCTTTTTTTGGCTAATTGGTGGGGAGCTAAGGCCAATTACCGACGTTACCCAGTGGTAAAACCCCGAAGGGGTTTCGTAGCCTAGCCCAGGGTTGGCGAAGCATACCCTGGGTCCGCCCCCCCCTACGTGACCCAAACCCCAACGGGGTTTCGCCCACGC
>Ga0209100_1002152_pt1 | contig 12597 bp, 11 predicted proteins | sample lystaG_FD_185480 | JGI IMG/M metagenome (GOLD analysis project Ga0209100, IMG submission 185480) | Glacier valley bacterial and archeal communities from Borup Fiord, Nunavut, Canada, to study Microbial Dark Matter (Phase II) -... | ecosystem: Environmental > Aquatic > Freshwater > Ice > Glacier ...
GCCGCCGGAATTCGCGGCGGTGGCTACCCTGGTGTGCGTCGTAGCAGCACGGCTTATCTAGTGCCCTATGAGCAGTTGTCTCAAAAGATGCAGCAAATTCAGCGCACAGGCGCAAAGATTGTCAGCATCACGACAGCATAAAAAAGGATAGAGGGCGGGGGATCTACATCCCCCGCCCTTTACCAAACAGACATCCCCTCATCTCATTACAGGAGATTTATAAAAATGCTTGGTCAAACCGCAGTCGGTAGCGCAGCAAATACGCCTTCTGGAAGCCGAATGTTTCGCTATGAAGTGGTAGGTTTGCGTCAAAATGACCAGACCGATCAGATGGATTATCCCATTCGCAATAGTGGAAGTGTGTTTATCACGGTGCCTTACAACCGGATGAATGACGAGATGCAGCGCATTCTCCGCATGGGCGGCAAAATTGTCAACATCACGCCGATGGAAACGGGTGAGAGCCATCCTGCTCCAGCAAAGTCTAAGAAATAAGGCACTAAACCAGAGAACGGTTATCTAACGTTACTGATAAACTCCATGCTTCCATTACTGAACGTTACTCCTAAAACTCAAAATCAGCGAGTCGCTGGTTACGATGTTCCCGATGAGGATGATCCTCAGATTTATCGACTCAGCGATGCTAAAAGCGTTAACGAAGTGGATGCTCTGATCTGGGCAGCCTATCGTCAAATTTTAGGTGAGCATCTGATTCTAGAAAGCTATCGCCAGCCCTTTTTAGAATCACAGATGCGAAACCGCAAAATCTCGGTGGCAGACTTCATGCGCGGGTTGGGCAAGTCCGAAGCCTATCGCGAATTGGTGGGCGAAACGAATTCTAACTATCGCCTAGTAGACATCACGTTTAAGCGCCTTTTGGGTCGATCGAGCTATGGCAAAGATGAACAGATTGCCTGGTCGATCGTCATCGCCACAAAAGGGCTGCACGGTTTCATCGATACCGTAGTCGATGGAGACGAATATCGCCAAGCGTTTGGCTCAGACATCGTGCCCTACCAGCGTCGGCGTATGGAAGGTCGCCCCTTCAACCTATCGAATCCTCGCTATAGCGATTTTTGGCGCAATCGTCTTCTAGAGCGCGAATTGGCAACCCGTTCTTACTATCAAGTGCGGACTTACCAGTCGGGTGATTTAGACAAACAGGTGATTCGTCAGGCGATTCCGATGACCTTCCTCAACATGGCACAGGGAATTCTCACACCCCAGTTAAACTATCAGCGCGATGTGGCGAGAGCGACTTCTAGCAATATTAAAGTGCCTGACAGCAGCCGTGGCGCGACAACCTCCGCTCAAACGGTAAAGAGAACGGCAGTGTCGTTGCCCTATCGCTATATTCCTGGCAGTCCAAAGGTTTAAAGGACTCATTCCTCCGAACAACCCTTCATTCTGCGTTTCCTATGTCAATTCCTTTACTCGACTATAAGCCTGCCTCGCAAAATCAGCGCGTTGCTGGTTATGAGGTTCCGGGCGAAGATACGCCTTACATTTATCGGCTCGAAGACGCGATCGATGACACTGACCTGACCGATTTGATTTGGGCAAGCTACCGTCAAGTGTTTAGTGAGCATGTGATTCTCAAGAGCAGTCGTCAGAGCAATTTAGAATCACAGCTAAAAAATCGGGCGATCACCGTGCGCGATTTTATTCGGGGCTTGGCGAAGTCTGAAACCTATCGTCGATTGGTGGTCGAAACCAATTCTAACTACCGCGTGGTGGAACTGACGCTCAAGCGGCTACTCGGTCGCGCCCCCTATAGCAAAGACGAAGAGATTGCCTGGTCGATCAAAATTGCTACTCTGGGCTGGGATCATTTCGTCGATGCACTGATCGATGGCGATGAGTATGAACAGGCGTTTGGTGATAACACCGTGCCTTATCAACGTCGTCGCTATAAAGATCGCCCCTTTAATTTGGTGACTCCTCGCTATGGCGATTATTGGCGTGACAAATTAGAGGCGGGGCGCTACAAATGGGGCGCGGTGGAGAACTTTTTGGAGATGGCTCGATCGAGCAAAATCAATGTCGTACAGCCTGTCTCTGTCAACACTGCAAGCATTCAGATTCCTGACATGACGCGCAGTCTTCCTCAAAACACGCCTGTTTCGATTAGCACTCCAGCAAGTTTTCCGTTGCGTTGACGGTTTCTTTGGGGTTTGCAACGTGAATTGTGTTATCAAGTCTGTATTTTTGGTACATCAGACACGAGATAATAGATTCACTGACTGGATTGTCATTCTACAATCCAAAATCAAACGACTTGACGTTTATCAACACAAGGGAGATTCTAGAATGGCATTGCCATTATTGGATTACAGACCAACGACTCAAAACCATCGAGTCGCTAGTTTTGGAATTGCTGACCAAAACGAAGATACGCCTTATATCTATCGCATTGAAGATATGAGCGATGCCAACGATGTAGACTCGCTGATCTGGGCAGCTTATCGTCAGGTGTTTAGCGAACACGAAACGCTGAAGTTTAATCGTCAAACTGCCTCTGAATCTCGTGTGAAAAATCGTGCCATTACCGTGCGCGATTTCATGCGTGAGTTGGCAAAGTCTGAGCGCTTTTACAGCACGGTAGTGAGTGTCAATAATAACTATCGTCTTGTGCAAGTGTGTCTCAAGCGTCTGCTCGGTCGCGACTCTTATAACCAAGACGAAGAGATTGCCTGGTCGATTAAGATTGCCACCCTGGGCTTTGGTGGATTTGTCGATGCACTGCTCGACAGCGACGAATATACGGCGGCGTTTGGTGATTACACAGTGCCTTACCAGCGCAAGCGGATGGAGGCTCGTCCGTTTAATTTGGTGACTCCTCGCTATGGCGAAGATTTCCAAGAGAGTGCGGGCACCGTTAAAAACGATTGGCGCTTCACCCTTGAGAAGTACTTCTCTAAGAAGTCTCAAGAGCGCAATCTTCGTGAAGGCGATCCTGGTAAGTTTCGTAAGTTGGCGGCAGAGATCGCGCCTAAGGTCAACTATGGTCAACGGATCACGGCTTCGAGCATCGACTATATGAGCAAAGTTCCTTCACGGGACAGACGCTAGATTATTTGAGCATTGATTCAAAATCTTTTTGCTGGGTTTGATTTCTGTTTATCGTGCGATCGCGTCATGATTTTTATCATCTGCAATCGTTCTATAGATAAAAGTCAAACCCAGCCATTGTTTTAAATTGCAGAAGTCTTAATTAGCGCTCAGTTAGCTGGCTTTAGCTTCGTCAATTTCAATTTAAAAGGTCCCCCTGGAGTTTCGCCAAAGGCTTTAACTCGCACGACATAGTTTCCAGGTTTGTTGATGCGAGTAAACAGTAAAGAATTAGTCGTGCCATCAGGACCGTCATCATTTTCGGCGACGGTTTCTCCCTTAGCAGTCATTAAGGTGACGATCGTGTCGAAATTGTCTGAAGACAGATCGATCGAGACTTGATCGCCCGACTGTAGCTGAATCGAGTAATCGCGGGCAAAGTTTCCTTGACCTGTAGGAATGTCGTTTTCTGAGAGCTTGTCTTTTATTTCATCGCTAGACGTTAGGGGAATTGGCGTATAAATTTTGGTTTGAGCGATCGCACTTCGATCGCACCCAATTCCTAACGCAATCACTAAACTAATCCAAAACCGTTTCATCTCGCTCACCACCCAACGTTTATTCACCTAATTTTAAAGAGAGACGCTCCACCGGAACGTCTCTACAGCAAACGAATTTGCGATTTGTTAACCTTTGACTTTAGCGAGGGTGGCTTCGAGGTCAGCCAACTCGACTGAGCCAGAAAACACACTGCCATTCATCACAAAGAACGGAGTGCCATCCACGCCTAGCTTTTCAGCAATTTGCACATCTTGAGCGATCGCTGCCTCTGCTGCCTTGCTGCTGCGATCGGCGTTAAACTTCTGCACATCTAATCCTAATTTCTTGGCAGTCTCTTGATAGAAGGCATCACTCAACTGCTTTTGTTGGGTAAATAGCGCATCGTGATACTCCCAAAATTTGCCTTGCTGTCCGGCTGCCCAGGCTGCTTTGGCGGCAGGCATCGCCTCAGAGTGAATCGAAGTCAACGGAAAATTCTTGTAGACGAGGGTCACTTCGCTCTGATGTTTTGCCATAAATTGCTTTAGCGTCGCGTGTGCTGCACTACAATAAGGGCACTGAAAATCTGAAAACTCAATTAACACGACCTTTCCCAATTTTGCGCCCGTCGTGGGAGACTGACCAATTACCGATTTAGGGTTGGTCTTCATGTCTTGGACAAACGCCTGTTGCGCGCTTTGCTGCTGACTTTGCTGTTGTTTTTGATAATCTCGCACCGATTCCAACACGACTTCTGGGTGCTTGCGAATAATCTCTAACACTTGCTGCTCTAGCTGCGGACTAATATTATTATCTGCTTTCACTGGGGCAGAGCAGCTCAAAAGCGCCCAGCTTAACAGCAGCAGTCCAGCTAGTGTTGATGCGCGTTCCATCAGCGATCGTGGCTTAAATTCTTTCACGTTCCCTTTTCCAAATGACCAAACCTTCATCAAAAGATTCTAGCTTTTACTGCTTGACGCTGCCTAAGTCTGAAGCTGTCATCATCTTAACCAGGTCAGGGTTTCTTAAGTAGGTAAGTGGAATTAACTACAAGATGGATGTTGGGTTGAAACATGAAACCCAACATTTAGTTTTATGACTGTTGTTTGTGGACTGTATACAAATAGGCTCAAAAAAACAGCCTTCACAGGCTGTCAAAAACGCTCCGAAGCAAGTCTGTTTCTATCAAACCAAATCTGATTGGGATTGGATATCACTCATTCCAGCGATCTTAAGTGACGGAGAAGGTAGATCTTAAGTGACGGAGACAGTCGGCTGTAGCGGAACTGCACTTGTTTGAGGAACCAGCGTCATCACCGAAATCAATTCCATCAGTTCAATATATGCCTTGATATCCACTTGGTCAGCTAATAGCATCTCTCGATATTGCTGCTTGATCTGAGTCAGTTTTTGTAGCGCCGCCTGGGGATCAAGTTGCAGTGACGCTTGCCAATCATCTAGCAACAGCAGAGTATCAAGCACAAACCGTTTGCGTCGCTGTTCTAGAAGGTTGCGGCACTGATCGGCGAAGGTTTGAGTTTTTTGCCGCACTTCCTCATAGACTTCTGACGCGATCGACCCTTCAATAAACATCAAGCGATGTTCCTGACTCAGTTCTTCGATGCCGTCGATCGCGAGTTGAGCATCGTGGGGCAGCAGTTGCCTTAACTCGTTCATGCGTTTTGAAGTCGAGGCAACCAGTTTTTTAGAGCGATCGCGCCGCAGCTTTTGCAAGAGCAGTCCAATACTGGTAGTGCCAATCAAAATCACTAAGCCAGCTTGAAGGTCACTGTTGTTTTCCCAATAGCGAATCCAGGCATCGCGGGGATCGCCCTGCTCATAGACCACTTGGGCAGATGGGTGAATGTAGAACAACCCCTTTTGTAGGAGCGATCGTGGATCTCCCGTCTGAAGATCTGGATAGAACGGCGAAAACTTGCGCGATGTAGACAGAATCGCCCAAGTCAAAAGCCCAACTTGTTTATCGTCAACATCAGAACGGGTGACTAAAACGGTTGCTGTTGACAAAGTAGGGATGTCTTGAGCCGGAACCGCTGGACGCGCTGCATAAGTGCCCATTGGAATCGTGGCGGCTTGATAGCTACCCGGATCACGAGTCGTCAAATAATTAATCACTTCTGGCGGCATCGGCAACAGTCGCAGATTAGGATTACTGGCTAACCGTTGCCGGAGTTTTTCACTCGCTCCCAGGCTGCCGACATAAATGGCTGCATCGACTTGACGGGTTGCCAATCGCTGAAATACCTCGTCAAAGCTAGAGCTATCTGCACGCACTTTTAGCTTGATCGAAGCCATCAATTGATCTGCCGTAAACCGAATGCCGCTGCCCTGTGACCCCATACCCACTCGTTTTCCCTCTAAATCGGTCAGCGATCGCAGCTTAGAGTCAGCCTGAGTCATCACATGAATATGCTCATTTGCCAGAATTGCGACGGCTTGCACCCTGCCCTGACGCATCACGTCGCTGACCACATCAAGCTGCACCAGCGCAAAATCGGCTTGACGATCGAGCAACCGCTGCAAGTTTTGTCGCGACCCTTCAGAACTGAGGTTTTGCACGCCGATTCCCACCGTATTGCGCGTAGAAACGCCAATCTGTTCAGCTAAACGGTTATAGTAGCTGCCTGTGGTGCCGCTAGAAATCACGATGCGATTGGGCAAACGGTTACAGCTATTGACCCCCATCAGGACGATCGCGCAGATCAACGGGTGAAGCGGAAAGTGCTGCCAAAAGACTGCATTGAGACAACGCCGTGTCCGCAACCTGGAACGTTTCAACATAAACAAGGCTGCTAGAGTATCAGCATCTTAGCTAGGTCAGAGTTTCCTAGCAAGCGATCGAAGATTGTGTGGAATCTAGACAAGCTCTCATCGGTGATGCTTAAATCTATGCAGCCTTGAGTGAAGAGACATAACGACGCTAGAAAGGATTCGCTCCTGGTCGCGCAAGACCGAGTAGGATGGCGATCGCAAGTGTATCCAGATTGCCAGTCTAGAGGATGATGTCGTTAATAATAGTGGAATGTCTTTTGCCGAAAGTGCCCCAACAAGCTGATAGACTTGCAGCCGATGAGACAGATCAAGCTGCTTGACGAGTCCATAAATTTCGCCCTCATAGGTGACGGCTTCTGAAATAGTGTCTGCACCATAAAACCGAAAGGGAGATAAAGGCTTTTCCTGAAGAATGGTTGGCAGCTTGGAGGGGAAAGCTACCCCTGCCTTAAACCCTAGAAGGTCAAAAATTCTCTTTTTAACTTCAGCCAAATTTTCTTGCTCATAGTGATTTTTTCAGGCTCTTGACAAATCTGAGTTAGGGCTTCTAACTCCCATATTTTTGTGGTTAGCTCTAATTTTGTTTGATAAAGATCACTGAGAACGTGATTGAGATTTAGCTTAATAAGCACCGAATCGAATGAGTCTTTTGATAAAGAATGACTGGCTCGATCGACGTTCTGATGCAAAAACTTGTGGATATAGTATTGAGAAAACGGTGATAGATGCATCGCCGATTCCCTTGTGTAATGGGTTATGAATCAAGCAAGAATACTAAATAAATATAAATGAACTCTTTAGAAAACCGTTTAAGTAGTAATTCCGAAAACGCTTCTCTAGAACTCTGAGAACTCAGTAGAAATAAAAATTTTGTGTCGATGGAAATAAATAATAAACCCAGCGCACTTTAGACTTTCTTTAAAGGGACAGTCCACCGTTCTGTAGACTGTCCCTCTAAGCGTTAAAACTGTCCGCGAGCTTGACAAAACTTACGACTCCGATCGGACAGCGGCTCTTGCCATGAGTAAGCAAAATGACTGATTGAACTCACCTGCGGATTTGCCTGTCGAATTGCCTCCATCTGCACCTCTAGAGGCGGACGATTGCTAATTGACTGCTGCCAGATTCCAGCTAAAACGGGCTTTACCTGCGTCCCTGAGGGCGCTTGACCTACCACACGCCGTACTTGATTGACGATGCAGGCTGCGTTCCCACACACTCCATACGCCATCGGGTTCCACTCTAGAGAAGCGGGAAAGCGATCCCACGGCTGCAAGCGCGAATCAAAGCCTTGCCCCACATTTTGATTGCCTTCAGGAAAGAAAACGGCTCCTGTGGGGATGCCGAGTCGTTGAGCAGGTACCACCGCTTCTGTGAGAAAATCGACCACTCCTTGCATCGCGTGGGCGACGCTAAACCGCCACAAGTCTGCTTGCAGAATCGCCGCTCGACGAGCGATCGGGGCGCGATTCTCATTCAAAGCCGGGGTGCGCCCCTGCCACATCGGAGGGTCGGGCTGCTGGGGATATAGTTTGTCGATCGCCACAACATCAGCCGAACTAACAAAACCTCGCTTGATAAAGCGCTTGATCAACTCGCGTCCTTTATCATTTAAAGCTCGTCTCAGCATGGCTTGCTGCGCGGCATCTCCATAGATCCACAGGTCTTGAACTTTGCTGGCGATCGAGGCGCTCCCTCTTCCGCGTGGGTAGCGAATGTAGTCAAACAGCATTCCATCAGGGCGACGTTTTGCAACCGCTTCGACCAGTTGGGCATAGTCTTGCCGCGCTTGCAGACTATAGGGGTCGATAAACGCTTCGTTGGGGTTGAACAAGCCCAAGTCAGTGCTCAACCCCGCGATCGAATTGACCGTTAAGCTCGTTTGCCCCTGCCCATTTTTGGCGAGAGCGGCTTCTCGATCGGGGCGAATGGCGTAGCTATAGCCAAAATTCATGCTAAACATCCACGCATACACCGACAGTCCACGCGCTCGACCTTTTTGAATTGCTTGCGCCAGCAGATCGATGTTTTCTGACCCTGGCAGCTTCACCACAGAACCCCAAGCTGTCTGATTATCGGCTTGAGGAAGCAACACCTGACCGTTATAAAAAACTTCAATGTTAATTTGGTTGTAGCCGCGATCGACGACGCGATCGAGCACTTCTTCGAGCGCCCCTGGCTGAACATCACAGGGGTAGAGCCGAATCCAGATAGCCTGAGTTTTGAGCCAGTTTTGATTCCGACAGTTGCGAAGTTGGGTTGCCTGTTCAGCAACCAGAGTTTGATATCGCTTTTGAGCGCCTTTATCGTTTTTTAACGCGGCTTTTCGAGCCGTATCTTTACGAGCGATCCCTTCTGCGGTTTGCTGACAGTAAGGAAGAAATGCTGCTTGGGCTGGATGGCTCCAAACCCCCTGACTAATGAGATTGGTTGCCACGATCGCGCTGACAAACCCTCGATAGAGATACCGATATCCCTTAATTTTCACAGATTGCCCAAATCCCATACAACGCCTAAAGTCTCCTCGTAATCTTACTGAACTAAACTGCACACATAATCTGAATTCAGGCACCCCGATCGTCAGTTGCTAAACGCTGCATCGCCCAAAAATTAGATACAAAGATATAGATTATGGGGGATGGGCACAAATATCACCCTGATGCTCAAGTTCTGTCGATTGAGAGATTTTGAGTTCTCTAGCTCGGTCGAGACGCCTTGCTCGGTTGTCTAGTGCGTCTGCTTTTTTGGGAAAACTAGCTCTGCAAGTTTAGAAAGGCTGCGTCAGTGTCAGTTCCCCTATTTTTCCCATCTTCACCCAAACATTACACTCACTTCGCGAATCGTTCAAAGAAACGATGGCTTCGTCGGCTGCTAGTTAGGCTAGCGGATTGGAAGCGGTTGCTGGTTCGTATTTCTAGATAGGATAAGCAGGAGTCATTTGTGCAAAATTTTAGTTGCTTTGTGCTTCAGATCGCCCAACATTTGTGACAACCGCATCGACACGCTCTCTAGAGTCTTGGGACAATTTTATGGATCTCCGTGAAGCAACCGATTTAGATTTTTGTGAAGCCGATCGTTCTCTTCGTCAGCTTTTGGCTCGATCGCGGAGTGACTCATCAATAGCCGCAGAACTCTGGATTGAACGCTTTCTCAATCGTCTTGCCACGGGGTTTAATCACGGCTTAAGTCAAGCAATCCCCACTCTTGAAGCGTCACTTTGGCAGAGGCTAGCTGATGAATTGAGTCAGGCGTTGGGAGACACGATCGCGATCGCTTTCCCCACCCCAGATCCTAACCAGTTTGAGGTTCAGCATTCTGCTTTTGTCTCAAATCCACCAGCCAGTTGTCTAGAGTCTGGCAGTGTCATCACCCAATCTAAGTTGAAACATCTTCAGGCTCAAGGTTGGCAAAGTGCCTGGAGAATTGACGACGCATCAAGCTCGATCGCTTGGCTGATTGCAGTTCCATTGTCGCTGACGATCGTAGGGGAATTTGAAGATACTTATTTCGTACAACTGCGCTCAACATTGGTGCAGCGATCCATTACCCAAGCCGTGCAAGCAGTGCGACAGGCGCGATCGATGCAGCAACTTCAGCAGCAGTGTCAGCAGTTGAGCGATCGTAACTGCGAACTCACTCAAACCAGCCAGTTAAAAAACGAGTTCTTAGCCAACACCAGTCACGAAATTCGCACGCCCCTAACCTCAATTTTGGGCTTTACTCACCTGCTGCGAGAACAGGGCTATGACTTTGACAATGTGCGTCACCACGAATATCTCAAGATTATTCTCAGTAGCGGTCAGCACTTGTTAGCCCTGATCAACGACATTTTGGATTTGTCTAAAATCGAGGCAAACCAGCTAGACCTGCAGCAGGAAGCGATCGACGTTCCTCAACTGTGTCAAATGGCTTTAAAGCTGGTGCGAGAAAAAGCGGACGATAAGGGACTGTCGCTGCGGCTAGAGATCCCAGAGCCGCTGCCGATGCTGATTGCTGACCCGCTTCGACTCAAACAAATGCTCTTTAACTTGCTGTCAAACGCCCTCAAGTTTACCACTCACGGATCGGTGGGGTTAGACGTGCGTGTGGTCAATCACGAGATTCAGTTTGCAGTGTGGGATACGGGGAAAGGCATTTCTCGCGAACAGCAGAGTCTGTTGTTTAAACCCTATGCTCAACTGCCCAACGTCGAAGGAGAAGGGACAGGCTTAGGGCTTTTTCTGACCAAAAAACTGGCTGAGCTTCACAGCGGATGGGTGACGATGCAATCTGAATCAAACCAGGGGTCTCGATTTACGATCGGGCTTCCTGTGCTGCAAGAAGCTACAAAAGAATGGCTTGTGACCGATCCGATCGTGCCTTCTGCGACTGTCAGTGCTACTAAACAGACGTTCTCTCTCCCTGTTCCTCGCCTAGAAAAGAGACCCTTGCCAAGGGCAAACCGCCCCTACAACATTCTTTTAGTCGAAGACAACGTGCACAATGCGCGACTGGTGATTACCTGTTTGTGTAAGTTGGGCTATGAGGTTACTTGGGCAAAAGATAGCGCTGAAATGTGGCACTCGTTGAAACAGCCATTTCCGGCGCTGATTTTGATGGACATTCATTTGCCGGGTGCCGACGGGTTGACCTTAACGAGACAACTGCAAGCCAATGATCAGTATCGGGAGATTCCGGTGATCGTGCAGACGGCAATGGCGATGAAGGGCGATCGAGAACGGTGTCTTGAGGCAGGCGCGATCGATTACCTCTCAAAGCCGATCGATTTGGCGACTTTGGCGCACATGGTTGCCAAGTACAGCGACCCAGGAAATTAAGCTAGGGTAGAAGAGATTTGTTTTCCCTTCATGACTATGCTGCTGCAAAAACTAGAGCAATTAACTACTCTGTTTTCTGAAATGGAAAACGCGCTGATTGCCTACTCTGGGGGCATTGATAGCACACTGGTTGCCAAAATCGCGGTCGATGTTTTGGGCGATCGGGCGATCGCGGTCACCGCTGAGTCTCCCTCTCTCTTGCCCGAAGATCTCGAAGATGCCCGCATTCAGGCGGCAGCGATTGGGATTGCTCACAAAATCGTGCAGACTCACGAGATGGACAATCCCAACTACAGCAGCAACCCGATCAATCGCTGCTATTTTTGTAAAAGTGAACTGCACGACACGCTCAAGCCGATGGCGGCGCAGTGGGGCTATCCCTATGTGGTAGATGGCGTGAACGCAGACGATTTGCATGATTACCGTCCGGGAATTCAGGCGGCAAAAGAACGCGGGGCACGATCTCCACTTGCTGAAGTGAATGTCACTAAAGCTGAGGTGCGCGAACTCTCAAAGCATCTGGGTCTGCCTTGGTGGGATAAACCCGCTCAACCGTGCTTGAGTTCGCGGTTTCCCTATGGTGAAGAGATCACGATCGCCAAACTTCAGCGAGTCGGCAGATCTGAGGTTTATCTGCGGAAACTGGGTTGGCAAAATCTACGAGTCCGATCGGAGGGCGACACTGCCCGCATCGAAGTGTTGCCAGATCAGGTCAAAGAGTTTGTCATCCAGACTGACTTGCCCGAACTCGTCTCAGCCCTTCAGTCTTACGGATTTCTCTACGTGACGCTGGACTTAGAAGGCTATCGAAGCGGCAAGCTAAATCAAGTGCTGCAATTTGCTTCGGCTAATTAGAAATGATCCTTGAACTTGCGAAAACGTGAACTAGAGTGCTGTAGGTACTTGAGTAAGGAGATTGTAATCAAACAGAGAGTATTTGAAATGGACAAGTTTCTACGGAATGTGACGACACTTGCCAGAATGGATCTATTTGCTGGGTTGGTTGTATTGATGGTGTTTTTAGGATATTTGGGATTTACAAACTCTCGCAGCGATCGTGCCCTATCTACTCCAGTCGCTTCACCCGCAATGCAGAAATAGGACGCACCCTTGATCTTAGCCGTTCATCAGCTTGTTAAAGGATCAGATTTCACAGTCTGATCCTCTTTTGTTTCCTACAACTTAGGGCTATGTTGGTGCCAATCAGTCGATCGCTCATAGGCAGACGCAACCTGAAAGATTTGGTCTTCTCGCAGCACATTGCCAACGATTTGAAGTCCGATCGGCATTCCTTGAGCATCAAACCCACACGGCACACTCATGCCCGGAAGTCCCGCTAGGTTGACGGGAATCGTCATCAAGTCAGTCAAATACATACTGAGCGGATCAGCCGTTT
>Ga0209100_1002156_pt1 | contig 12588 bp, 10 predicted proteins | sample lystaG_FD_185480 | JGI IMG/M metagenome (GOLD analysis project Ga0209100, IMG submission 185480) | Glacier valley bacterial and archeal communities from Borup Fiord, Nunavut, Canada, to study Microbial Dark Matter (Phase II) -... | ecosystem: Environmental > Aquatic > Freshwater > Ice > Glacier ...
ATTATCGCTATCTCGGTTGCAGTAAAAACTGATTCATCAAACTCCTCTACACTCTCAATCGGATCGAAACGATACGAAGAATATCTGTTATATACATTTTTGTACACAGGTCCGTGAACCCACGCTTCACAGTCTTCTTTGAAAAGAAAAACTTCTTCAAACGCATAGTAGAAACCCTGGACATAATACAGTGCTTTTTGCATTGCTAAAGGAGTGATGTCCTCACATCTATACAGCAAATATTGGATAATCAGATCCAATTTTGATTTTGGATTTACCTCCTCACCCAATAACTCCATTACCTTCTTTTTGCTTTTTTCGTAAGCCTGTTGTGATTTAAGATTCTCTTTATTTGTCTCTAATAGAGTTCTGTAGTACCGTGGGTCATCATAAATCCTTTGAAGCATCTCCGAATACTGCTTTGTTGGCATATCTCCATCACAATATCTGGAAAAAGTCATTTCTCCCCATCCCAATAGCAGTGACAAAGGGCGTTTCCCAATGTTGTATTTTTGCGAGATTTCAAGTGTTTTCTCCAAAGATACTATGCCATTCTTTTGACGATATGCATCATATAATAGTCTAAGATTTCGATCTTCAACCTCCTCTACATAAACTTCACTTCCACAAACGACACACATGGCCTTATCCGCAGAATACTCGTATTCCTCGCCTTTAAGATTTCCTGTCATCAATACAGTTTCCTTAGTATAATCAACATCTTTTCTACACTCTTCACAAAACACCTTATTTCTTTCCATAAAGCATCCTCCTTTCATTACCCAAATTATCTAAAAAGATAATCTATTGACTTGTTTCGATGATGGAAGGATATTACAATTACACGCTCTCCATCACTGATTTCAATAAGATTGAATTTTACATAAATTTCAATCGGTTCCTCTATACCGTCAAAATTATGTAGCTTGAGCTTTGGACAAAATACAAATAACACTTCATGTTCAAACCCAATATTTGTATTTTGCAATGAGTGGCAAAAATCTTCAGGTTCAATTCTTAATAGTATTTCCTTTTGTCGTTTGCTATTTAAATTATACTTATTAATAAAATCAATATTTTCTTGCCGAGATTCATTTTAGGAGATTATAAATTTTCCCTCTCTAATACAGTCTTGTATTTTTGTCAAAACTGCTGCGATTTGCGTCTCAGAATAGTTCTGATTATAAAACTCACTCATTGCCTCACCTCTTTATAATATGATGATACACTGACAAATGACTTTAGTCAATATTTTTGCATCAATTAGTACTTTTTTAGATCGTTAATTCGGTTTATATGATCATAAACAAAAAATAAACTATATATCTATGATCAGTTTATATAGAGACTACTGTATGTCTCTTAATAAAAATCAGTTGTCTCAATATTCTAAAGATTATCACCTTTGAATTTCTAAATATTTTCCGGGCAACAAAGCTTGTCCAATATCGTATGAATTAACTAGGCGAGATCTCTTCACCCACTAAATTCACAAAGAATCGTAAATTACTATTGGATTGGATTTAGTCACAGTATTTCTATATGGATATTAAAAAAGGGATTCTAATGAATCCCTTTTTTAATATCCACTTTTCAACACTGCTTTCATATATATCCTATATTCAAACCTATTCCTTAGTTAATATCTTTTATCCTTATTAATTACTGCATTTTAAGCATTCTTTTCAATATTTTACCGGAGCCATTTTTGGGAAGCTCAGCTAAAAATTCAATTTTACGAGGGAGCTTATAACCGGCAAGATGTTCCTTCAAATACCCGAGTATTTCCTTCGAAGTGCATTCTTCACCTTCTTTAAGAACAATAAACGCCTTCACAAACTCACCTCGCAATTTGTCCGCAATTCCTACAACCGCGGCTTCTTTCACCTTCGAATACTGATAAATAACTTCTTCAACTTCCCTAGGATATACATTCAAGCCACTCGCGATGATTAAATCTTTTTTCCTGTCTACGATATAAATATATCCATCTTCATCTTTCTTCGCCAGATCCCCGGTATGCAGCCAACCATTCTTCAAGGCCTCAGCTGTTTCTTTCTCCTTTTTGAAGTATCCCGGCATGACATTGTCACCGAAGGCTATGAGTTCACCGACATCACCAGCCGGTAGCTCCCTATCGTTATCATCAACAATCTTACATTCGACACCATGAAGAGGCACGCCTATGGAGCCTGCTTTCTGTATTCCATTCAAAGGATTAAAGCTTACAACAGGAGACGATTCCGTCAAGCCGTATCCCTCAACAACTGGGAGCTTCAGAATATCTTTAGCCTGTCTTAGTATTTCAAGAGGCATTGCTGCTCCCCCGGAAATTGCTAAGCGAAGATTTGGGAATGCAACGCCATTCTTGCAGGCCTCTAGCAATACGACATACATTGTTGGAACTCCCGCAAATACAGTAACCTCATCATTTAAAAAAGAATCTATGACTTCTTTTGGGTGAAATTTTTCTAAAATCGTAACGGTTGCACCAGTCCATAAAGGGTTAAGAACACTGACTGTAAATCCAAAAACATGGAACATGGGTAGCACGCACATAAAGTTATCATTTACCGTACTACCAAACGCAATCCGGCACTGTTCAGCATTGGTCACCAGATTTTTATGGGTAAGCATAGCGGCCTTTGGTTTTCCTGTAGTACCGGAGGTGTATAAAAATGTGGATACCGCATTCTCATCCGTAAAATCTTCAACTACATCAATCGTGATTTCAGAAATCATGTGCTGAAATTCCTCATCCAGAACAATGATCTTTATGCCCAAAAGCTCTTGGAGGGAATCTTTGCTTTGCTTTATTGCTTTCAGAACTGCAGGATGCACAAGCATAAACCTAGCTCCGGAATCGTTAATGGAATATGCAATTTCATCCAGGGTAAGCTGTAAATTCATTGGAACTATTATTGCTCCATTTTTTACCACACTCAGATATGAATAGATAAATTCGGGTGAGTTAGGGCAACTTAATAATACTCTATCTTCAGCTTTCACGCCCAGCTTCGATAATAGACTTGCATACTGATTCACTGTTTTATCAAGCTGTTCATAGGTTATGTCGTTTCCCTTGAATTTTATCGCGATAGATTTAGGATGATATTCTTTCTTAAAAATGTTTCCTACCATAAATGACCCCCATAACATATTAGAATCTTTTAGAATTAAAAAAAAATACAAATATGAATCGATTATACTCTAAATAGACTCCTATTCATACGAAATTTTCTCAAGCCTATATTGTGATTTTTTCCCAGGAGAACTACTCTCTCCACGTAAGTTACCCTAAAACATGTACACCAATATCCTTGCCAATAAACTTAACTGACGATCTTTACCTACAATGTTATTCATCTTGAAGAAGAATCTGTCAATACTTTGGTTTGTACATATATGCTCTACCTAAGTAGACTCCTTCTTGACACAAAAAACGCGTAACTCAAGCTGAGAGATGCGGGAATTTTATAAAAGGATATTTGTTGAAATGTATTTAATTTAAATAATCTGTAATACTCATCATCGCTTAGCACTTCACATTCATGCTTGAATCATTTCATGTATCTCTCGACTTCTTAATACAAGATTTCTCCATAAGTTAAAGAAAATTAAAGGTATCCATTCATACGAAATAACACATTACACTAGGATCAACATTCTTGTCATTGGTGAATTCTGCTGTCTTTTCTTCTTCTCAACAGGTCTGTCATCTTTGACATATCATCAAATTTTATCTCGGAAATCTTTTAAAATAATCAAGCAGCTGGAACATAAAGAGTAATCGTTACATTCCAGCTGCTTGAATTTGAGCTCAGTATGATGATTAATAATAATAAGACGATCGTAACAATCATCGTTACGATCACTTTTCACCCAGGATATGAATCAATATCCCTCTCTAGTCTTGATCATATTTTTAAAGCCCGTAAAGGTCGTGTAAAAGTATCCGCCATAAATCATGAGAAGCACTGAGGCAATGATCAGGAGATAACTTCCAACAATTTCCTGTGTGTAGTTTCTAAATATCTCATTTACCGCAATAATTCCCACTGCTGAGTGAATAAGGGCAAGCATAAGCGATATACCAAAGTATTTGGCATTCTGAGACAATACTTCCTGGTTAATCTGTTTTTCCGTTGCGCCGATTTTCTTCAGCGTTTTGTAACGTTCAACACTTTCATTGGCATTATACAGCTGCAGCAGTGCTAAATCCCCTCGTTTTCATGAAATACCATATTGCCCAGTCATGCTGTCTTTAAACCAGGGCAGTAGAGGGGGATAATAAGTGAAAAGAATGAAAATGAGAAGAATCACAATCGTAACGATTATAGAGACATAAAAAGGAATACCTTTTGAATATTTGTAAAAATGGAATCCAATACATTGGCCGCCTATAAAAGCCAACAATAATATAAATACATCTACAATTAGCAAGTGCACCCCAAAAGCTTCTGAGTAAAAATAAAACGTAAATGGTATGGTCATTATAGAAACAATCAGTGAAGCTATTGATCCAGTAAACCATTTTCTTCTGTTAATTCGATCTCTTGTCCCCTTCAAAAGAAAAGCAATTGCCCACCAGCCTATCACAGGTAATAAGACCATCTTTTGGTGCTCCCATACACTTTCGTTTATCGCTGCAAAAGCTCCAACTACTGGAGAATCACCACTCAGCTCGAATAAAAAGTGAAAAGAACTTCCAATAATAAATAGCAACGGTATACTCCATAAACACCATCTCTCTTTTACAGGCAAGGTTTTCATGTTTAATTTTCCACTTCCTTCGCTTAAACAATCAGAAAATTAGGTCAATTATTCATACCCTTATTTTACTGCAAAATGGTTAACAAACCAACATATCATTCAAAAAGGCAAAGGAGGAAAGGGCAAATGCTCAACATGGCAGAGACGTTCTACTTCTCTTGCGGCTTTGCCATGTCTGCGGATACAAAAACAGCGAGGTCATAAACCTCGCCCTCGTTGTGGGTTCTCCCTTTTCAACTTAGAGATACTTGTCAAAGATATCGACCAAGAAGTGTCCGCTTCAACAGAATGAAAATCATTTAATTGGTGAGCCGTTCACTGGCATCCAGTATTATGAATGTGCAGATAAGACACTAACAGTCCGCCCAGCCTCTGCAGGCCTTGGCTCAAATGGGCTTCCAACTTCTATGGCTATAAACTCAACAGCCCAGAAGAGCATAATTCCTCTTACAATATAGCCAAACCACTTTATAATTTCTCTAAATTTCACACATATCGCTACAATTTCATTATGATATTTAGTTTAATTTATTTAAATCATACCAGCTCTTCAGAACACTCCATCTTCAATACTGGTTTCAACCAGAGACTTGAAAAAGAGAGCTGAAAAACTATTTTCAGCTCCCATTTTTATAATTTGCATATGCCTTTAACCCTTGCCATCAGCATTAACAAGTAATTCTGTTTGTTCCTAAATTTTGACTAATGCCTGTTAGGCATTTGGAGGTGTTCCTTCAGCGTTTGCCACAACAACATCGATTTGAATCAATGCATCATTTAGCAAAGCAGATACGCCAACGGTTCTTCGTGCAGGAATACCTCCTGGGAAGAATGTTGTGTAAACTTCGTCTACAGCATCGATATCCGCGATATTCTTAAGGAAGATATTAACTTTAACCACATCGTCCATAACATGGTCAATACTTTCAATAATTGCCTTGATATTCTTCAAGCACTGTGCCGCCTGCTCTTTAACACCAAAAGCAACTATTTCTCCGGTTTTAGGGTCTAAAGGCAATTGAGCTGAAAGATGATTGTAATGTGAAAAAGCTACGGTTTGTGTATGTAGAGGGCTTTTTGGAGCATTTTCGGTATTGTTCGCTTCTACAATGACTCCATGTCTGTCTTCGACAGCCTGTGGAGGTGTACCATCTCCGTGTGAAACTACTGCTTCAATTTGTACCAAAGCACTCATCGGTAATGTTGAAGCTGCTACAGTTGTCCTTGCAGGGACATAGGCAACGGCTCTAGCAATAGCGGAGTCTGGGAAAAATGTTGTATAAACTTCGTTTACAGCATCGATATCAGAAAGGTTTTTCAGAAAGACATTAATTTTAACAATATCGTCAAAAGGAACGTCGATACTTTCCAAAATTGTCTTGATATTCTTTAAGCACTGTGCAGCCTCCTCCTTAACACGTCTACCAGATTTTGGATCAATTGGTAATTGCGCCGAAAGATTATTGTAATGAGAAAAAGCTACAGCTTTTGTAGACAGAAGACTTGTTGGCGAATTTGCTGTGTTATTTGTAAGCTTTATGAGTTCGCCTGCTTGTGGTGCGTTTGGAATTGTACCTTCACCATTTGAAACAAGTTCTTCAACTTGAACCAAAGCATCCATTGGTAAAGCTTCAACTGCCACTACTGTACGTGTAGGAAGATAACTTAAGAAGAATGTTTTGTAAACCTCCTCTACAGCGTCAATATCTTTAATATTCTTAACAAAGACGGTTCCCCTAACAATATCGTTCATTACATGGTCGATACTGTCAACAATTGCCTTAATATTTTTAAAACACTGCTCAGCTTGCTCTTTTACACCACCAGCTACCAATTTACCAGATTTTGGATCAATAGGTAATTGAGCTGAAAGATTGTTATAGTGAGAGAAAGCTAGATTTTGTGAATATAGGCCGATACCTTTGGCTGCATTTTCTGTATTTCTTGCTAAGATTGCGTTGTGTCCACTCATATGAGTATTCTCCTTCTTGGAAATATTTGTCATACGACAGAATATAATGTTCCTTACTGTAATCGTCAACATTAATAATGTAGAAAGCCTTAATTTATGAATAAAAAATTAATAATTTATTAACTGAAAATTCTGCGAAAATTCGGCTTATCCTGCAGTTTTGTCTGAGTTTAGCATGGATTTCAATTATAGTATGAACCATTGTGGTTGACGCAGAAAGGGTTTAATTCAGTAAATTCTATTCGCGTCATATCCTTGGAAGACATGGAATGATGGTACTTAAGCAAATAATTTATCGGTTAAGCCTTCAGCTAGCCCTCTGCTTAGCCAACCAAATCTAGGTTGTCTTAGAATTAGAAGATAGTATCGGTAATATTTGCATTTCAATTTTTAATGCCAAATCCTTATAGGACAAATATTTTTTTTAAAAAAGGGTCAATCCTCTAATAGCCTCCTTCATCGCTATGCGATAAGTAATCTCATCGCATCAAAAAACACGAAACCATTTCACACCCTGATTTCGCGCTTTTATCATCCATAATCGTTTTTTATCCTATCTGCATCGGCTTCGATGTTCTTATTTTATCTTATAAGAACTGTCTTTATGCCGGCATGTCTGAACTGATCTTGCTCTATCATCTTAAACTATAGTATAGTTTGAATTAACCAGATAATTATTATAACTGTCACTACTGTGCCTAGTATTCCCCATAAACTATTAGATTTCATTGTAAATTCTCCTTTCCTCTCTTTAATTACTACTCAAGCAAATTACTCGAGCTTTATTAGTAAATTTAAGTTACGTGCCTGACTCAAAATAGCATGTTTCCTATTTTGAATCACTCTCTTAATCTCTTAAGTTTTAGAATGAAAGAAATCTTGCCTTCATTCGATACTTAAAAATCTTGTTCACTTCAAAAATTGCTTGAAAGTCATGTCTATAATCTAATCTTGACACAAGTGGTTACTCGCCGATCCATAGAATATCATTTGCAGCTACAGGTAAAGTATGCATCAATATTTCTTGCATTCTAAATTTTAGATATCTTCTGCAGGTTCTAATAATCTTGATCTTTTGTTTCCCTTTATAGACATACTATTTTTACTGCTTTTGTTATAAGAGTCTATAAATTTTAGGAATCTATCCAGGACTCGTTTCATCATTTATTTTCCGGATGATCCTGATCTGTATATTCGGTTCTTTCAGAACGATAACCAGAACGTGGCCTGATCAACTTCATCACGCCCCAGGCAATCAGAGCAACAATCAGTATAGCTATAAGGGTTGCAGGTTCAAAGACTGACGTAGTCTCTATGCCTTCAGTTTTCACTTTAGAGAAAATACTTTCAAAAGGACTTACAATATATTGGGTAACCTTATAGATCCCGCTAACAATGTCATTTCCAGGATTTGCGCCCAGTAGTTTAAACACTAAACGAAAGCCTAAAAGGATCTCGATAACACCAAAGACTAAACCAACAATGGTTTGTCCCAGATGACTTTCCTGTTTTATATGTCGTGTCTCGGTTTGTTTTGACATTTTATTCATTTCTTTATTCCTCCAATAATTTATAATTCAAAATGGCTAAAGGTGGATCAAATCCTCTCTTATCCATTAAACGTCATTTCTTGATTCCATTGACAATGAATGTCACAAGCTCTTCAAACGCCGTGTAATACTTGTCGTCTTTTCCCTTCACCTGCAATAAATATGCAGTTTCCCTTCCGACAAAGAAAATGATAGATGCAAACATTTCTGTATCGATATCCCTGATTTCGCCTTTTTCCTTTGATTCCTCGAGTATTCTTTGAAAGATTTCCGGTACACCAAGTGAATCATCCTTCATCCCATCCAACTGATTTCTAATGGAACCTCCGCCTTCTTGGGATAAGACTTTGGCTAAGTTAGGATTGTTCTTCAATTCTTCAAAGTGATATTTCAAGATTCTTTTGATCTTTTCCAATGGAGGGATATTCTTCTTCTCCAATGCATCAATGAAATCAACAATTCTGGTATGTTGTGTCTCAAAGATATAATCAAGAATATCATCCTTACCTTTGAAATATATATAAACTGTTCCAACTGCAATTTCAGCGTCGTCCGCGATTGCCTGAACCTTTGTTTTGTAGAACCCTTCTTCTGCAATAATTTTTGTCGCCGACAAACGTATAAGATCTTTCTTTTTCATGATGTCTCCTTCGTATCTTTCGGCTCTTTTTTGCAAAATATTCTGAACTTTTAACCCGGATCATAGCTTTACTTTTTAGTTCCAAGTTATCCTTTAGAAATAGAACAATAATGAATGAACGTTCATTCATATAGAAATAATAAAAAAGGGCTTTTTCCACCCATCACATTTCCGAAATCAAGAAGAGGAAGATCAGAAGCCTCTTCTCGTTTTATATTCATACTTTAGTTGATGATTCTTCCTAATTACATCATAGCACAAACAAAGAACTTGTGCTTATTTTTAACAAAACTTAATAATACCATAATATATTAACAATTTCAATCATATTATTAACTTTTAACATTTTAGCGTATTTGTATCTCAATTCACGGTCATCTTTTGCTAATATCTCAGAATAAACCCATAAATAATTCCAATTTTACGCTCGAGGTATACATCAATATTCTTCGGTGGTTTCTATGGTTTTTCAATACGTTACAGCATCATGCGATGACTTGGGTTTTAGATATCAAAACAACAATAAGTATTATGCTTATTCAACAAAAAATAACCTCCAGAACCTTGTACTCATTAATACACAATGTTATAGAGATTCCTATTCTTTAATGGCGAATCTACTACTAAATGATACAATGCACACCCTCGACTAAAGTTCAACGATTTGAAATCGAGGGGGTGTGCATTGTAACCAATCTTCTTAATACGTATGATTTGATCTTTTGGGATTATACTTATTGGCTTCATATACGATAAAATTTCTCCACTAGACATATCTCCTGCAACTAGCAATGCCTTGTCAAGTAATGCCTCATACAGTTCTTTACCTTCATCCTTAAAACTATACTCCTCGAACACTGTTATGGGTGAAGCAAACTTAATTTCATAAGCAGTGCACCGTTGCTCCCATTTATGTGAAAGTTGTAATTTAGTGTTCATTCGATCAATATCGTAAAGTATTCCAGGTCGGATATAGACATTCCCAAGATACCTTGTTATGTGTTCTATATAAAAGCGGTCTGTTTGTGAATAGTGTTGAAATTTAGGGATTGTAAAAGGGATTCGATTGAATCCCTTTTGTTTCGCAATATAGAAAGATGACGGCATATGCAATTATAAGCCTGTGATTCACTAAAAATTCATTGTATAGAATGTACTATTTTCTTACTAAATATTTCTACTATAGAACCATTATCGGAGTTTTCAGATAGTCTGCTTGAAACAAAACAATTATTTAATAATATTTTCTTTGAACCTATATTATTAGGGTCTGTTATTGCTTCAATTCGCACTATACTCTTTGTGGATTCAGCTGTTTTTAATAATTCTTCGGCAATTTCGTTTCCGTAGCCTTGCCCCCAATATTCAGGCAAAAGCATATATTCAAGTTCACCCTCAAGTAAATCATCATCAACCACCAGTGCACCTAATCCTATATACGTACTCGTATCCTTTAGAAATACCTTAAAGTATCCAAAACTTTCATGTAATCTATTAATTTTCAGCATACCTTCGTAAATCTGTTTGGCTTCTTCAAATGTAAACACTCTTCCATAATTCATTACCGCTACTTTTTCGTTTGTAGCTACATCTAAAAAATAATGAGATTCATCATCAGAAAGAAATTTTTCGAAGTATATTCTATTTTTCAATTTGTTACCTCCTCGCATGATTACCCCTCATAAGCCATAATTAAATAATCATTGCTTCGTCTTATGCTACGATTGCGTCATAGTATTTAACTTTATATATTTATATTATACTAAATTTTTAAATAATGTTCTATTTTCAACATATATTTCATACAGAGCCTATAAAAAAGAGCTCATTCCATTATTATAGTTTACCTTTCTAGCAATGCTTGAAAGTGGATTATCAAAATCAAAACTCGTACGATGGTAGCTTATATCGAATATTTTTGTTCCCATAGCCACTGTTCTTTCTTCAACATTAAAATGTATATTGCGCACTGACAGGAACCTTTTAAAGTCGTATCAGCACTTAGTGAAAATTGTAGATCACGCAAACCAAAATTTTGAAGTGCTAAATTTCCATCATCGTTCGACGTGTAATGAACTCCGCAAAAACTAATCTCATCGACATGTCGCGAAGCTTTAGATAACCCATATTTCTTATTAAAATTCTTGCCCGTCAATGAAGTGCCATCACGAAAGCACCCATCAGATATCATGTCATTGGCTATAAGGATTGAACGTCTTTTTCTCTAACTCCTGTCAAAATCAATATTGTATTTATAGCGTACCATGCGCTTGTAATATTATAGTTCATCATAATCAATCATCTTTTATTTATAGAATTCTTCCATACGGCTATAGCGGAAGATGCTTCATTATCCCATCTTCCATCAACTTATGAATTAGTCTAAATAAATCATCCCTAGAAGGAGCATCTTCTTTCCTAAACCAATAACTCATAATACCAACCATGGCAGATAGTGTATATTCCAAAATATAATCCAATTCTCTTTTATCAATGTTAGATTTGTCTTCAAGCACTTTCATAATTGTCGGTTTTATAGAGTTCTTTAACTTGCTAGCAAAAGCCGGATCACCTTTATCTCCAAGCAAGACCGAATAGTACTTAGCGTTTTGTTCCCAGATAATAAGAAATACATCTAATGGCATCCCAATTGTCACTGTTGGTGTGGAAACAGGAGGCAACTCATGAAGGGATGGTATCAGAGAGTTTTCAATTACATCCAGTACATCATAGACGTCTGTAAAGTACTCATAGAAAGTTCCTCTATTATAACCCGCTTTATTTGTGATTTCTTTTAATGTGATTCTCTCAATTCTTTTTTCGCAATAAAGATCCCAAAAGGAATCAATGATATTCTGTTTTGTTTGTGCAGTAATTTCCGTCCTTTTATTCATGAACACGTCACCTCTTTGCAAAATCCAACAAAAGTCACGATATTGTTGGTTGATGATTATCGATTTAAACTTTACAATTAAATCATACAACATGCTGTTGGATTATTAAAGGAGGCTAATTCATGATCACTATACTTTGTTCAGGTTCAAGAGGTGACTTTCAACCCTATATTGCGCTTGCCCAAGAACTACAAAAACTCGGAAAATCGGTGCGAATAGCCGGTGGTAAAAGCTTTGAAGACTTTATCAAAAGCTATGGCATTGATTTTTATTCACTGTCAGTTGATTATCTATCCGCCGATATTGACCCTAAATTACTTCAGGATGCTCAATCGTCTGACAACCCTCTAAAAATGCTGCTGACCTTCAACAAAATGAAAAAATACGTGTTTGGATTAACCGCTGAAATGTTCAGCGCTTGTCAAGGCAGTGAGCTGATCGTTTACCATCCTGGCTGCACAATTGGCTATTTTGCTGGAGAAAAGCTCGGAATTCCATCAATATTAGCTGCACCATTTCCTATGCATAAGACGAAAGAAATTGCTTCGCTGATTGCCTACGGTAAAACTAAAATGCCTAAAGCATTGAGTTATAAGCTTTTGCAAGGCATGTTATGGATGGCTGGGAAGACCGGCATCGCAGCATTTTTCAAAGAGGAATACGGGAAACTTCCGGAGAATTTTGGTAGCCCATTTGAAAGGGTGGACAAAAATCACCCTGCCATCATCTCGTGTAGCAACTTTGTGTTTCCAAGGCCTA
>Ga0209100_1002159_pt1 | contig 12567 bp, 12 predicted proteins | sample lystaG_FD_185480 | JGI IMG/M metagenome (GOLD analysis project Ga0209100, IMG submission 185480) | Glacier valley bacterial and archeal communities from Borup Fiord, Nunavut, Canada, to study Microbial Dark Matter (Phase II) -... | ecosystem: Environmental > Aquatic > Freshwater > Ice > Glacier ...
ACTTTGAGGGGCGGTCTCAAACTACGGAATCCTGGGCGTATCTAGCCAGCATCCAACTCCTCTTGCGCCGTCTTGACCCTTCATAAACACGCTCTAAGAACCCGCCGGAGGCGTTCTTTTACAGGTTAAATCCCCCCGCCACCTCGAGCACCTGTCCGGTGATGTACTCGCTCGAGCGCACGAAGTACAGCACCGCGTCTGCGACCTCCTCGAGCGTGCCCATCCTGCCCACCGGAATCTCGCTCAGCGGTTTGGAGACGCTGTTTTCAATCACACCGGGGGCCACCACGTTGACGCTGATGCCGTGCGCCGCCTCACTTTTCGCCAGCGAGCGGCTCAGAATGAGGATTCCGGTCTTGGCGATGGCGTAGGGCACAATATTGGGGCGGGCCAGCAGGTTCTCGGCCCCGGCGAAGCCAATGTTGACGATGCGCCCGTAACCGGAAACCCGCATGAGCGGAATGCTCGAGCGGCAGGTGTAAAAAGCGGCGTTCAGGTTGCTGTCCAGAACGTCGTGCCACTCGGAAAGTTCGGTCTCGAGCAGGGGTTTGCGGACGTAGTTGCCTACGTTGTTGACCAGCACGCCCAGACCGCCGAACGATTGGTGGGCCTCGAGCACCAATCGTTCGGCTTCCTCGGGACGGGTGAGGTCGGCCTGAAGCGCGACTGCGCGCACGCCCAGCGCCTCGAGTTCAGCCACGGTCCCCTGCGCCTTGTCCCTTGAAGTGCGGTAGTGAACGACCACATCAAAGTTTGCTCGAGCCAGCGCGTGAGCAATTGCGCGCCCGATACCGTCGCTCGAGCCGGTGACAAGCGCGGTTTTACGCGGCTCACTCACGATTTTCCTTCCTCTTTTTCCTCCTCGAGCGCCCGCTTCACCAGGGCCACGGTGTAGGAGTTCAAGGAATACTCGAGCGCCTCGGGTAACGTGACCCAGGCGTGGCGCACGATTTCCTCGTTGTACTCGAGCGTGAAACTATCGCTCAGAGCGAAGAAGTTGAGCAAAATAAAGTGAGCGGGTTTGTGAAACTCGCTCGAGTTCACCGCTTCCTGGACCATAGCAAAGCGAATGTCGCGGAGTTTGAGGCCGACCTCCTCGAGAAATTCCCGTTTCAAGGCGGCTTCCATCGTCTCACCTCCCTCGATTTTGCCTCCAGGCACGCCCCACGCGCCGCGCCACTTGGTCGTTTCGACAATCAGATATTTATCCTGGCAGCGTACCAACGCGCCTACGGTTGCTAGCGGACGGGTTGCTAGGAAGGAGTCACTCATAGGAAGCAAGGTAGCACGCTCGAGAGCCTGGGTTGAGGGATAGTCATGGCATCTGGGGCAGCGACGCCCGTTAAGGCCCACTTGAACAGGTATGAGCTGACGTTCCAGACGTTCAGTCAGGGTAATGTCTGGCACTTTTAATGCTCTGAATTTTTCCAGGAACACTACCTTTTCTCTTGTACTGCCCTGGACGGGGCTACACTTGACAACAATCCTGTTATGTAATAATTTAAGTTGCATGAAGCACGACAGCCGTTTATCCGGCGTCCTACACATTCTGCTGCACATGACCGAATTTAAGGAGGCCCGCCCTTCGGAGCAACTGGCTAAGATTATGGACACCAACCCGGTGGTCGTTCGCCGCATTCTGGCTGGTTTGCGCGAGAGCGGCTTCGTCAAGTCCGAAAAAGGTCATGGCGGTGGCTGGACCCTCGCCCGTGAACCTGGCACCATCACCCTCTTTGACGTCTATAAAGCGCTCGATTCGCCCCCCATCTTCGCGTTAAGTCATCGCTCCCCTCAGCCACAGTGTCTAGTGGAACAGGCCGTCAACAGTGCTCTGGAAAATGCTTTCGAGAAAGCGCAGACGGAAATTTTCGCGCAGCTTCAGAACACCACCCTTGCCACATTAGCGGCAGACTTTTATCAGCGCAGACAGGCACTGTTTGGGTCAAGTCGGGAGGTGGAAGCACATGCGCTGTAACGCGTTGACTCTTTAGGAGAGCCTAAATGATTTGTTTGCTGTGCTAAAAGCTGCTCTAGAAATGGTCTGACCCTGGTCACAACGCGGCCCAAAGGTCTCCAGTCCCACCTTCTTCGCACCAGCTTTGAACAGTGGTTACACGGTGCAACATGGAGCCGCCAGAAACCACAAGGAGAAAAAATCATGACGATGAAGCCAATTCAGTACCCGCCCCTGACGCACGAAGCGTGGAAGCAAGGCCGTCAGAGCTATGTGACCAGCCCTAGCGGAAATCTCTCGGTGGTGGCCATGCCCCCGCTCCGCCAGCAGCAGCAAACCTTTCAGGGGCTTGCCGGAAGCTGGAGTCGTCTGGACGCACCAGACAGCGTTTCTGTGACCGCCACCCTCGCCGACGGTCTGCTCATTGACGGCCAGCCAATTCATGGAACGGTCACGCTCGAGCCGTCCACCGTCATCACGTTTTCACCGACCCGCACAGGCAAAGTCGTGCGAGAAGTGGATGGCACACTCTACCTTCAGGTCTGGGACAGCGACGCTCCCAACCTCAAAGCGTTCAAAGAGATTGCAACCTATCCCTACGACGCGGCCTGGGCCGTGAACGCCGAGTATCTGCTCAACCCCGATGCCCACCGTTCTTTCGAGGTCAGCCGTGCAAACGATACTGCGCTGCACACCCGAAACGCGCCAGTCAACGTCCATTTCAAGTGGGACGGAAGTGAATACAGCCTCGCTGCATACACCACGTTCGCCGAACATATGTTGATAGTGACCTTCACCGATGAAACAACAGGTCGAGAGACTTCAGTTGCAGGACGCATTATGCTGGTTCCCCGGATGCCGGAGGGAGCGTTCGTCTTCGACTTCAACCAGGCGATGCTGCTCCCGCATGAATTTTCAGCAGTGTACCCCTGTCCGCAGCCGCCCACTGGGAATCACCTACCTTTTGCGGTCACAGCGGGTGAGAAGGCTGTGCTTTTCACCTGTTGATAAAGGTGCAGAGGTTTAGGTGGTCAGCGAACGCTACCACGTCCCTCGCCGCCCTATGATTGCCGCTTTCCACAGTGTAGAACTTTTCAGATTTCGCGCCTGAGCGAGAAATCCTATGCCTGCCCTTCTGTAATTCCTTTTTGTGCTCGAGCAGACAAACATTTCATCCGCTCCTCGAAAGCTGAGTTCGAGCGGATATATTCCCGTAACCCGCCCCTTACTTGTGGTACGGCTCGCCCCGCGCAATGGTACTCGCCCGGTACAGCGCCTCGAGCATCACCACCATCGCCAAATCGTGCGGCAGGGTCAGCCTGGATAAGCTCCACAGCGTTCCCGCCTTTGAGCGCACCTCGTCGCTCAGTCCGGTGGGTCCGCCAATCACAAAAGCCAGGTCGCCCTCGCTGTGCAGGGCCAGTTTCCCCAAGTGGGCGCTGAGTTCCTCGCTCGAGAACTGTTTGCCGCGTGGGTCCAGCGGCATCAGATGGACTCCTCGAGCCGCCTCGAGAATGAGTTTCCCTTCACTCTCGGGTGCGCTGTCCTTCACTCGAGTGATTTTGAGGGTGTGGTAACGGGTCAAGCGCGTAAAATACTCGTCCCAGCCCGCTTTGGCGTAGCCGAGTTTAGGGCTGCCCACGGTGATGAAGTGAAAGCGCATGGCTCGAGGATAGAGGATGTGGAAACTTGAGAGGCCCCCTCGAGCGACGAATGCTCGAGCGGGCCTCTCAAAACTCAGAATGCAAAAACCGCTAAATCCCCATCGAGACGTACTTCACGCTCAGATACTCCTCGAGTCCCCAGCGCCCGCCCTCGCGCCCAATGCCGCTCTGCTTGACCCCGCCAAAGGGACTCTGTGGGTTCATCCCAAACGGCGCACCGTCGTTGACCCCGATGATGCCGTACTCGAGCGCCTCACTCACCCGGAAGGCCCTCGAGAGGTCTCGGGTGAACACGTAAGCGGCCAGACCGTAGGGCGAGTTGTTGGCAGCTTGCACCGCTTCCTCCTCGGTCTCGAAACTCACCACCGGGGCCACCGGGCCGAAGGTTTCCTCCTCGAGAATCACCATGCCGGGTTTGACGCCGGAAAGGACGGTGGGTTCAAAAAACAGCCCGCCCGCAGCGTGTCCGCCCGTCATCAGGGTCGCGCCCTTGCTCACGGCGTCGTCCACATGGCGCACCACTTTATCCAGGCCCTGCTGCTCGACCAGTGGCCCCACCTGAGTGGCTTCCTCGAGCGCGTCTCCCACCACCAGGGCGGCGGCCTGCTCACTCAGACGGCGAGCGAACTCGTCGGCGATGCTCGAGTGAACGTAGAAGCGGTTGGCGGTGATGCAGGTCTGGCCGTTGTTGCGCCATTTGGTGAAAAACACTTGCTTGAGGGTTTCATCCAAATCGGCGTCGGCAAAAATGAGCACCGGAGCGTGACCTCCCAGCTCGAGCGACACGCGTTTCATGGTGGCCGCCGACTGCCTGTACAAGATTTTACCCACCTCGGTGGACCCGGTGAAGGTCAGCTTGCGAACCCGGTCATCCTCGAAAAAGGGCGCGGAGAAAGCGGCAGGGTCGTTGGTGGGCAGCACTTGCAGAGTACCTTCGGGGCCACCCGCCTCACGCCACAGTTGCGCCGCGTAAAGGGCGGTTAACGGCGAGAGTTCAGCGGGCTTGTTGATGACCACGCACCCGGCGGCCAGCGCGGGGCCGACCTTACGGGTAATCATCGCCAGCGGAAAGTTCCACGGCGTGACCGCGTAGACCACACCCACCGCTTCATAGCGGGCCATGCCGCGCTTGTGCGGGAACTTGGACGGGATGAGTTCGTCGTTCATCCTCGAGCACTCGTCGGCGTAGAACTCGACGAACCCGGCAGCGTAGCCCACCTCACCCCGCGCTTCCTTGATGGTCTTGCCCATCTCGAGCGCCATGAGTCGGGCCAGCGGTTCGGTGTGCTCCATGAGCAGCTCGTACCAGCGCCGCAGCAGCTTGCCGCGCTCGTAGGGCGGAACTTTTTTCCAGCTCGAGAAGGCGGTCACAGCGGCTTCGATGGCGTCCCTGGCCATATCGGGAGTGCAATCGGCCACCCTGGTAATTTCTGCGCCCGTGGAGGGGTTGGTGACAGAAAAGGTGCGTGGGGCGGCTTTCCAGCCTCCAGCTATGAATGCGTCGGTGTAGAACTTGTCCTGGACTGCGGTCATGGAATTCTCCTTCGGAGGGTTTTGAGTTTTGAGTGGTGAGTTTTGAGAAAGCTCGAGGGCGGGGGTTTCGGTTTTCTGGGGGGTAGGGGCGTATGGCATGCGCCCTTGAAGGTTTCCAGGTCGGACAGCTTTCCCTTGAAGAGTTCACCTCACCTCGAGCGCGGGGTTTTCCCCTACGCTAACCCGTCCACCGACAAAGGTTTGTAGTACCCTGAGCGATGATAGTTCCTCGAGCGGGACCTCGAGCGGGTTTCGGTCCAATACGGTCAAATCAGCCCATTTACCCACAGTGAGAGTACCCCGGTTGCCCTCGTCGCCCTGCGCCCGTGCACCGCCCAACGTGTACGCCTCGAGCGCGTCCATCACGCTCACTGGACCCGGCCCCACCGTGCAGGCCGCCTGTATTCCGGCCAGCGGCGACACCTCCTTCACCACCGGGCCGTCGCTCGAGAAAGCCACAGAAATACCGTGCTCGAGCATGGCCCGCAAATTGTAGCAGCGCTCGAGAAACTCGTCGGGCAGGTAGCGCCGGAAGTTGTCGCCCAGCTCCTGCCAAAAAATAGGTTGTGGCACAGCGAACAGGCACAGCTTGGCGACCCGCTCGAGATGGTCTTCACTGGGCAAGCCAAAGTGCTCGAGCCTGTGTTTGACACTCCGGGGAGTACCGTTGGGGCCGTTGCTCGAGGGATGTTCACGGTAAAGGCGCTCGTAGACACCAATCACCTGCTCGAGCGCCACATCGCCAATCGCGTGCGTGCCGATGCGAAAGCCCGCCGTGTGCGCCTCGAGCATGAGTTTGTGCAGCTCTTCAGTGTCGAACCTCAGCACGCCTTTCGAGGCGAACTCAGTGTTGCGGTACGGTTGACTCACCGCCGCCGTCGCGCCAGAAAGTCCCCCATCGGCAAAGAATTTAACGCTGTCGCAGCGCAAAAACGCGCTCGAGCACTTCTCGGGCAGTGGGTAGGTTGTGTCACCGCCGTCGGGTCGCCGAATGTAAAGCAGATTCATGCGGATAGGCAAGAGTCCCCTGGCCTCGAGCGCCCGGTACGCGGCATACAGCGGCGGGTCCACGGCGGGGTCGGTGGCACTGGTGATGCCCAGACTTCGCAGATAGTGCGTTCCAGCCAGAATCCACTTTTCGTAATCGGCCTGGGTGAAGGCTGGAATCGCCCGGAAAATCAGGCCGTAAGCAGTCTCGAAAATCAGTCCGCGCTCGAGGTCTATCTCGCCGCCTGCCGGGGCCTGCTCGCTCGAGGTGACACCCGCACTTTGCAGGGCGCTCGAGTTGACCGCGTGAATGTGGGCGCAGGTCCGGGTGAGCAGGGTTGGGTTTTGCGGTGCCGCCGCGTCCAGTCCGGCTTTTGTGGGCGTGGTTCCCTCCTTCAGCACCGCCTCGTTCCAGCCGCGCCCCAGCAGCCACTGCCCCGGCTCGAGTGCCTCCGCCCGCTCTTGCACGAGTTGATACACGCGCTCGAGCGAATCCACCCCGCGCAAATCGAGCACGTTGGTTCGCAGTTGACCTACTTTCCAGACGTGAATATGCGCGTCGTTGAAGCCAGGAACGACGGTCTTGCCCTCGAGATTGTGGGTCTCGGTGTTAGAGCCGATGAAGGGTTTGACATCGTCCCAATCGCCCAGAGCCAGGATTCGGCCTTCTTTGATGGCGAGTGCGGACGGCAAAGGGGGAGAGGGTGAAAGCCTTTGCCTCTCGCTCGAGCTTGAGCCAACCTTTTTTTCACCTGCTCCCCCTGTCTTGGACAAAGCGGCACCTATCGGGCCTGTCCGCCTCCCCATCTCCCCATCTCCGCTGTCCCCTCGCTCCCCACCCTCGAGCGTCAAAAATGTGCCCCCAAACAGAACCTCATCCGCTTTCACGACCAAACCTCCGGGTTGCGCCACACCACGAACACCCCATAATTTCCACAACTGGCGTCCTCTAGATAGTCGGGAATGATGCCGTAGGGTGCGTAGCCGCGTTTGAACACCACGCTCAAAACCGGGTCGGACAGCTCTCCCCTGGCGACCTTTAACACGTACTGCTCGATACCTAGCTCACTCGAGCGCGCCCCATACCCTTTGGGCATCGCGCCCGCCACATGACCCTTGAGGCCCAGCCGCCGAATCAAATTGTGGCGTGCGGAATAAAGCAGGCTCGAGAGCCGAAATCCGCGAAACTCGGGCAGCACGCCAATGTCTGCGCCGTAGAGCCAGTCGCCTGCGGGGTCGTGATTGCGGATGAAATTGTGGTCCACAGCGTCCATGTAGCGGTGCTGATAGTGTGAAAAATCCACTCGAGTGCGTAAATCCGTAGAAGCCGCCACCACCCGTCCACTCGAGCGCTCGAGCACCGCGTGCTGCCCCTCGGGAAAGAGGGCGATTTGTGACTCATAGTGCTCGGCCCGCATGAGTTCAACGGGTGCGAGGTCGGGGAAGCTCTCGGCCTGGATGCGCTCGAGCGAATGAACCATCTCGAGGGTGCTGTTCACAACGATGAATCTGCCGTCAGGCGACTCGAGCAGGGGAGTGGGGGTGAGGGTTTGGGTCATGGGCTGGGAAAAGTTCTGGCAAAGGCGTCGGATTCACACCCCGCTCAAACCAGGACTGCCCTTTCTGGCTCGAGCTTAGCTGCCTCGAGCTTGGCCGAAACTTCACGCACGTTGCTGGCCACCACCCCCAAAGCTTCCTCGAGCACGTCGTCGGGCGTATCGAGCATCGGCAGAAAGCGCAGGCAGTTGGTGTACAGGCCCGCCCGCAGCGAAATCACGCCCCGGCGGGCGTTGGCCTGCACCAGCTCGAGCACGAACTCGGGCCAGGGTTCTTTGGTGGTTCTATCCTTGACGAACTCGAGCGCCATCATCCCGCCGATGCCGCGCACGTCGCCTAAGCCCGGAATCTGGTGCATCATCGGCTCGAACACGCTGCGGATTTTCTTCTCGATTCTCGAGCCGTGGGCCAGAAAAACCGGGTTAGAAAGAATTTTGAGCGACTCGAGCGCGGCCACGCACGCCAGCGGGTTGCCGCCGTAGGTGCTGCCCACCCCCGAAACGTGTGGCGCGTCCATGATTTCGGCGCGGCCCGTGACCGCGCTAATCGGCATCCCGCCGCCCAGGCTCTTGGCCGAAATAATCAGGTCGGGAATCACCCCGCTGTGCTCGATGGCCCACAGCTTGCCGGTGCGCCCCGAGCCACTCTGAATCTCGTCGGCAATCATCACCGCGCCGGTCCGGGTACAAATTTCCCGAATCTTCTCGAGAAAAGCCCTCGGCACCGGAATAAAGCCGCCCTCGCCAATAACGGGTTCGATGACGATGGCGGCTAATGCGCTCGAGTCCACATAAGCGGTGAGGGCGTTCTCGAGGTTAGCGATGGTCCACTCGAGGTAATCTTCGGAATTCATGCCTTTGGGGGTGCGGTACAGGTTGGGCACCGCAATGCGGTAAATTTCGGGGGCAAATGGCCCGAAGCCCTTTTTGAACAAGCCGTACTTGCTGGTCATGGCCATGGTCAGGTTGGTGCGCCCGTGGTACGCGCCCTCGAAGACGATGATTCCGGCCCGCTTGGTGTACGCTCGAGCGATTTTGACCGCGTTCTCCACAGCCTCGGAGCCGCCGTTGGCCAGCAGGGTTTTCTTGGGGAAGTCACCAGGGGTCAGGCGGTTGAGCAGCTCGGCCAGTTCCACGTAAGGCTCGTAGTTGCCCACAATCGAGCACATGTGAATCAGCTCAGCAGCCTGCTTTTGAATGGCTTCCACCACGCTTCCAGGAGTGTGACCCACCGCCAGCACGCCGATTCCGCCCGCTAGGTCAATATGGGTGTTGCCGTCCACGTCCTCGACCAGCGCGCCGTGTGCCCGCTTTACCGCGATGGGCACCGCCTGCCCCAGCGCGCTCGAGACCGCCGCTCTGCGCCGCGCGTTGAGTTCGAGGCTTTTAGGGCCGGGAATGGGGGTGTGAAGTTGGATGTGGGACATAAGGTTCTCCTTCGGAGGCTCGGCGATTAGCGAAAAGCCGTTTGGAACGGTTTATCCTGGTGAATGCCGTGAACCGCCACACGGCTAACACTCGAGTGTCTTTCGCTTAGTTTAAGCAATCGCTCGAGGGCGCTCCATGTGTGCTCGAGCCAGCAAAACACGCTTTACTTGGCACTCGAAAGCAAACCTCGAAACAAACTCATCACTCATCACTCAAAACTTACCTCGACTTCACCGCCGTCCAAATCTCGTCGTACAAGCGGCTGTTCACGCCCAAATCCACGATGCTCTCGAGCTTGCTCAGCAGCGTTTTAGGCGGGTAAATCATCGGGTTGTTGCGGTCTGCCGCGTTCACAAAAGGCAGGGCGGCGGCGTTGGGGGTGCCGTAGCGCACGAAGTTAGCGTTCTCGGCGTTGATTTTGGCGTCCATCAGAAAATTAATCCACTTATAAGCCAGCGCGGCGTTGGGCGCTTTTGCGGGAATAGCGATGTTGTCCACCGCCACCACGCCGCCTTCCTTGGGAATTACGAAGCCCAGAAAGGGGTTTTCGGCCATCGCCCCGATAGCGTCGCCGCTGTAGCCCACCGCCAGCGCGGCCTCACCCGAAATCACCCGGTTTCGCAGGGCCACGTCAGCGGCAAAGCCCAGCGAGTTGCCTGCCTTTTTGCTCTCGAGCAGCAGCTTGCCCGCCGCCTGGGCCTGCTTGGGGTCGGTCGTGTTCAGGCTGTAGCCCAGGTACTTGAGCGCGCTGCCCATCATTTCACGGCTCGAGTCCATCAGCAGATACTTGCCCACGCTCATTTTGGGGTCGAAGATGGCCGCCCAGCTCGAGGGCGGGGTCTTTATTTTGCGCTTATCGAAAGTGATGCCCACGGTGTACCACTGAAACGGCAGGGTGTAGGCGTTTCCTTTGTCGTAGGCGGGGTTGGCAAAAGTCTTGGAAACGTTTTTAAAGTTGGGAATCTGCTTTTTGTCCAGCGGAAGGAGCAACTTTAAGGCCACCATGCTGGGTACCGCAAAATCGGTGGGCACCACGATGTCGTACTGGCTCACGCCCCCGGCCTGCAACTTGGCAATCATCTCCTCGTTGCTGCCGTAATAGTCGATGCGAACCTTGACCTTCTCGAGCGCCTCGAACTTCTTGACGATTTCGGGCTTGAGGTAGCCGCCCCAGGTGTAGATGTGCAGTTCGCCGGCGGCGAGGGCGCTCGAGGTGAGCAGGGTGGCGGTGACGGAGAGGAGGAGTTTTTTCATGTTGACCTCGAGTTTGAGAGGGAGGGTAAGGGATGAGAGAGTGGACGAAAATTTGAGGTAGGGGCGACAGGCTTATTGCCCAAATTCGCTCGAGTGGAAAACGCCCTCAATTTTGACGTCTCAAATGCGAAGCATTCATGCTTTCCTCCGCGTCAACCGCTCGGACCCCAGCACCAAAGCCAGGGTCGCAAACAGCATCAAGCTCGAGAGCGCGTGAATCTCGGGCGAAATGCCGCGTTTGACCGAGGCGTAGATGTACAAGGGCAGCGTCTGGCTCGAGGGACCCGCCGTAAACAGGCTGATGATGAAGTCGTCCAGACTCAGGGTGAAGGCCAACATCGCCCCAGCGGCGATGCCGGGGGCCAGCAGCGGCAGCAACACCCGCCGCAGCAAATCCGGGTAAGTGGCGTACAGGTCGTAGGCCGCTTCCTCGAGGTCGCGCCCCAGACTGGCCAGGCGGCTCTGCACCGTCAGGCACACGAAGGCCACCTGAAAGGTCACATGCCCGATAATCATGGTCAGCATTCCCGGCTCAAAGACGCTCGAGACCTGCTGCAAAATCTGGAAAATCACCACCAGCGCCGCTGCCAGGATGATGTCGGGCGTGACCACCGGCAGGTACAGCGCGGTCTCGAGCGTGCCACGCAGCCGCCGTCCCCACGGGTAGCGCTCGAGGCCCAGGGCCAGCGCGGTACCCAGCACGGTGGCAATCAGGGTGCTGACCACTGCCAGAAACAGCGTGTTGCGGGTCAGCTCGAGAATCTGGTCGTTCTGGAAAAGCTGCTGATACCACTTGAGTGAAAACCCCTGCCAGGCAAAGCCGAACTTGGCGCTGTTGACCGAGAAAACCACTACTGCTACGAGCGGCAGGTACAGAAAGGCCAGGGCGGAGAGGCCAAAGGCGGCGGTGAGCGGGTGGGAGCGCTTCATGGGTGGACCCCGCTCGAGGGAGGAGCGAAGTAGCGGAGGAGCGGAGCGTGGGGGCAGGGGGGCAGGGGAAAGGATAGGAAAGCGGTGTGAAGGTGGGTCACACCTAGCCTATCCCAGCTTAAGCTCGAGCTAAGAGCCAGAGCCGTCCCCCCATCCCCCCCTCTCCCCTTGTCTTGGACAAAGCGGCACCTAACGGGCCTGTCCGCCTCCCCCTCTCTCGAGCAACAAAGCAAAACCAGCCCATCAGAATCTAGGCTCATACCAATTCCACCCCCTTTCCATAGCGCCGATAAATCCGCAGCCCAATCAGGGTCAGCAGCACCAGCACCAGGCTCAGTGCCGCGCCATACGGCCAGTCGCGGCTCGAGCCGAACGCCTGCTGAATCAGGCTGCCCACCAGGAGGAACTTGCCGCCGCCCAGCAGGTCGGGAATCACGAACATGCCCATCGCCGGAACAAAGGTCAGAATCACGCTGACGGTCAGTCCGGGCAGCACCTGCGGCACGATGGCCTGAAAAAAAGTTCGCGTTCTCGAGGCGTACAAATCCTGCGCGGCCTCGACCAGACTCCAGTCCAGCCGCTCCACGCTCGAGTACAGCGGCAGGACCACGAACGGCAAAAAGGTGGTCAGCATTCCGAGCTGGATGGCAAAAGCCGAGGGGTAGAGCGCCGCGCCCGCCTCGACCAAGCCCAGACTCGAGGCCAGGCGGGTGATGGGGGAATCCGGCGAAAGCAGCAGCATCCAGGCGTAGGCCCGAATCACCAGGTTGGTCCAGAACGGCAAAATCACCAGGGTCAGCCACAGGTAGCGCGACTTCTCCGGCCTTGAAGCGATGAAAAAAGCCAGTGGAAAGGCCAGAATGATAGCTAAAACCGTGGTCAGACCCGCCGTCCACAGCGAGCGGGCCAGCGCCAGCAGGTTGTCGAAACTAAAGCCGAAGATGCCGTTTCCAGCAGCCCTCGAGTAGTTCTCGAGCGTGCCCTGCCACACGATGTCGCCGTACTGGCCGCGCTGCATGAAGCTGACCACTACCACCGCCAGACCGGGCAGAATCAGAAACAGCAGCAGCCACAGCAGCGCGGGTGCGGCAAACAGCCAGCCCCTTGCCGACAACCTGCCCCGACTGGTGAGTTCGCCATACCACACGGTGAGCGGGCTGACCCCCCTCGAGCGAGAACCGCGAACGGCGGTCATCCCTCCTCCCGGAGCGGCACTATCGCGTGCGGCGGAAGTTGCGCCCAGACCTCCTCACCCACCTCG
>Ga0209100_1002160_pt1 | contig 12565 bp, 16 predicted proteins | sample lystaG_FD_185480 | JGI IMG/M metagenome (GOLD analysis project Ga0209100, IMG submission 185480) | Glacier valley bacterial and archeal communities from Borup Fiord, Nunavut, Canada, to study Microbial Dark Matter (Phase II) -... | ecosystem: Environmental > Aquatic > Freshwater > Ice > Glacier ...
TCAAGTGTTGCGCGGGGTGATGGTGGGTGAGGCCGAGAAACACTTGAGGGTGAGAGGGTTGGAGGGTTGGAGTGTGGAAACCAACCCTCCAACCCTCCAACCCTCTCACCCTCTCATCCTCCCCGGCTACACCCACCTGCAAGTCGCCCAGCCCATCTTGCTGTCACACTGGTTTCTGGCTTACGCCGAAATGCTCGAGCGCGACGAGGGGCGCTTCCTGGACGCTGCCAAGCGCATGGACGAATCTCCGCTCGGCTCGAGCGCGCTGGCCGGCACGCCGTGGCCTATTGACCGTGAAATAACCGCTCGAGAACTGGGATTCGCCCGCCCTACCCGCAATTCGCTCGATGGGGTCGGCTCGAGGGATTTCGCACTCGAGTTTCTGGCGGCCTGTTCCATCAACATGGCCCACCTCTCGAGGCTGTCCGAGGAGATGGTGCTGTACTCGAGCTTCGAGTTCGGCTTTGTGACCCTGCCAGATTCGCACACAACAGGCTCGAGCATCATGCCGCAGAAGAAAAACCCGGATGTCTCTGAGTTGGCAAGGGGCAAAGCAGGACGGGTGTTTGGCGATTTGATGGCCCTGCTGACCGTGGTCAAGGGCACGCCGCTGGCCTACAACAAGGACCTTCAAGAAGATAAAGAACCTGTCTTCGATGCTTTTGACACGGTATCCATCGTGTTGCGCCTGTACGCTGAGATGATGCCCAAGGCGGTCTGGCACGCGGAAACGTGTACAAAAGCTGCCGCTCGAGGCTTTTCCACCGCCACCGACTTAGCCGACCATCTGGCCCTCGGGGGGTTGCCGTTCAGGGAAGCGCATGAAGTGGTGGGTAAACTGGTAGCTTACTGCGTGCAGCACGGTAAGCAGCTCTGGGAACTCTCGAGCGAGGAACTTGGGGCCGCGCACCCCAGCCTGGACTCGAGCGTGGCCGAAAAACTGAGCGTGCAGAATTCGGTGCGCTCTAGGATGTCTTACGGTGGAACCGCGCCGCAGCGGGTAAAGGAAGCACTCGAGGAAGCAAAAAGCCGTCTCTGATACGGTGTCCGCTAAACTCCGTATTGTCGGGAAAGGCACCCGAAAATACTCCATACCGCTGAAACCGTATCTTCTTCTGACTCGCTCCGCTCAAAAAATATCCGAAACTAAACGGATATTTTCGGAATCCGTATGACTTGATAAATATGGAGAAAGTATCGTGAACACTGTGTTGCAAACTGTGCAAATTCAGCGACTCGAGGAAAGCTCGCTCGAGCGGGTCATCAAGTTGCTCGAGCAGTGCGAAATGTACACCAGCAGCGTCACTTTTCAATTCTCGAGCTACTGGATTGCTCAACTGGACGGCCTGGATGTCGGCTGTATCGGCCTCGAGCACGGTGTTCAGGCATCGCTTTTAAGGAGTGCAGCGGTCTTGCCCCAGTTTCGCTCGAGCGGTGTAGGACGCACTTTGAGTTTATTCGCGCTCGAGCAGGCTAAAAAGAGGGGAGACCGGGCGGTTTACCTATTCACTTCGGACATGGGACCGTTCTGGACCCGGTTTGGCTTTGTGGAAGTTCTGCTCGAGACGCTAGTGCAAGCCCTGCCCGACGTTCCCCAGGTTCAGAGTGCTTTGAATCTGGATTGGCTCGAAGAATCCCGAGCGTGGCTCAAATCGCTCGAGCCGCAGGAGGTATGAATATGTTACTCACCCTCGAGTCTATCGCTATCCCCGACTTGCCGCCGGACAGTGTGCTGACCGTCCGTAAAGCCAGTTTGCGCGACGTGGACGCCATTCACGAACTCATCGGCTACTGGGCTGCCAAAGGTCAGATGCTAGTTCGCAGCAAAGCTTTGCTGGGCGAAAGCATCCGCGATTTCTGGGTGGTTCACGCAGTTTCGCCAGACGCTCTCGAGGGGATTGCCGGAGTGTGCGGCCTGCACATGCTGGCCTCTGACCTGGCCGAGGTGCGCGGTCTGGCCATCCACCCCAATTTTCAGGGCAAAGGGTTGGGCAAAAAACTGGTGCTGGCCTGCGAATCCGAGGCTCGAGCGATTGGTTTGCCCACGCTGTTCGCCTGGACCTATCAACAAAAATTCTTCGAGGCGTGCGGTTTTTACCGGGTGGATAAAACCAACTTGCACCCCAAAGTGTGGAGCGAGTGCCAGCGCTGCCCTTTTTACGAAAACTGTCAGGAGATTGGAATGCGAAAGGAACTCGAGTGAGCAAATTCACCGATGACTTCAAAGACTTGATTCGGATTTTCAATGAACTCGAGGTTCGCTATCTGATGATTGGGGGCTACGCAGTCGTGGCGCATGGTCATATTCGCAACACCAAAGATTTAGACCTCTGGGTAGACTATCAAGAAGAAAATGCTCAAAAAGTGTCTCGAGCGCTCGAGATGTTTGGAATTTCTGTGGATGCTAACGAGTTCGCTCACCCTAAAAAAGTGCTTTTTCTAGGCGTTGAACCTAACCGGGTGGATATTCTAACCACAGTCAAGGGAATTGAATTTGAACCTGCTTTTGCCCAAAAAACTTCGGTTCAGATAGACGGATTGAACATTTTACTCATAGACAAGCAAAGTCTAATTCGAGTTAAGCGGGCTACGGGACGACCCCAGGATTTACTCGATGCAAAGGCACTGGAGGATTTATGAGCGGGATAAAGCGAGTGGCTAGAATTTTTGATTTAGAGGACGCACCTGGAATGGAAGCGGCTTATGTCCAGATGACGCCCGCACAGCGCATCCTCGAGCTAGAAGAATTGCGAGAATTGGCCTTGCTATTCAATCCCAAGCTCAGAGCACAGGCCGAGCGCTCGAGCTTTAAAATCTGGGGCTGGCGAGAGTGGGACGCACCGTGACCCATTTTGTGCTGGGCGGCTCTCCATGTTCTGGTAAAAGCTCTATTGCCTCGAGCCTTATTCAAGAGTTTCGTCTCGAGCTGTACGCCTGCGATGCTTATGAGACACCGCACACCCTGCGCTCGAGTGCAGAGCGTCACCCCACACTGTTTTCAGCGCGGACCCTGGTGATGGGAGAGCATTTCATGCGCGAACCTGCCGATTTGCTAGCCTTCGAGATGAAATTCTACCGCGAAGAGTGGACGTTCATTCTTGAGGACTTGAGAGATAAAGCAAGTCCAGTGTTGCTCGAGGGTGCGGCTTGTATGCCTGAACTCGTACCGCTCGAGTGGCCCGCCGTCTGGCTCGTTCCTACCGCTGAATTTCAGCGTCACCATTATGCCCAGCGCCCCTGGATTCACGACGTGCTGAGCGGAGCATCCGACCCAGTTCGCGCATTCGAGAACTGGATGGCTCGAGACGAACTCTTTGCACAGCATGTGCTCGAGCAATGCCGTCATCTGAACCGCCCCGCTCGGGTGGTGGATGGTTCTCAAACAATCGAACAGAACCTTGAGTGGGTGCAGGAAACCCTCGGTTTATCACCGCTCGAGCTTGCACAAGCTTCAGGGCCATCAAACCCGTACAGCAGTCGAGATACAGGAGAAAACTTATGATACGCAAAGAGAGAGCACTCCTCGCACTCGAGGATGGCACGGTTTATCGCGGCTACGCGGCGGGGTTTGGCGGTGAAACCGTGGGGGAAGTGGTGTTCAACACCTCCATGACCGGCTACCAGGAAATTCTGACCGACCCCAGCTACAACGGTCAAATCGTGTGCATGACCTACCCACACATCGGAAACTACGGCGTGGCCATCTACGACATGGAATCGAGCCACCCTTACGCCAAGGGCTTTATCGTGCGCGAACTGTCCGAAAGTTACAGCAACTACCGCGCCAACGACAGCTTTCAGCGCTTCATGCAGACCCACAAAATTGTCAGCATCTCGGGCATTGACACCAGGGCACTGGTCCGCCGCTTGCGCGAGGGCGGCGTGGTCAAGGGCCTGATTGCCCACCGCAGCCACACCCACCCCACCGACCCTTACGGCGAATTCACGCTCGAGGAGGAGGCCGCGCTGGTGGCCAGGGCGAATTCGCACCCCGACATAGACGGACGCGACATGACCCCGGAAGTCACCTGTGAGCTGCCCTACGCCTTTCCCACGCTGCGCCAGGGCCAGGGCAAGCGGGTGGTGATGCTGGATTTCGGCTTGAAACACACCATCGTGAAAAGGCTGGCCGAGGTGGGCATCGAACCCATCGTGGTCCCGGCGGGTACTTCCCCCGCCGACATCATGGCGCTCAAGCCGCACGGTCTGTTCCTGAGCAACGGCCCCGGCGACCCTGAACCCGTGAAAGCCGCCCAGGAAACCGCCTGGAAACTGCTCGGCATGATGCCCACCTTCGGCATCTGTCTGGGCCATCAAATTCTGGGTCTGGCGGTGGGCGGTAAAACTTTCAAGATGAAGTTTGGGCACCGGGGCGGCAACCAGCCGGTCAAGAACCTGCTGACCGACAAAATCGAAATCACCGCGCAAAATCACGGCTACGCGGTGGATTTGTCTAGCATTCCGGCGGGCCAGTTTCAGGCCACCCACATCAACCTCAACGACGGCACGCTCGAGGGCATGGCCCATGTGCGCTATCCGGTTTTTAGCGTGCAGTACCACCCCGAAGCTAGTCCCGGCCCGCACGACTCAAGATACCTGTTCGAGCGTTTCATTGAAGAAATCAACGCTTTTGACGAGGTGACGGGAACCCCGGTGGGGAAAAGCTCGAGCGGCAGATTGGGGGTTTAGGCGCTTCGCGCCTGCAAACGTCAAACGTCGAACGCCTGGGACGCACAGGGCGTTCGACGTTCGACGTTTGCTATTTACCTGGGTTCGTGCTTCGGGAACTTTTTGTGGCTTTTGCCCCTCCAACGAGTGAGGTAAAAACATGAAAATCCTGATGCTTTCGCTTTCCCTGGTCGCGTCTACCGTCCTCGCCGCCACCGCAACCCCCGCCAAATCCGCCAAGCTCGAGGGGATGGGCGCGCTCAAAACGGCGCTCGAGGCCCAAATCAAGCTCTCGGACTACAGCGCCACGGGTGCTCAAAACGAGAAGGTGCGCGCCTTCGCCGCTCGAGTGAAGGGCGAGTACAGCGCGTTTGCGGCGGACCTCGAGAAGCTCGCTCCCGGTGAAGCGACTCAAAAAACCAAAGAGGGCGGGAAAACCAGCAAGGGGCAACTCGTTCTCAATCAACTACTCGAGACTGGAAAAATTGAGAACTTTACCGACCGCAAGTATCTGGCTTACTACGGTAAGCTGCAAAGCAAAATTCTGACCGGGCTGCGTTCGAGCCTCAACACCGTAGAAAACGCGGACCTCAAGGCGCTACTCGAGAAGGAATTGCCCATTTTAGAGGCGCAAAACACCGACCTGAAGGCGGCGATGGTGGGCAAGAAGAAGTGAGCGTGACCTCGAGCGGGTAAAGTGCGGTCATGATTCTCGAGGCGGCATTCTTGCAGGTGAAAGCAGGCCAGGAACTCGAGTTCGAGGCTGCGTTCAGGTCGGCTTCTCCGCTCATTGCGGTTCAGAAGGGCTATCTCGGTCACAGTCTTGAGCGCTGTCTCGAGCAAAGTGGCAAATACCTGTTGCTGGTGCAGTGGGATGCGCTCGAGGACCACATCCTGGGCTTTCGGAGTTCGCCGGAATACCTCGAGTGGAAGGCGCTTTTGCACCATTTTTACGACCCCTTTCCGGTGGTGGAGCACTTTGAGAAAGTTATCCTCGAGGGTTGAGACCTCTTGCGAGGTTGCAAACGCGGACAGGCCCCAGGGGGTGCCGCTTTGTCCAAGACGCGGGTAGGCCCGGTAGGCGAGCAGGCCCGCTAGGTGCGGCGAGGCCCGCTAGGTGCCGTTTTAGCCAAGACGCCGTTCTGCTCAAGATGTGCCATTTTGTCCAAGACGTCAAACGCCGAACGTCTAGTCTATCTTTAGCGTTTGGCGTTCGACGTTTGCAGAGCGCGAAGCGCTCCATTTCTGGCACAATAACCCGGTGTCCCAACCTACCCGCGTCTGGTTCAACAAAGGTTTCTCGGTGCTCGAGCACATCGTCCGCAATTTGGGCCAGGGCTTCACCTCCATCGTGAGCCACTCTCAACCGGATTCGCCCTCGCTCGAGGTGGCCAGTGAGGGTTTTCTCGAGCCAAAAGCTTTGCTAGGAGAGGCGTACCTCGAGTATTGCCTGGACAAGTGCCGTGAGTACCAGGTCGAGGTCTTCGTTCCGGCCAAGCTGATGGCCCCCATTTGGGACGCCAGAGCGCGCTTCGAGGCTAACGGCACTCGAGTGCTGACCGTCGCCGACGGCGCAACCCTGCGCCACCTGGACCGCAAAGCCGAGTTTTTGGAATCCTTCGACATGAGCATTTGCCCTATCCCCGAATTTCGAGTTTTTCGGACGCTTGAGGAATTCGACAGCGCCGTGCTCGAGTTGAAAGGTCCCGAACTCAAACTGTGTTTCAAGCCCTCGAGAGGGATTTACGGACACGGCTTCCGGGTTTTAACGGACCGCGAAAGCCTGAAAAATCTGCTCTCCGGCGATATGCTCAAGATGAGCTATGAGCGCGCTCGAGCGGTCTTTGCGAGCGCTGAGTTCTCGAGTTCGGGGCTGTTTGAGCCGATGTTACTGATGCACTACTGCGAGGGCGTCGAGCGCTCGATAGACGCGCTGGCTTATCAGGGAAAATTGATGCAGGCGGTGGTGCGGCGCAAGGACCGTGACGGAGTTCAGATGCTCGAGGAAAGTGAATCGGTGCTCGAGATAGCCGAAAAACTGGCTCACAAGTACAACCTCAGCGGCGTGTTCAACTTCCAACTAAAAGAAAAGGGTGGTGTTCCACAGATGCTGGAAATCAACGCCCGCCCGTCTGGGGGCCTGTTTCAGGCTATGACGGCCCCTGGCTTCAACCCGATGCGCTACAACCTGTTACTGCACCTGGGTCTGGCTCGAGAAAACGAAATTCCGCCCCCTCGAGTGGGAATGCGCGTGGCGGTGCGCTCGAGCGCGTGTGTACTCGAGGAGCGTGTTCCAGAGAACCCTGTTCCAGAAAACCCTGTTCCAGAAAACCCTGTGCTCGAGGGGATTTTTTAGGCTTGATGAAGTTGGAGAAGCCCCACTATTGTTGTGAATAGTGGGGCTTGCTCGAGGGTTCCCTGGAATTCAACTGTCGTGGTCTCCCGCCTCGAGTCCACACCACATTAGCAGAGCGACCCGCAGGCCCTCGATGTTGAGCAATCCCATCGCAGTGAGCACAATAACCACTTTTACCGAATCATTCGCTGGATTAGGGTAGTGACCATTTTGCTCGAGGGTGGCGAACATAGCCAGCACCGCTGTGCGCTTGTTACCATCCCTGAAACCGTGGTCGTGGGCAAGGGTGAACCCCATCGCAGCGACTTTCCAGAACAGTGTTGGATAAGCATCTTCCCCGCCTGCGGACTCCACAGCCTTGCGGGTAGCGCTTTCAACTACGCTCTGATGATTGATTCCTGAAGCGCCACCCGCATCCTCGAGCGCGTCTTCGTGCAGCTCGAGCAGATATTTGAGAGTCGGATAACTGTGGCCTCTATGACGAAAGAAATATGTATGGCGTCCTGGCATGGTCTAGAGCTTTGCAAGCTCTTTGAGCAGCTTGGAGTGACGCTTAACGAGGTCCTTCATTTCCTGACGAATCTGCTCGTCTGATTTCTCGGTGTACGCTTCTTCGGTGAGGGTTTCTGATGCGTTCTGGTTGGTATTTTTCACCGTTAGGGTTTCACGCTCGGGTTGATTGGCTGCGGTCATGATTGAAGAACCTCCTCTTAAAAAGACTTTCCTGAAACGCTCGAGCGTTCAGACGGTCCCACCAAAGTATCAGATTCCTCGAGTGAACACTGTGCATCTTCAAGCCCCAACTCGAGAAATCTATGACTGGGCGACATTATTTCAGATAGTTAATCTTCTCGAAGAACACCTTCCAGCGCCGCTGTGGGGTGTACTCGAGCACCAGCGCTTCGTTTCTGACCGCTGTGACGCTTCCTTGAGACCACAGCACCTGGGTTCGCTCCTGGCCCTGCGCGTCCTTCCAGGTCAGCACCGATTCTTTGGGGAAATTCATCGGTTTGAGGGCCATCGCTGCCACCCCTCGAGCGACCATGCGGCCCGGTCCTTCGGCGGCGCGGAAGTCGTCGAAACCACTCAGGCTCACGATGTAAAACTCCTCGGTAGTTTTATTGCGGTATTCAAAGCCGCCCGAGAAGGGTTTTTGAGGGGCGCAACTCGAGAGAACGGCGGCTAGTAGGGCAGTGAATCCTTTGAACATGAGTTTTCCTTTTGGCTCGAGGGAGGGCTAGAGGCAGGGTCGTTTCTGTCCTTAGAATGCCCCAAACGCTCGAGCGTGGCGCGTGCTGTTGGTCAGGGGTGCGAACATGACTTCTGGCAGGGTTAGCACCCCTCGAGTGGGTAAAAGTTCGCCACTCCACGCTTTTTTCGGCTCGAGCCACTTTGCTTCAAACGCTGTAATACTCATAACTTGCAGGGATGTATAGAGGGTCAAAAGACTGTCTGAATCGCGCTTTTCTATTAGGCGTGACCCAAATACAAAAGACCGACCCAGACGCCCTGATTCTACTCCATGCCCTCAAAAGCCATTTCGATGCCCACTGGTGGCGTGCGCTTGAGTGTTTATTGGCCCTCTTCCTCACCGTCTCAGTTCGCACCCTACTCGGCAATGCTCAAGGTTGCTCGAGCAGCACTTTGAGCCGTCTGCTCAACTTGGCTCCCTGGAAAGACTCCGAACTTTGGAAGACACTCCATACTTGGCAAACCACCCGTTTCAGAAAGTTTCACGCGCACCGACGGGGACGTAAACCCACCGTGCGCGTCAGGTTAGATTTGACCAGCCTGGAGAAAACGGGGAAGAAGTTGCCCTTTGTACGGGTCTACAACAAAGTCTTTGGGATTCACCTGTCTTGGACAAAACGGCACCCCGTGGGGCCTGTCCGCTCGTCGTCCTGCATGTCTCGGTGGGCGACCTGAGTTTTCCGCTTGGGGTGCGGGTTTACGCTCTGGAAAACAAGGAGACCCCGATTGCCTTAGCGTTGGAGTTACTGGGGAAGTTCCCCGCCTGGACCTGGCCGGAGTTTCGGGTGTGTTTACTTGCCGATAGCGGCTTTTATTCCGTCCCCTTCCTCGAGCAGACTCGCCTCTTGGGGTATCACCATGTGAGTTTAGGAGCCAAGAGTAACCTGACCCTGCGGGGCGGAGCTAAACTCGCCAGCGCACGGCGGGGGGATAAAGTGTAGCTCGAGTCTCTGGCCTGTACTCCGCTGTATGTGGCCTGGATAGACTTGCCCCGCAAAGGCGGGCAGGCCCCACGGGGTGCCGTTTTGCCCAAGACAACGGCATCAAGCGCTTTTTTGTGCTCTCGACGGTGAAGGGTTCAGTCCGCACTTTGTTGGGACGGCACGCCAAGAGGTGGCTGATTGAGAGCTACTTTAAGTCTGCTCGAGTCACGACTTTGGCTTAAACGAAACTCGTCTGAGAACCGAGAACGGGATGAACCGCTGGATTTTTGTGTCCTTCCTGGCTTACAGCCTCGCCAGTCTCGAGCGGGCGCTGGAAGGCAAGCAGAACCACACCCAAAGTCCAGAACGCTTCACCCTCACTTTGGCTCGAGCCGCTCAAAGAACCCTAGAGGTCTGCTTGCTCGAGTGGCGAGAGAGGGTACGGATTCCGGCGCTGCTGGCCGAACTTCATAGCCTGGGAGTCCCTTTATGCATCCTTCCACACAGGGTTTTCCTAGCCCCTCTGCATATCTGCAAGTCATGAGTAATACGAAATCCGAAAAATCTTGTACTTTTCAAGATTTTTTCGAGCGGAGCGAGTGGGAAAAAGATACGGAATCCGTGATGTGGAGAACTATTGGGTGCCTTTCCCAATCGTTCGTAATTAAACGGATTCCGTATCACTCACCCTCGAGCGTTCAGTTTTCAGGGCTAATCCACTCTTTGCGCGCCCGTTTCTCGGCGTACATGCGGGCGTCGGCCTGTTCGGTCAGCTCGAGCGAGTTCTGGGCATCTTGTGGATAAAACGCCATTCCAGCACTGGCTCCCACGCGTTCAAAGCCCGACGCCTGAAGTGCTGCCACCGCGTTGTTGACCCGGCCCCGCACCACCGCCTCGGCATCGGGGCCACAGTAGCTCAGCAGCGCGGTGAATTCGTCGCCGCCCAGACGGTACAGGCGGTCCTCGCGCCGGAAGCTGGACTCGAGCGCACGGGCGAAGCCGCTCAATAAGGCGTCGCCTCTAGCGTGTCCCTCGAGGTCGTTGACCTGCTTGAGGCCGTCGATGTCCATGCTCAGCACGCACGCGGCGTATTGATGCCGCCGCGCCGAGGCGCACAGCGCGTCCAGGTCGCGCTCGAAGGCGCGGCGGTTTCCTAGCGAGGTCAGCGCGTCGGTCAGCGCGTCCTTCTCGAGAGTTTGTTGATGGTTACGCCGCTCGAGGCTGACCCCCACGGTGTGGGCTGCTGCCTCGAACAGGGCGCGGTCTGCCGCCGACCAGCCGGAGGTGACGTGCAGCCGAACCGCGCTCAGCAGGTAGGCTCCCCCCTCGAAGTAGCCCAGCGGAACCCACGCCCCGGCCTGCATTCCCAGGCCGACCAGCTCGGACCGGGCGCTCCTCTGCGCCGGGTAATCGTCCACAAAAATGCCCTGACGTGCGTTTAAAGCTTGCCACACCAAGCCCTCACCTCGAGCGGACCCCCGCGAGACCTGCTCGAGAAAGGAAGTTGGAACCGCGCTCGAGGCCCACAGGTTCACCACCTGGGCGTGGTCGCCCTTGATGACCACCAGACCGCCCCAGTCCACGTCGGCTACCCTGGCTAGCGCCTGCACGCTGAAACGGGCCACGTCCTCGGGCGAATCGCCGCTTTCGATTCGCCTAAAGATGTCCAGCAGTGCGTCCGAGTAGGCCCCTGCGTGTGCTAACGCGGCCACTGTCCCCTCGAGCGTCATCAATGTGGTTCGGTTGCGCTGCTCGAGCGGACGAAACACGAACAGCCCCAGCCCGAAGAGCAGGGCCAGCACCAGCAGGGTTCGCGCCCAGGATAGCCGCTCGACCACCTCCACTGCGCTCTGGCTGCGCCGGGTGTCGTCGAGCACCGCCCGGTCCAGCGCCTCGAGCAGCGACACCGACGCCTGTTCCTGGACGGTCCGCAGGTTGGGGTCGTTTACGCCGACTTGCGGACTCTCGAGCAGGCGCTGCACCGCTTGACCGTAGCCACGCACCTCGGGGCCGAGCTGTGCGGCGTATTGCCTGGCCCGCTCCGAACCCGCTCCTCCGCTGTAGAGCGCGCTCGAGGGATTACTCAGCAGGCGGTATCCCCTTTGAAATTGGAGCAGCGTTTCCCTGAGCCGGGTGCGAACTGCGTCGCGCTCAATGCCCCGCGTTCCCAACAGGCGGGTGGCGTCCCAGGCGATGCGCTGCGAGAGCATCCGCTGACGTCCGGCCACGTTGGTCCACTGCGTGTCGCCGCGCACGCTCCGCAGACCCGAATCGAGCAGGGCGTTGGAAAGCACCGCCAGAATCCCCAGCACAGCGAGCACCCCCAGGTAGGTGCGGCGCAGGGTCCAACCCCGCAAGGTGCGCCAGCGCTGCCTGGGAGCTGTACTCGAGGAAGGGGAATAAGAGGGAGGCAAGGCGGTCAAAGGAAACCTCGAGCACGCAGGTTCGCTCGGTTCAAGACAATAGACTCGGATTCAAAAGTAGCGCAAGCCGGATGGCGGCGCTGTCAGCCATCTTGCACATGAACTTGCTCATCCACCTGCATATTTTACCTGCCCACCTGTCCGACCCTCGAGCGGCCCCTCCACTTCAATCGCGCTCCACGTCAATGGTCCGCTCGAACTTATCGAAGACCACCGTGAGTACCCCGTTTCGCAACCGGGCCTCACCTGCACCCTCGCGCACCGCCAGCGGGAACTCGAGGCGGCGGGAAAAGCCCTCCACCGGGCGCTCCTGATGAACAAGTTCACCCTCGAGAAGGAGTTCCTCGCGCTCACCCGTTATGGTCACACCTTCACCATCCTCGGCAATTTGTAGCGATTCGGGGTCTACTCCCGGCAGGTCCATCACCAAGGTCAGGGTGAGGTCGGCCTCGAGCCAGTCAATAGCGGGCTGCCAGTGTGAGTTCTGCTCGAGCGCGTCTACCTCGCCGCGCAGCCGCATCAAGTTGTGCAGGCGGGTGAGGGTTTGTTCGCGGGCGGGTAACATGGATTCACTGCTCATACCTCGAGAATAGCAGCAAGGTCTATGCTCGAGGAGCGGTTTAGATAACGATTTGAAGCGGCCATAAGCTTGGCATTGACCTCGAGCGGGTAGGTTTTGTAGGGGCGCTTGGCGGCCCGGCCCGTGAGGCGGTCAGGCCCGGAAGGTGCCGTTCTGACCAAGACGTGCTGAAGTTGGGCCAAGACGCGGCCCAGCCCGTGAGGCGGACAGGCCCGATAGGTGCCGCTCTGTCCAAGACGTGCTGAAGTTGGGCCAAGACAGCGGCCCAGCCCGTGAGGTGCTGAAGTTGGGCCAAGACAGCAAACGCCCCCAACTCAAGAACTCGAGCCACGCGTTCCCCAAAAACACCATGACCCTCAAAATC
>Ga0209100_1002163_pt1 | contig 12557 bp, 15 predicted proteins | sample lystaG_FD_185480 | JGI IMG/M metagenome (GOLD analysis project Ga0209100, IMG submission 185480) | Glacier valley bacterial and archeal communities from Borup Fiord, Nunavut, Canada, to study Microbial Dark Matter (Phase II) -... | ecosystem: Environmental > Aquatic > Freshwater > Ice > Glacier ...
TATTTTGGAGAAAATCAGCTGGAAAACCTCGGCGCTGAATTAAGCAAATATGGTAAAAAAGTACTATTGACATATGGCGGAGGATCTATCAAGAAGATCGGCCTTTACGACAAGATTGTTGAGGAGATCAAAAAGGCAGGGCTGGAACTATTTGAACTATCGGGGATCGAACCAAATCCAAGAGTAGCTTCCGTTAATGCAGGCGCTGACATCTGTAAGAAGGAGAATATCGATGTTCTTCTCGCAGTAGGGGGAGGATCTGTACTGGATTGCACAAAATACATCGGTGCAGCTACCTATTATGATGGAGATGCCTGGGATATCCTTCTTCAAAAGTTCAATGTGGAGAAATGCCTGCCTATTATCACAGTCCTCACATTATCAGCAACCGGCTCTGAAATGGATGCAGGTGGAGTCATCAGCAATCCGGAAACAAAGGAAAAGAAGGGACTGATTTTCCCGGTTATGCAGCCTAAGGTCTCTTTCCTTGATCCTAGCAATACCTTTACAGTGAATCCTTATCAAACCGCTTGTGGGGCAGCAGATATGATGAGTCATCTCATTGAGGTTTATTTCAATATGGACCAGGATTTAATGATGCTGGATTATTTCATGGAAGGTCTATTCAAGACCATTGTAAGATATGCGCCAATCGCCATGGTAGAACCCGATAATTATGAGGCTCGTGCCAATCTGATGTGGGCATCTTCTTGGGCGATCAATGGATTTGTTCAAGGCGGAAAACGTCAGGCATGGAGCTGTCATCCAATGGAACATGAGCTTTCAGCTATCTATGATATTACCCACGGCCTCGGTCTTGCAATCCTTACCCCAAGATGGATGGCGTATACCTTGAATGAACAAACAGACAGCAAGTTTTATCAATTTGGCGTGAATGTTTTCGGAATTGAGAGAGCACTACCTCCAATGGAAGTTGCCAAAAAAAGCATTGAACTGCTTGAGGATTTCTTCTTCAAGACCTTGGGACTTCAAAGTACGCTCAGTGAAATTGGGATTGATTCGGAAAACTTTGAGCTTATGGCGAAAAAGGCTGTTACTGGGGGAACCATGTACGGATTCCAGCCATTAGAAGTAGAAGATATTGTAGAAATTTTTAGAAGATGCCTGTAAGAAATAATGTAGAAAGAAGCGGAGAAGATGAGCAAAACAGGAGTTGTATTTTACTCGTATACGAATAACACAAAGAAAATAGCGAAAATAATTAAGGATAGGATAGGTGTAGAAATCATTCAAATAGACACGGTTATGCCTTATAGCGGAAGCTATGAGGAAGTTGTGGACATGGTGAAGAAAGAAGTCAAGGCAGGGTTCAAACCGCCGCTTCAGTCCATGGATAGTCTGCTGGATGAGTATGACACTTTCATCCTTGGCACGCCAGTATGGTGGAATACCATGGCTCCAGCAATTCAGACGTTTATAGCCGAAACAGACTTACGGGGAAAACGAATCATTCCCTTTGCGATTAATGCTGGGTGACTGGGACATAAGTTTGAGGATATTAAAAAATATTGCTCTGAGTCTGAGGTTGTTGATGAAATGAGCATAGAATTTTTAGAAGATGTCTTGAAAACCACTATGAAAGATCTAGAGAAATGGATAGAATCAATTTAATAGGAAAAAACAATAGATTTGATTTGATTTTATATTAACCACTGAAGAAATGAAAAAATTCTCAAGACTGGATCAAGGGGAGAGCGTATTCGTCTCCTCCGATGGACTCAGACCGTTGAATGGTTAACAGGGTTTGGAAAGTAAATAGATAAGAAAAGAAGGAAAAAATAACGGGAAAAATATTAGTTGCTTTCTATTCACGTAGAGGGCAGAATTATGTTAGTGGATCGATCAAGGAATTAAAAGTAGGGAACACTGAAGTTGTCGCAAAGATGGTGAAAGAAATCACTGATGGCGATTTGTTTCAAATCGATACAGTGAAAAAATATCCAATTGATTATCATGAGGCTACTGACGTGGCTCAAAAAGAACTTCGTGAAAAAGCTCGCCCGGAGCTTATAGAAGAGTTATTAAATATGGAAGAATATGACACGATCATTTTAGGATATCCAAACTGGTGGGGAACAATTCCCATGGCTGTTTATACCTTTTTAGAATCCTACGATTTTTCGAAGAAGACGATTATTCCGTTTTGTACCCATGAGGGAAGCGGACTTGGTCATAGTGAAAAAGATATACAGAAACTTTGCCCGAATTCTAAAATTTTGAAAGGATTGGCCATTCACGGGACGAATGCTGCCAATGCCGAAAAAGATCTATTGAAATGGCTAAAAGATATTGTAAAGTGAGGATAAACAATGAAAGTAATGTTAATTAATGGAAGTCCCCATCAAAAGGGCTGTACCTATACAGCACTTGATGAAGTTTCAAGAACACTGAATAATGAAGGGATTGAGACTGAATTCTTTTGGGTTGGTACTAAACCCCTTTCAGGATGTATAGCCTGCGGAAATTGCAGCAGAACTGGTCATTGTGTCTTCGATGACAAGGTGAATGAATTTCTTGCGATTGCTGGAGATTACGATGGCTTCATCTTCGGGTCTCCAGTACATTTCGCTTCAGCTAGTGGCGCAATGATTTCCTTCATGGATCGTGTGTTTTATACTGATCTTAATGCCGAAAAAAATACCTTTCTTCTCAAACCTGCAGCGACTGTAACGTCTGCCAGGCGAGCTGGAACAACGGCGACGTTCGATCAGATGAACAAATATTTTACACTGATGCAAATGCCAATCATTTCATCTAGTTACTGGAACAATGTGCACGGACATACACCAGAAGATGTGAAAAAAGATCTGGAAGGTATGCAAATTATGCGTATTCTGGGACGAAACATGGCATGGTTCTTAAAATGTAAAGAGGCGGGAATAAAGGCTGGTATAGCCTTCCCTGAACAGGAAGAATCTATCTCCACTAATTTCGTCAGATAAGGAGGGTAGAAATATGACGATTTCAGAAGTCAGTAAAGAGTTTGAACTTTCGCAGGATACGCTTCGTTAATATGAAAGAGTCGGCATGATTCCAAGAGTCAACCGGACGAAAAGTGGACTTCGTGATTATACGAAGGAAGACCGAAGCTGGGTAGAACTCGCAAAATGCATGCGTAGTACGGAGCTGCCGGTAGAAGTTATGATCGAATATTTGAAACTGACACAGCAAGGAGATGAAACAATTCCAACCCGTCATGAACTATTACTCGAATAAAGGGAGCATCTTCTCGAACAGAAAGCAGCCATAGAAAATACACTTGACCGATTGAACTATAAGATCGAGCACTATGAAAAAGCAATAGAAACCAGTGTGCTTGAATGGGACCATGATGAAGTATAGAAATGATAAAAAATCCAAGTCGTAAATGATAAGGGCTTCATTTGTGATAAAACACATGCCGATTCGCCCATCATTTCTTGAAAAGCAAAATTTAAAACCGCAAAAAATCGGAAAGCTGACAGACAAAGAACATGTCTGGATGCTATCTGATTTTTTTGTTTGAAATAGTTTGTTCAAATAATATTTACGTTACAAAATGTATGATATAGTTGACAAAATGTAATTCGGGAACTAGAATGTAATTGTAAGGAGATGATGCTTCATGAAGAATAAAAAAATGAAAATTGCCAGAATTGAATCAGATGTATCGCAGGAACAATTAGCTGAAATTGTCGGGGTAACGAGGCAGACGATAAATTTAATCGAGTCAGGAAATTATAATCCGAGTTTGAATTTGTGTATTGAAATCTGCAAAGCACTAAATAAAACTTTAAACGACTTATTCTGGGAGGAATAAATAATGAACACAGAAAAAATCTTAAAAGAATCTAAATTGATTATGATGGTGACATTTGTAGTTGGAGTGCTTCTCCTGGCAACCGGGATAGCATTTACGTTGCTTGACGTGACGCTTATAAAAAATAATAGAGCGCTCATTGGACTTTCTTTGATTCCGTTAAGTGTAGGCTTCATGTATTACTATAAATATACGCAAATCAAGAAGTCTCCAAGCAAAATGAAAGAGATTATTATAAACGAGAATGATGAAAGAATCGTAAATTTAAAGAATGAAGCGGATGCGAAGGCATTCATGATTGTGAAGGGCGTCATATTTCTAGCGTATATGGGATACACACTAATGGTTCCCGAGGACATTTTCGAGGCAGTCGGATGGTGGATTTTATTGGCTATTCTATTTGTTACTTTTATGGCTCAAGGACTTATCACTGCTATGGCAATGTGGAAAAACAAATCAAATGAGAATCAAGACTAACTGATAGTTTTAATTTTTAGTTATCAAAATAGAATACAGAAATCCTAAAGTGCAGCTTTATTTTGAAGCTGCCTTTTGTGTTATTAAGATTAGACAAAGATTGCTCAAATGGAAATTGACAAAAATAATGTAGCAAAGTATTACTAAAAAGTTTGATAAAAAAAGTCAAACATATATTGAAATTTGCATATATAAGTTATATAATTTAATTAAATAGTAGAGGCAAATAATAATTTAAAGATTTGAATAAAAATGTAGATTGAACGTCACATTTTAGGGCATTTAACTTACTGATAATAAAATGTTGGGGGGAAATAAAATGAATCGCGTAATCACTGTAAAAGGAACAGGAAGCTTTAAGGTTAAACCGGATTTGATCGTAATTACGATGAGCTTGGAATCACTGCATCTGGATTATAATAAGACAATGAAACTGGCTGCAGAGGCTGTGGAGGGATTGCAAAGAGCAATTCAATCCGTTGGTTTCAATAAAACCGACCTGAAGACAACGAATTTCAATATCAGTACGCATTATGAAAGCTATTACGATAAGGACAATAACTACAAAACCAAATTTGATGGATACCTATGCGAACAAGGACTAAAACTCGAATTTGATTTTGATAATGAGGTCATGTCTAAGGTCCTTACCACCATTTCAAAAGCGAAAACTGATCCACGATTAAATATACAGTTTTCGGTCAAGGACAAGGATGCAGTGAATGAAGAACTTCTAATTAGTGCAGCAGACAATGCAAAGCGCAAAGCAGAAATTTTAGCTAAAGCATCCGGCGTTTCGCTTGGAGATTTAATCAGCATCGAATACAATTGGGGCGAACTGCACCTGTATTCACAAACAAGATATGCGATGGAAGATCAAATGATGAATTTGTCAGAATCTAGTGCTCCGGACATTGAGCCTGATGATATTGATTTCAGCGATACAGTTTCATTTGTGTGGGAGATAAAGTAATGGAGATCAAAGAACGATTCAAAGCTTGTTTGCTTAGTGGTGCAATAGGCGATGCGCTTGGGTATCCTGTCGAATTTATGAGCCTAAATCAAATCAAGCATAAATATGGCCAAAGTGGACTGACAGATTTGATTGTAGATAAAGAAAGCAAAACAGCGCCCATTTCCGACGATACGCAAATGACCTTATTTACGGCTGACGGTTTGGTTTGGGCATACCGAAGATGCAGCGAACAAGGTGTTGGTTCGTATGCTGGAAGTGGAACTTACCAATCTTATCTTAGGTGGCTTTATACGCAAACAGGAGAAATCAAAGATGAAGAATTGCTCCAGAAAACACCTTATGAGCAAAAGGATAAAGAAAAACCGTTCATCTTGGATATCAAGGAATTATATTCAAGAAGAGCGCCAGGCAACACTTGTCTGTCAGCGCTTGAAAGTGGAGTGATGGGCTCTATGGAAAATCCGATCAATCACAGTAAAGGCTGTGGAGGGGTTATGCGAGCAGCACCAGTTGGATTATTCCTACATAAGAATCCTACGGCAGCATTTCATACTGGCGCTGAAATCGCAGCAATCACTCATGGGCATCCGACAGGGTATTTGGCAACAGGAGCATTTGCAATGATCATAGCGGAGATAATAAACAATAAGTCTATTAAAGCCAGCATTAACTCCTCAGTGGAAATTCTCAAGGGTTATGCTCACCATGAAGAAACACTCGCTGCAATTCAAAAAGCAATCGAACTTTCCGCTACGGATATTTCCCATGAAACGGCCATACGAGAAATTGGGGAAGGCTGGATTGCAGAAGAAGCCTTAGCCATTGCGCTATACTGTGTATTAAAAGAATCAGATTTTGAAAAAGCTGTAGTCATGTCGATAAATCACGATGGAGACAGTGATTCTACGGGGGCTATTTGTGGGAATATCCTAGGTGCAAAATTAGGGATGAATAGTATACCTGGCAAGTGGCTTGAAGCTATAGAAATAAGATCATTTATTGGAACCATGTCAGAAAGATTATATGAGACTTACAAACTGCAAGAAAGAAGTCGGTAAAATTATTGACCCTTTGGACCTTAATATGAAGTTAGAATAATTTCATTTGCATGTCAGCTTCACTCCTTGATCGACAGTATTTATGTGAAGAAGTAAAATGCAAGCTAAACAAACGACTAATGAAGTGGGAGGTTTTCCTGATGAAAAAGAGAATCCTGGGGATTGCAGCAGTCGTTATTTTCATAGGAGTTTTGTTTGTGCTGAATATGTTTTTTGGAAACCCAATAAGCAAAATGAAGGCAGAAAAAGAAACGGTTCAGTTTTTTGAAGAAACTTACAATGAAGAATTCGTGGTTTATCATTCAGAGTTTAATCCACTGATCCCAGCGTATGTATTTAAACTTGGACCGATGAGTAGTAAAGATATTAAGTTCGATACAGGATTGTTTGTTCAGGGAATCACTGATGAATATGGTGGAATTCTTGCTTCCATTAAGCTTTCTCAAGATGTCGGAACTATTTTAAAGATTGAATATCAGGAGCTGAACATTGACATTATCGCGAGAGAGGAACCTCTGGTTTCATATGCGGCTGAAACTGCCGATTATTTTGAAACGAATCCAAATGAGAGGGTTCTAAAAAATCACTATAGTCTAGTCGTTTTAATTAAAGATGGTAAGATCAGTCAGGCAGATTTAGATAATAAGACGATTGATATGGTAAAGAAAATTGAAACGGGACTGCCTTACAAAACACCAAATTTGAAAGTGTACATTCAATTCAAATCAGAAGAGTTATTTAGAGAAGCAGAAACAAAGGAAGAAGGAATGAATTTTTATTGGCTATATCCCACGGTGAACTAATGATTTTGATAAAAACATGAATTTCTCGGATAAATAATATAATTGTAACTCCAGGCAATTACTGATGTTTAGATATTTAAATTGGTATTCATGTAGAGTTCTATACTTTACAAGGTTGAAGAAAGGAGTCAAATTCATGGAAATAAATAAAATCAAACCGAATCTATTTAAATTGAGTTTGCTTACCGGAATAGGATTTATTGCTGGTGGATTTTTTAGAACGTTCCTAGAACTGACTTTGGCAAGTCAGGAAAATTTCTTGCTCATATTTATCGCAATATGGTTTGGATTTGTTGTGGAAGCGATAATTGGTATGTGGGTACTGGCTGCCCTCCTGCGTAGCATTTATCCATTCAAGAAACTATGGTTAGCAGGAGTCGGTGCATTTGCAGCTGGAATTTTGCTCCCTGCGCTTTTTATTAACCAGTTTTTTGTTGCATTACTAATTTTGCCCGGACTCCTAACGGGTTTGTTTTTTTCAATATTTCTAAGAGAACATAAGGGACGTACAACTTTGATCTTATCAATAACCTTAGGTTTTATTATTTGCCAGATTATGGTTTTCTCAGTCCAGAATGATATGAATTGGACGAGGTGGTTATACGAGAATGCTGGCGAAAACAGTGTTAAGATCATTATAGATATGGTCATGAATATGATTATAGGAATTTCAGTCTCAATTGGGATTTGGTATACTTTAAATCGTCCAATTAAGAATAAGTAAGGTTGAGTTAACTGTTCTCAATGATTTGAATAGAAAATATAGGAGTCGTTGCAAAACCAGATAAACTGGTTTTGCAACGACTCCTTCGAATCAGCATTTAATAAAATTATTCTGTCATTCCATGGTGCATACACTCATGGTTTTCCATCTCGATTACTTCCAGTGTGCAATGAAGATAATGCATCACTTCATGCATATACATTGGGTCGTCTTTCTTGACACCCATAAACGTAGACCCAGGTCCCATATGGTCTGCAACCAATTTAAGGATATCTCCAGTAGGTTGTACGCCATGATCGAGTAGTATTTCTACAGCAATTGCAGGTGCAGCCTTCATAGCTTTCTCAGATTTTGTTGATGCAAATACTGGTACAGATGAAAGTAGGGTAATCGCGAGTGCTAAGCCTGCTATTTTCTTAATCATATCTTTATCTTCCTTTCGTCAATGTGATTTATTAGGATGAACTCATTCTATTATTAAATTATGGAGAACTCATGGAGAAGAGATGAAGATTTAAAGTGATGCAACTTTTATACCGAGCTGATAAAAGGGAGAAGTATAGTTTTGATTAAATTCTTGAATGTATATTTTTAGCTTGTATTGTTTTGCTCATCACTCCTTAATTTTATAAGCATTGAGGGAAGGAATAAGATAACCAGTTATAAATCTGAAAGTCCAAGTAGAATGAAGATAGTAAAATGCGGTATCTCAAGATGAAATTTTGTGTTCAAATAGTTAAATGAACCAAAGAACAATTGAATATTTAAATGATTGACAATGATTGCAAGTAGCAATACGATGAAGTCAAATGAGTAAAAGAGTCAAATCTATTGTGTATTATTCATTATCATAATAAATGAAATTAGGAGGTTCAAAATGGGGAAAGTGATTTTAGGCCTGACCATTTCTTTGGATGGATTTGCAGAAGATATCAATGGGAGTGTTGGTGCGTTATACCCAGATTTAGATATGCTTAAAGAAACGGAATACATGACTGAATCGATTCTTACGACTGGTGCTGTTGTCATGTCAAAAAAGGAATTTGATGGAGCTGAGGATCCTGATTTGTATGCTGAAGGCTATGAATATCAAGTTCCAATTTTCGTATTTACCGATAGAATACCAGAGAAACATCCGAAAGAAACAGATCAGATATCTTTTACCTTTATCACTGATGGTGTTGAACAAGCAATCGTTCAGGCGAAAGCTGCAGCAGGAGATAAAGATGTTAGTATTATAGGAAGTGCCTTAACGACGCCACTCTGTTTGAATACCAGTTTAGTTGATGAATTACAAGTGGATATCATACCGATATTTTTAAAAACGGGTTTCAGGCCATTTGAATCAATTGAAAATGTCGAAATAAAATTAGAAAGAATTCTGTTGCTTGAACTCCCAGCCGGAAGAACGCATATCAGATATAAGATCATCAAGTAAATTTGAGGCTTAATATTTAAACTTAAAATATAATAAAAGTTCCTTTTAAAATAAACATATTTGCATATAGAATTATAAATATATTAAATATTGAAAGTTAAATAGAGTAATGGTAAAATTAGATATAAATTAGTAGGAGTGAAAAAATGAATATTCCACAGATTATATTTAATAATGTAAGACCATTATTTTATGTACCAATTCTTTTATTTGGCGTTAGTTTAATAAGGTTTTTATTATTCTATCGTCGATTCAAAAATTCGCGATATAAATTAGAAAGTGGGAATTCAGTTATTAAAACGATTCGAAATCGCGGAGATTTAGGTGAATTTCTTATATTCGAAGAACTTGAAAAACGTAATATGGAAAGTAAGATTTTGACGAATGTTTATCTTTCAAAGGAAGATGGATCGACAACGGAAATAGATGTCATGATGGTTGATCCAACAGGAATCTACGTATTTGAATCCAAAAACTTCAGTGGGTGGATATTTGGCGATGAAAAAGGGAAGAATTGGACACAATCACTTAAAGGTGGTAAAAAGAACAAATTTTACAATCCAATATGGCAGAACAATGGACATATCAGTGCCTTACGAAGACATCTAACAAAAATAAATCCAGCTTTATTTTATTCTTTCATTGTTTTTGGCAATCAATGCGAACTTAAAAAAGTGACTGTAAATCAACCTGAGTTACGGATAATTAAGCGAAATATATTGAGAGGTATTTTGGATTTAGATGTTGAAAAAAGACCGAATGTATTCAGCAATAGCGAAGTAGTGCAAATTTATGAAGAGCTTAGCCGGTGCACCTTGACTGATGAAAAAACAAAACAGAATCACATAAATGAGATTAAAAGCAAAGTTAATTATTGAGAAGTTGAAGTCAATACTAAAAAACACAATCTGATGGGTTGTGTTTTTAGCTTTGGAGATGAGTTTTAGTTTAAAGAGAAAATCTAGAACGCGTTTGGTAGCAGAAAGTGATCCCATGGTGGGCATCCATCGCGAGGTAGAATCTGAAAGATGACAGATGTAAGAGTGAGGACGATGATAAACAAAATATTGATCTAGGGAGGCCTAAGTTATCCTAATCGCACAGAATCCGGAGGTTGATATAGAACTTTAGTGAAGGCTATGAAAATTAGGAAGGAAGAACTTATCTTATATGAAACATAACAAGTAAAACACTCATTTATTTGCATATAAAATTATATATACATTTACAAATTAGAAATTATTTGACCAGTATAGTTTATTTGGCATGATGAAAAGCAGGTAGGAGGAAGCAATGAATTTAAAAGAAAAAGCAAACGAAATCAAAAAAGATATTTCAGCTCTTTTTATTGCAATGAAAAAGAAAGAAACGCCTTGGTATGCCAAGCTGATAGCTGGAATTGCAGTAACTTACGCTTTATCACCAATCGATCTTATACCCGATTTTGTCCCAGTACTTGGCTATTTGGATGATCTTCTAATTTTACCCTTGCTCATAACCTTGGCTGTCAAATTAATCCCACCTGAAGTTATGGAGATGTGCAAAACTGAAGCTGAAGGATTATGGAAAAATGGAAAACCGAAGCACTGGTATTATGCGATTCCGATAATACTTCTTTGGATTCTTCTTATCATTGTTATTATATACAATATAATCTGGTAAATTCATTCGTATATTTTATAGCTAAAATCAGTTTAGGACAAACCGCATTTAACGAAAAAAAATATGTCGGACTATTTATTGTAATATTGAGATTGCAATCTAGCGGGAGTATACTCAAGCTAATTAGATGTATGTCCAAGTATTGATCAGTGAAAAATCCACTCTGATTTAGAAAATCATTTACAATTCCAGATTCTTTTTTTTGAGTGCAATTGGTTGATTAAGTATTTGAAAATTATTTCACTAAATCTTTAAACTATAGATAAGGGGTGAAATTTAATGAATAAGACTGATATCAAGTATTGGAGTTTGTCAACAGGTGAGGTGTTGAAGCAGTTTCATTCGGACATCAATGGACTGACAACTCAAGACGCTGCATTAAGATTGGAAGAAAATGGTGAGAATTCCATTAAGAAACAGAAAAAAGCCTCACAACTGATCATGTTTCTTAATCAATTCAAAAATCCCATTGTAATCATTTTAATTATTGCAACATTAATCTCTGCAGTCACAGGTGAATGGATAGATGCAAGCATAATTTTCCTTATTGTTTTAGCAAGCTCGTTGTTAAGTTTTTTTCAGGAGTATAGTGCAAGCAATGCGCTCGAGGAGTTAAGAGAGAAAATTCAAATTAAGACTCTGGTCATACGAAGTGGTAAAACCCTAGAAATTCCTTCGAGGGAACTGGTTATTGGCGATATTATTAATCTTTCAGCTGGGAGTCTTGTTCCAGCAGATGGGTTAATACTGGAAAGCCTTGATTTATCAGTCAATCAGTCAATTCTCACTGGTGAATCGCTCCCCACTGAAAAGAAGGCTGGTGCGATTCCTGAAGATGTTGGAATGAAAGATCGCACAAACTGCCTTTTTATGGGCACCAGTGTACAAAATGGAAGCGCAAAAGTTCTTATTGTACAAACGGGTGTGAATACGGAATTCGGTGAGATTGCTAAACAGCTTACCCTTCGTCCTCCGGAAACAGAATTTGAAAGAGGAATCAGGCATTTTGGTTATCTTCTAACTCAAATCATGCTTATTCTTACACTTGCTGTATTTGCAATCAATGTCATCTTTAATAGGCCTGCAATTGATTCTCTTCTTTTCTCCGTAGCCTTGGCTGTTGGGATAACACCTCAATTATTGCCTGCAATTATCAGCATCACACTTTCTAAAGGATCTCGAATCATGGCAAAAGAAGGGGTAATCGTTCGCCGTTTGAATGCAATAGAAAACTTTGGCAGCATGGATATCTTGTGTACAGATAAAACAGGGACTTTGACTGAAGGGGTTATTCGCATAGATGGTGCTACAGATGCAGGGGGACAAAAGTCTGACGAGGTATTCAGATTAGCATATCTCAATGCCAGTCTGCAGACAGGGATGGCAAACTCTTTAGATGATGCCATCAGTAAAGCTCAAGCGATTGACATCAGCAATGTGAAAAAAATAGGAGAGATTCCCTTTGATTTTAACCGGGAACGCTTAAGCGTCATTGTTCAGGATGGCGATGAAATCATAATGGTCGCTAAAGGTGCAATAAACAGTATAATGAATATCTGTAGCCAAATTGAAATGGATGGGTCAGTAAAAATAAAAGAT
>Ga0209100_1002164_pt1 | contig 12544 bp, 15 predicted proteins | sample lystaG_FD_185480 | JGI IMG/M metagenome (GOLD analysis project Ga0209100, IMG submission 185480) | Glacier valley bacterial and archeal communities from Borup Fiord, Nunavut, Canada, to study Microbial Dark Matter (Phase II) -... | ecosystem: Environmental > Aquatic > Freshwater > Ice > Glacier ...
TTCTATTGCATACAAGCAGTTTTAGCTGGTATGAAAGAGCAGAAAGATGGGAAAATCATTAACTTTGCTTCAAAAAGCGGCAAAACAGGATCCGCATTGATGGTACCATATTCATCTGCTAAGGGAGCTATTATTACTATGACTCAAGCTATTGCATACGAAGTCGCTGACTATAATATTAAAGTAAACGCCATCTGTCCAGGAATTGTTGATGAAACAGGTGTTTGGGATTCGGTAAGTGAAGGATATATTAAAAATCTTAAAATGGACAAGGATAAAGTCGTGACTAAATTCGCTAGTAAAATTCCTTTAGGTCGTCTTGCGAGAATTGAGGATATTGTTGATTACTGCGAATTCCTTGCTCGTTCTGGGGAATACTGTACAGGTCAAGCTCTAAATATTTCTGGCGGAAGAGAAATGCATTAATTATTGATGATGACATTAGAAGTATGAAAGGAAATTGATATCGAAAATAACGATATCATGCAAGAAAAAATGAATTATGATAATGATTATGCTAAGTACATTGATCACACAGTATTAAAGGTAACTACTACCAAAGAAATAGTAAAGAAATTTTGTGATGAAGCAAAGCAATATGGTTTTAAAAGTGTTTGTATTAATAGTTGTTTTGCATCTTTCGCATCAAAGCAATTAGCTGGAACCAATACGAAGGTGTGTGTAGTAGTTGGATTTCCATTAGGTGCAAATACAACGGCAACTAAGGTTTTTGAAGCAAAAGAAGCTATTGAAAACGGTGCGACGGAAATCGATATGGTCATGAATATAGGTGCATTACTTGAAGGTGATTTTGAATATGTTTCCGATGATATGGTTGCGGTAATTAAAGTCTGTCATCCTAGAAGTATTGTCAAAGTGATTATTGAATCAAGTTTGCTAAGTGATGAACAAATTGTTAAAGCTTGTGAACTTGCGAAAGAGGCAAATGTTGATTTTGTAAAAACATCGACTGGATTTTCCATTGGTGGAGCGACTACACACGCAGTGGAGTTAATGAAGAAAACTGTTGGAGATAGAATTCAAGTCAAAGCTTCTACAGGTATTAATTCCCGAGAAATCTGTGATGAAATGCTTGCAGCTGGGGCTACAAGAATGGGTACAAGCAAAGGAATTGCAATAGTTTCAGGTAATGAAAGCATCACTGGTAAAACGAATAAATCTAATTAACAAAGAAAGGAATCTTATGACGAAAACGAAAAACATTGAAATGAAGGAAGCAGATTTAAGAAGCCATAGTATTTATTCAGATAAAAATGGTAGATATGTGTACTACATAAAACGCAAAAAAAGGGGATATATAATCCCACATTCAGATATAAAAGTGTTTGAATTCTTCCAAGCTAGAATTTTCATTGGCGTCGTTGTGGCAACCTTAATCAATAATGTTAAATCAGATATGAATATCTATTTATGCTTCGGATTTGGTTTTTTGTTATATCTATTAATGGAATTGTATTATCGATTTATTCTACTAAAGAAATACTCTATTCTAGATAAATATGAACCTGAAAATGAATACAAAGGAAGAAATGAACGTTATTCGGGAGTAACAAAAAGTGCGAATAATTTTATGACAGCAACATATTTGGGCTTTGGTACTATGATCATATTTTTAACATTTATTCTTAATATTTCGAATAATGAAAGGATAATGATGGCATTACTAGGAGTAGTCTGCTTTTCTTATGGATTAATTAATATCTATAATTACCGGCATTTCATAAATGGGAGTATTGCAAAATAAGATTGTTTCTAAACTATCTATTGAAAAGCAAAAATTTGATATTACTACCTTGAAAAGTCTGTGATGCAAAAATGACTTCATTAGTTAAAATGATTATTTCCGTAAATTGCAACGGGGAGTTGTCCACTTTTTGAAATAAAAGAATCTAAGCAGTCTTAAGTTGATTGAAGTGAATTAAGATTGCTTCTGTTGGGGTTTGATAGTTAAGAATCTTATGTGGCAAATGATTCATCCAATGCGTAATCTGCTTGATCTGACCGTTTGAGTAGTTTTTCAGTGATTTACCTTTAGGGATAAAGCTTCTTTAAATTCCGTTGTGTTTCTCATTCGTTTCTCTTTCCCAGGAGGAGTATGGATGAGCGAAATAAACGGAGCTAAAACATTGAAGAGCTTCTGATAAACTAGTTAACTCTGAACAATTGTCGGTAGTAATCGATTTGAATAGCTTAGGGAAGGTAGGATTATCCTTGGCTAAACGCTCGATTATTTCCTTCACTGCTGCTTTATTTTTTGCTGGTCATCTTATTCGTAATCTGGTAACGGGTCAATCGCTCAGCCCACTTCAATATCTGGCGAGCACTTTGCTACTTGGATCTTCTGTTTCGCATACTGGATGAATCCTTCAACTTTAAGCAACTCATATCTTGGTTGACACGCTTCTCGGTGCTTCTCATAAACGAGTTGCCCTGTTTCTGCATAGTAGTTTTCTGAATAGATTGCTTGACCATTGACGAGTTTCTTCTGAACGGCAGTTCCACGCTTGATCTCATCATTGATTGTACTATGACTGCGACCCAGTGCCGTAGCGATGAATCGATTGGATTTGTTCAACCGGTTCAAAGATTGAACCTCAATTCGCTCGGTTAAGGTTAGGTGTTGTCTTCTAGTAGACCCGTTGTATCATTAACTTGCATCATTCATGGATCCTTTCTCATGTGTTTCGTATCTCAATGAACCTAGGATTCCGTGCGCGCTGCATTTTATTTTTACTGGGTGGACGACTTCATATTACAATTAGCTAAATGATTATTTCTATGAAAGAACTAGTAATTAAGATCATGAACATTACTTCAAAATATTTGAATGAAGTAGAAACTGAAGTTTCTCAATATTAGATAACATATCAACGAAGTACTGCTATTGTTCGAAATTATTTATAATCTGTGCTGAAACTGGTCTTTTTATGAAGTGTTTCCTTTTAAATATTTTATTCTTTTTAACTTATAATCTGCTGTTATAATCTACAGCGCGAGAGGCAAGAGAAAATATGGCAGAAATGATGAATGTTGTAGCAATTGTTGAAGATTCTTTAGTTGAAGTAAAAAAAGTGAAACGGCCAATTCCAAAAACTAATCAAATCCTGATGAAAGTTCATAGTTGCGCACTCTGCACATACGAACAACGTATCTTTAAAAGTGTTGTTAAAATGCCATTACCATTTGTTGGAGGTCATGAAATATTCGGGGAAGTATTTGAAGTTGGCTCGGACATCAATCCAATTTCTTATCCTATTGGGCAAAAAATAACTGGTCGTTTATTGGTAGCATGTGGTGAATGCTACTATTGCCGTAGAGGAGAGGAAAACCTTTGCCTTAACCGAAACAAACAGGACAACCCCCAAATGGAAATCCAAGGATTAGGTGGATTAGGTCAATATATTGCGCTAGATGCCAGACAGGTCTATAAATTGGACAATGATATGCCGTTGGAAGTCGGAGTTTTCACAGAGCCACTAGCTTGTGTAGTTAACAGTATTGAGATTGGGAAGATCGAATTAGGTGATGATGTCGTTGTTATCGGCGGAGGAATCATGGGACAACTTCATGTCATGCTAGCAAAATTGAGAGGTGCACGCGTCATTATGAGCGAACCGGATTTAGCCCGCAGAAATCATGCGGAAAAACTTGGCTGCGATATAGTTTTCAATCCTTTGGAAGTTGATCCAGTGGAATACGTCAAGAGCCTTACAGAAGGCCGTGGTGCAGAAGTTGTCTTCAATACGACCGCCGTATCAGCCGTTGCGAAACAAGCGGTAGAAATGACGGCTCCTTTGGGACGTGTCGTCATGTATAGTTCTCAACACCCGGACATTCCTTTCGAACTCAGTGCCAATCACGTCCATGATACCCAAATAATAGTGACTGGGTCTGTTAGCCCTACCGTTCGTTCATTCACAAAAGCAGTCAACTTACTCTCAAAGAAAATTATCGATCCAGCATCATTAGTCTTTGGTGTTTATCATTATAGCGAAGCACAAAAAGCTTTTGAAGAGGCGATTAACCCTAAAACAATGCGTGTTATAGTTGCCTTCGAAGACAAATAAACCATATTTTCAGCTATTATCATTACGGACTGCTGATAAGTACTTCGGTATTGATTTTGATTCGGAAATTATCGTAATGTAGCTTTTTGATACGAGCTAAATCATAGAGAGAATAATCGTTCGATGAAAGTATCAATCATTGTTATAACTAGAGAACCTAATAAAGACAGAATTGTTTTAAAGTACTAGTTGTATTAATTAAAAACAACTCAAGAAAGGAATGTTCTATTTTAAATAAAGCTAGGAAAAAAAGCTTGGATGGATAGGCTAAACTAAACTGGATAGATAAAATAGGAACCATCCGGATTTTCAATAGTAATGAGAAAGCCTACGGAACTCACAAGATTAAAGTAGAACTCAATAAAGTGGCGTATATCGTTTCCAGACGCCGAATTGAGCGCATCATGAAGGAAAACGGGTTAGTTTCAGCGTATACGATCACTCAATTCAACGTTCATAAGAGACCCTGTATTGAAGTTATTACACCCAATTACCTGAATCGGGAATTCAATCCCGAGCTTCCATTCAAAGCCATCATCAGTGATTTGACGTATGTCCGGGTCGCCGGGAAGTGGAACTACATCTGCCTGTTGACGGACTTATACAATCGAGAATTCATTAGATATAGTTGTGGCAGGCATAAAGATGCCTCCTTAGCCTTCGCTAAAGTGAAGGTCAATCTGAAACAGATCCAACTCTTTCATACTGATCGAGGAAAAGAGTTTAAGAATCGTTTGATCGATGAAGTTATGGAAACATTTGAAATCAAACGGTCCCTGAGTATGAAAGGTTGTCCATATGATAATGCGGTCGTTGAGGCTACCTTCAAACTCATTAAGACAGAATTCGTCAAACCTCATCATTTCAGTTCTCTGGTTCAGTTGAACAATGATCTGAAAACTTAAGTTTCTTGGTTCAATTTGAAGAGAATCCATTCGACACTCGGGGTTCTAAGTCCCATCGAGTATAAAAATAGATGCCTTATATAAACTGTCTGATTTACTGTTGCCTATCCAGATGTAAGATGAATTAAAGGAGGTTTTCTTATGGCCAAGAAAGGCAGTATCTTTAAGAAATATAGCCCAGAGTTTAAAGTGAGTGTCGTCGAAGCGTACCTTTCCGGAAAGTTTGGAGGAATGGGAGCGGTTGCGAAATATTTTGAATTAAAGAGTGATTGTCAAGTTAAGGAATGGACAAAGCGATATCGAAAAGAAGGTCCTGAATCACTTTATGAAGACCGGCGGGTGGGTGGAAACAATCCAAATTTTGGTAAACATCGACGCGAGCCGAACATTGAAAATTGGACTCTTCAACAACAGATCGAGTATCTTAAGATGGAGAACGCCATTCTAAAAAAAGTGAAGGCTCTCCGGTTAAAAGACTCTGGAGAGCCCAGCGATACATGATTGTCTATGATTTGACGGAAGATGGGTTCTGTACGCTGCGACTCTGCCGTTATCTCAACGTGAGCCCGCAAGCTTACTACCGATGGTTACGTAAAGGCAAGCCGATGTATAGCTGGTATGACGAACAACTCGCAGATCGAATTCAAGCGCTCTTCGAACCCGAGAAGAAAGGGTATCGGTTTATCCGGGATCAACTCATACGCCTTGATCAACGACGGGTCAATGACAAAACAGTCCTTCGCTATATGCATATTCTGGGGATTCAAAGCCCGATTCGTAAGAAGCGTTTCCAAAACTGTACGACATCAGATCCCAATCAAAAGGCAAGAATCGTTTGCGACAACGTCGTTGCCCGGAATTTCGAGGCCTCTCAGCCTCTGGAAAAACTGGTAACTGATGTCAGTTACGTTTATCATCAAGAAGTCGACTGTTTATTAGTGTTATCAAAGACCTCTTTGACAATTCCATCATAGCATATTGGGTATCGATGTTTAATGATAACTTCTTAGTCACCGCATGTCTGGACCAGATTTTTGACGAGCATCGGAATCCAACACATGCCTGCATCCTACACTCTGACCAAAGGTTCCAATATACCAATCGAATCTACATCCAACGACTCGATGAAGTTGGTGTCACCGTTTCGCACTCAAGGAAAGCCAACTGTTACGACAATGCGTGCTGTGAGAACTTCTTCTCACACCTTAAAAGTGAAAGTCTTGAATTGAATATTCCGAAGAACGAGAAGGATCTGCTTAACGCCATCGATGACTTCATTCTGTTCTACAATACGAATCGTCCACAACGCAAATTAAAAGGTATGACTCCCCTAGAATTTCGCGAGGCATACCAAGCAATGACACTCCGTTTTTTAAATGAGTAAACTTATCGTGGGCAGTTCAATTAATTTCGCTTTTCTTTGCGTTTAAAGGAATGGATCAAAGAGTTAGCAACGAAAGACAAGACCTTAGCGGAATATTTAAAAAATAGAAGCACTTATGTCATTGTTTTCAATCTTTGTCTTTTCTATATTCTCTTGTCCCTATCATTAAGACTATGTGTATACTATTTTAAATAATCGATGAAATTCAAGTTATATGAAATCAACTCTAACTTTTAAGGAAGTCTGTTAATTGTATATAAACGATACTCAATAAAATCACATCAGCTCTTTTTTTGTCAAAATATTGGTTATTTGATTTATCAGTAACTCAATAAAAATAAAGTTAAGTGCCTGTGAATCTATAAATACATTACCTATTGAGATATTCATTGTCGGTAGAGTGAAAAAGAGCGGAACAGTTTTAGTGTATTTAGACTTATCATTTTGCGAAATGAGTGCAATGGTGGCCCCTGATTTTTGAGCGTTTTCAATGCTTCCATTGATATTTTCAGATGTCAGAGACATCGAAAAGAAGATACACAAATCGTTTTTTTTAGAAAAACGTGCTATATCTAAAATGGTAGAATCTATATCATTGAATGTTGCATCAATTCCATTTGTAATCAGTCGGTAGTAAAGTTGCTTGGCTGCCAATCCACTTTCATGAATTCCAAAAATCTTGATCTTTCTTGCATTCAAAATTTTATTTGATAAATCTAAGAGAAGAGAATCATAGTTGGGCAGGATTAATCGGTCACAGGTATCTTTGTAAATTTCAATTATTTCATTGCTGTAGTTAGGTTGTTTATCAATCAATGCAATTCCGGATTGAATATAGTGGGACAAAGAATATTTGAATTCTGAGAAGCCATTATAACCAATTTTCTGACAAAATCTTAGAAGGGCAGATTTTGAAACCTTCATTTTCTTTGCAACATCCGTTATAGGATATGAAATAATAATATCAGGATGCTTTTGAATACTATCCATGATTATTATTTCTGATTTAGTGAAGCTTTTTTCATGAAGTTTAATGACTTCGATAGGGTTCATACTTGGTTCCTCTAAACTGATTATATCATTAAAAATATTTTATATCTATATTTTGGGAAAATTACCAAATAAAATGAATTGTTTGTTGCATTTAGACTGACATGTGCTAATATTGAATTAAAGTCCCATTAATATTGGGAAAAGATTCAATAAGAGGGGGTTTGGTCACACAATTGCAATAAAGAGCTATAATTTTGAAATGGTAGAGAATATTTTAGTTTAAACTATGATCAAAGGTGAAAATCATAGCAAAGTAAATCGGGATATTTTATATGTTGAATGATTAGAGGTATTGATTATTGTTAGTAAACTGTTAATTTTATTCATGATAGAGAAAAAAGGAAAAAAAGGGAAAAATGAAAAAAATCACAGATTTTATTGAAAACATTATTGCTCCTCCTCTCACTAGACTCGCTGAAACCAGATATCTTCAAGCTATCCAAAAAACGTTTATGATGACTATGCCGCTATTAATGTTTAGTTCGTTCTTTATCCTTATCGCAGCTCTTCCAATTCCGGGATGGAGCGGAATTGTTGGCCCAATTATCGGCCCGCTTTGGGGTGGTGTTAATTCTACATTAGGTTATATTGGGCTACTAGTGGCTCTTCTGAATGGATATTATCTTGGGGAGCATTATAATCATAATGATAAGAATGTGTCTCCAATCGCAACTTCAGTAATGTCTCTTATAGCTTTCTTGATTTTCTTCCCTATGTTCACCACCGAAAACGGAGTAACTGCAATTGCCACTGCCAATTTTGGTAGCACAGGTATTTTTACTGCATTATTAGCGTCAATCATTGCTGTTGAGGTTTATCGTTTTTTAATTGCGAAAAATATAACCATTAAAATGCCGGAAGGTGTTCCTCCAATGGTTGTAGATGCCTTTACTTCACTGATTCCGTCATTTGCAGTTATGTTTCTTGCTTGGTTGTTTTCCTTTATATTCAAACTAGATTTACCTGGTCTCATGAATTCGCTTTTCGCTCCTTTAGTTGCTGCTGGGTCCGGTCCAATTGCCCAATTCATCTCTTTCTTTATTGATCGAATTCTTTGGTTCACAGGTATTCATGGATCTAATGTGGTCAGTAGTGTTATGTCTCCGGTTTGGATTAATATGATTGCCAAGAATATTGAAGCTTATCAGGCTGGTAATGTAATTCCTTACCTGTTTACCGCAGAATGGTGCAATTACTTTATCAGAATCTCAGTTTTCCCAATAGCACTGCTTGCGTCTATCTCAACAGTTAAACGTTATAAAACTCTGGGAAGATTAGCTCTTCCAGCATCCATATTTAATATTGCTGAACCTGTTATGTTTGGGTTACCTATCATTCTAAATCCAATATTGTTCATTCCATGGGTTTTTGGTTTCTCATTTCTCTGGCTTTGGACTTATATCTTTACCGTACTTGTGCCCATTTTGCCACCAATAATTGCTCAAGTAGCGTGGACAGTACCTGCTCCGATTTCAGCCTATCTCGCTACTGGTGGAAGCATTATAGCATTGCTGTTTAGCTTACTAAATTATGTTATTTTAGGTTTAATCTTCCTGCCGTTCTTCAAAGTACTCGAAAAACAGGAACGTGAAAAAGAGAATAGTGCAAGTAAGGAGTGACCCTAATGACATTAGAAATTATACGATACGAACAGACTTATGAAAATGAAGTGGTAAATTTATGGAATGAATGTTTGTCTAAAGACAATATTTCCATTAAAATTTTTAGAGATCAAGTACTCCTAGATGATAATTTCAGTAATGAATATGCCTTGATTGCTAAAGAAAATAATAATGTTATAGGGTTCATATTAGGTGTCAAACGTCAGATTCCATACCTCGAAAGAGGTATGGAATCTGAAAAGGCTTGGATCCCCATAATGTTTGTTAAGAAGGAATATCGTCGCCTCAAAATTGGGAAAAAAATGGTCCAATCTATTGAGAATAAATTTGTAGTATTAGACGTTAAAAAGATAGTTCTAGCTGCATATAGTCCAAATTATTTTTTTGCAGGTATCGATAAAAAAAATTATCCAGAAGCAATTCAATTTTTTGAAAAATTAGGATATTACAAATATGGTGATGCTGTAAGCATGCATGCCGATCTTTGGGATTATGCTTTCCCTGATTCAGTTAAAATGAAAATGGAAGAAGCTTACAAAGCAGGCTTCCAATTCCAAAAATTCACCTACAAATATTGTTTAGCACTCATAGAGTTCGTTAAGGTTAATTTTGGAGGTGGCTGGAAGCGCAACGTTTTAATGGCCATGCAGAATAATACAGCCGAGCAGGTAATTTGGATCGCAATAAACAGGGATGATGAAGTTGTTGGTTTCTGTATGCGAAAAATGGATGGTTTTGACAACCGGTTTGGACCATTTGGTGTCCTTGAAACTTTACGAAGTCATGGTATTGGATCAATTTTGTTCAATCTGATGATGAAAGATATGCGTGAACAACGTTTATATTTTCTTTATTTTCTATGGACTCACGGTGACGGAATGAGATTCTATCTGCGTAATGGCGTAAAAGTCTACCGGGAGTTTGACATGTATCAAAAAGATATCTAAGAAAGAGGTCAAAATGAAAAGAGTTGTTTGTGTTGGTGCCCATCCACTAGATGCTGAATTAATGGGCGGTCCTCTCCTAATAAAATATGCTAAAACAGGAGCCAGATGTACCTATGTACACGTTGTTCAGGGCAGATTAGATGAAGATAGTACTCAAGAAGAAAAATCAGAATACAAAGTGCGGTTGTCAAATGAGATTCGCGAGGTTGCTTTATCGCTAGGTGGTGACAGTTTCTGTTTTGAATATGATTCAACAAATATGCCATCAAACGAAGAGTTTATAAAAACTTTAGTGAAGTATTTTATTAGCGAAGCAGTGGAGCTTGTTGTAACACATCACAGTGGTACATTACATCCCAGACACTATTATACCCACTATTGTACTACCGAGGCGGTTAGACGCTGTCGGGAATTAGGTCACCCCATTCAGTTATTATATGGAGAAAACTGTGAGGATCTTATCGGTTTCATTCCTCAAGCTTATTACGAGTTGTCTGAAGAAGAAGTAAAAATATGGTTTGCATCATTGAATAAATACACGATTTTTAGAGGTTTAGTTAACGAAGTTCCCTATCTTAACTATTATACGACAATGGGAAAAATTAGAGCGATGGAAGCCGGTACGCAGAAGTTTATGAAAGCGTATATGTATGCATCACTAATTGAGAAAATCTAGATGTTTGGAATCTCACTATATTTCACAAATAGCCTAGAAGAAAATATCCACATACTTGAAATGGTCTCATCATTTGAGGTTTCAATGGTATTTACATCATTGCATATGCCTGAACAAGATTATGGCAACGTGTTATATGATTTGAAAGTTATTGCAGAGTTTTGTCATCATCATAAGATAAGCATTATTGCGGATGTGTCAAAAAAGACACTAGAGTATATGCATATTAAAACAATAGAGGAATTGATGGGCTTGGGGATTTCTTGTGTGCGATTAGATTATGGATTTACAGAAGATGAAATAATCAACTTATCGCAAAGGTATCAAGTGATGATTAATGCGAGCAATATCTCCAGAGAAAGTTTGAATAAAATGCTCACTCGTGGATTGAATGCATCTAACGTAATTGCATGCCACAATTATTATCCTAAGAAATATTCGGGCTTGAACAAAGATTATGTTAGAGATCAAAATAGGATGATTCACGATTTTGGCATTAAAACAATGGGATTTGTGCCGGGTGATGATAAGTTAAGAGGACCGCTTTTTTTAGGATTACCCACAATCGAAAGTCACCGTTACATTGATCCTGTTCAAGGTGCAATCGAACTAAAGTTCGATCTTGGCTGTGACTATGTTTTTGTTGGAGATATTAGTTGTCAGTCAAGTTGTTATTCAAAACTAAATAAAATTGGTATGGGTATTTTACCATTGGAAGTCGAAATTAGTGATTATCATTATCGTGAAGTGCTAAAAGACTATATTTTCAATGGCCGCTATGATTATTCGGATTATACTGTTCGATGCAATCCCTCAAGGTCTGATCCGCTGTTAAATATCCGACCTAACCCAGTTGAATATCAAGGCATCATCCATACTGGAGATATCTATGTCACCAACACTGAGAATCCCAGATATTTGAATGAGATAGAAATCGCAAAAAGAGATCTCGTTCATATGGAGGATGTGAACATCATTGGTCATGTTAAGGGAAAATCAATTTCAAATTTAGAATATTTAATTTATGATGCTAAATTTGAATTTGAACAATAATTATTAATTAATAAATTGTAATTGGATTATTCGTGAAGTAAATTAATTCTTGTTTAATAAATCGTGATTTTTATTAATCTGATTTTGGATGACTTTAGCATCCTATGCAACTTGATTGAGAATTTAATATAGAAAGGAAATCAAAAATGAAAAATATCGTTTTGATTTGTGCTGCAGGAATGAGTACAAGCCTACTTGTTTCTAAGATGTTGAAATATGCAAAAGAAAAAGGTTATGAATGTGAAATCGCTGCTTATGCAGCGGTTGATTCGGCTCGTGCTATTCCTACCGCAGACATAGTTTTACTTGGCCCACAAGTGAAATACAGTTTAGCGAAATTTAGGACTACATATCCAACTAAGAAGATTGAACTTATAGATATGATGATGTATGGAATGATGGATGGTAAAGGTGTACTTGATTTTGCCATAAAGGTTTTGGGTTAGATTATGGAAGGAACCGAACTGATTTGTTTCCAGATTATTGCATCAGTTGGAACAGCACGGTCTATGTATATCGAGGCAATTCACGAAGCTAAGGAAGGCCGTTTCGAAGAAGCAAGAAGGATGATTGAAAATGGTGAGAAAGTTTTTCTTGATGGACACCATGCTCATCTGGAACTTCTCAAAAATGATGTGTTGGGTAATAAACCCGAGATCAGTATATTGATAGTGCACGCTGAAGATCAACTAATGAGTGCTGAAGGATTCAATATTCTGGCAACTGAATTCGTGGATTTGTACGAGAAAATTCTTAAGTAGATGAAACTGACAAAAAAATGAGCAAGTCGAAATCTCAATGCAAATCAGCTCAAAT